>OLWM01000115.1_pt1 | contig 52089 bp, 44 predicted proteins | sample 1644141 | NCBI WGS metagenome assembly OLWM01 (sample SAMEA103958150, study PRJEB25191) | human gut metagenome | biome: human-associated habitat [ENVO:00009003]; feature: intestine environment [ENVO:2100002]; material: feces | place: Germany | collected 2013/2015
TGGCAGCTTTACCCGCCAACAGAGAACTTCCGAGCATGATCGGCACCACGGCATAGCCTTCGGCGTGACCGGTATCGAGTCCCAGTCGCTTAGCTTCCTGCACAAAAAAGTGGCTGATGTGCTGCAGCCTTTGTACGCGCTCGGGCTCGCGCAGCATGATTTCGATCGCTTTGGCCGAAGCGGCGGCAAGCACAGGCGACATGCCCACCGAATAAACAAAGCCGGGGGAAGTGAACTTCAGAAGTTCAATGAGCTCTGCAGACCCCGCGATATAGCCGCCGCAGGTGCAGCAAGTCTTGGAAAGCGTCCCCATCGTGATGTCAATGTCGCCCGGCTGCAGACCGAAATGCTCTGCCGTCCCTTTGCCGGTTTTGCCCAAAACACCCAGAGCGTGCGCTTCGTCAACCATCAGGAAGGCGCCGAACTCTTTTTTAAGCGCCACGAGACCCGGCATATCGGCGATGTTGCCGTCCATCGAGAAAACGCCTTCGGTCACAATCAGACAACGCTCAGCAGAAGCTCGGTGCGTCAGCAAAAGACGGCGCAGGGCTTCGCAATCGTTGTGCGGGTAGGAAATGCGGCGTGCGCCGCTTGACTGTGCGCCCAACACAATCGAATTGTGAGAGAGCGAATCGTGAAAGATCACGTCGTTGGGGCCGAAAAGCTTACCGATGGTGGAAACGTTGGTCGCATGACCGCTTACGTACACCATGGCGTCTTCCGTGCCGTAAAGCGATGCCAGGACCTTTTCGAGCGCTCGATGCGGAGGACGTTCGCCGGAAACCAGACGCGAAGCCGAAGCGCCGGTCCCCCAGCGCTCCAGAGCATCCGTCGCCGCCTGCGCAATTTCCGGGTGCCCCATCAAATCCAGGTAGTCATACGTCGAGAAATTCAGAAACGTCTCGCCGTTAATCGAGGTGTGTGCTTTGGCAATGCCGTCGTGGCATTGAAAAAAGGGATTGAGGATGCCCGCGCTTTGCGCCACATTTTTCTCAATGCGCAGCTGTTTGTAGGCCGGAAAATCCGCAAATCGCGTAAAGCGCGGATCAATGGCAGGCCGCGAAGCTTCTTCGGCCGTCCGACCGCGCGCAACGGCTCCGGCAGCAGGCTTGAGTCGTGACAATAGCTTGGCCCTTTCCTCTCGAGACAAACCGAAACGAGGCTTGGGCGGGGTAACGGCGGGGGTATCTTCGGCAGGAGCTGTCATTGTTTGATTTTGTTCTTCTAAGCTGCGTCTGAGCGCGAGTCTGGAAATGTGAAACGATATCAAACTCGCATCAATCCTGTCATTTTAGAGCCTTATACGGAAGCACGTGAAATTCGGCGAAGCTGCGCAGGCCAATTCACAAAAAAGCTCCAGCCTCGGTAGTCTGCAACAGCTCCCTGCCGTAACGACAGCAACTTTTTGCAACCCAAATTGCCGAATTAAGTGCAGATGACATTTCTGTCAGCGCCGATTCCGTAACCGTTTGTAGAAAGCTTTTTCGCAGGTCCAGAGCAGCTCTCTTTCTATCAATCTGTTAACAGATTAATAGATATTAATAGCTATTTAATAGATTCGTTCACTCCCAAAGATGACAAACTCTGTGGTGGTATCGATGGCAATCAGTGTCCCCGTGCCCTGTCCGAATAAGGATTCGGAAAGCCGAGCGTGTGCATAATTTCTCGTTCGCGCGCTTCCATCTCCTCGGCCTCTTCGTCGGTTTCGTGATCCCAGCCCTGAGCGTGCAACGTCGAATGTACAAGAAGATGCGCGAGGTGCGCACGAAACGACTTGTTTTGTTCTTTGGCTTCGCGCACCAACACCGGCGTACAAATGACGATATCGGCTTGCGCCGTCGGTTCATGTTGATAGTCAAACGTCAAGACATTCGTGGCGTAGTCTTTGCTGCGATAGGTCTTGTTGAGTTCTTGGCCCTCTTCAAGTCCCACAAAACGCACGCAAAACGCAGCCGGAACCGAAAGCGCCGCCAGCATCCACTGCGTCATTTCGGCACGAGTGGGAAGGCGCTTTGTCGTATCGTCCGTTCGCTCAAATTCAACTTCAAGCGTTGCTTTCTTCTTTGCCATATCGTTCTTCCTTGGCTTGCCTCGCCGCTTCTCGACGTTCCCGAGCCGCAGCTTCCGCCTCTTTTTCCGCCTTCTCGTAAGCTCTTACAATGGCACCCACCAACGGATGTCGCACAACATCTTCGGTTGTAAAACGCACAATTGAAATACCGCGCACGTCTTCGAGAACATTGCAGGCGTGAGTGAGCCCGCTTTTGACGCCCTTGGGCAAATCTACCTGAGTGGCGTCACCCGTAATCACGGCACGCGTCCCAAAGCCGATGCGCGTCAGAAACATCTTCATCTGCTCAGGCGTTGTGTTTTGCGCTTCGTCGAGAATCACAAACGCATTGTTAAGCGTTCGTCCTCGCATAAAGGCAAGCGGCGCAATCTCGATGATCTGCTTTTCGATGAGTCGTTGCGTTTTTTCAAAGCCGAACAAATCGAACAGGGCGTCGTAGAGCGGGCGCAGATACGGATCGACCTTCTGCACCAGATCCCCCGGCAAAAAACCGAGTCGTTCACCCGCTTCAATCGCAGGGCGCGTCAGAATAATACGTTCAACCGCATCTCGTTCGTAGGCATCCACTGCAGCCGCCACCGCCAGGTAAGTCTTGCCGGTACCTGCCGGACCTACGCCGAAGACGACATCGGTCTGCATGATGGCCTGCAGATATTTCTTCTGGTTGGGCGTTCGCGGCTGTAGTCCCGCGCGACGGGTTTTGAGCATGAACGCTTCATCGTCGTCAATGTCGGTTCCGGTTTGTTCGCTTAACACCGCCATCTGGACGTCGTTGACGGAAATCTCTTCACCCGCATGCACGCGGGCCGCGCAGCTTTGCAACACCGCAAAGGCTTTTGGAGCCTCGGCGCCCGCAATGCGAAAGTGATTTCCGCGGCGAGAGATCTTGGCGTCGAAAGCCGTTTCGATTTGGCGCAAGTTTTCGTCCAGAGGCCCCACAAGCATCGCGAGTTCGCCTGCCGTCGCCTCAAAGACGTAGACAAAATCTTTCAAGTCTTTTTTCATATTCCTACCGTCGTTAGGCCAGTTCGCCCCCCAAGGTATGCGGATACACCTCAGTGATGCGAATGTTGGCCATCTGACCGATGAGCGAGTCGTCGCCCTTGAAGTTCACTACGCGGTTGTTATCGGTTCGTGCGGACAAAAGCCCTTCACCCTTCTTAGCCTTACCGAACACGAGACAACGCTCGACTCGGCCGAGCATCGACTGTGAAATCTCCGTTGCCTTTGCATCAATCACAGACTGAAGATGCTGTAGTCGCATGAGCTTGACTTCTTGCGGCGTGTCGTCTTTGTAAGATGCTGCGGGCGTACCAGGACGCGGCGAGTAAACAAACGAGAAGCTCGCATCAAAACCCACCTCCTTGATCAAACGCATCGTCTCGGCAAAGTCTTCCTCCGTCTCACCGGGAAAGCCCACAATGAAATCCGTCGCAATACTGATATCAGGGCGCACTTCGCGCAACTTGGCAATGCGCCCCAAATACCACTCGTGCGTGTAGCCGCGCTTCATGGCGCTCAGGATTCGGTCGGATCCGCTTTGCACGGGTAGATGCACGTGATTGGCCAACTTGGGCAATTTGCCGTAGGCCTCAATCAGACGATCCGAAAATTCCTTGGGGTGACTGGTGGTGTAACGAATGCGCTCAATGCCGGGAATTTCGCTGACAAATTCCAACAGCGTCGCAAAATCCACGGGATTGCCGTCAGTGCCGCGGCCGCAGTAGGCGTTAACGTTTTGCCCCAAAAGCGTGATCTCCTTGACGCCTTGACTGGCCAAATGCGCACATTCCACCAGGACGTCCATCAACGGGCGACTGATTTCTTCGCCTCGCGTATAAGGCACCACACAGTAGGAGCAATACTTGCTGCAGCCTTCCATCACGGATACGAAAGCTGTTGCACCGGTGGCAGTCGGAGCAGGCAGACAATCAAATTTTTCGATCTCAGGGAATTCAATATCGACCTGAGGCTTGCCCGTGCGTTCCCGCTCGGCAAGAAGTTCCGGCAAACGATGCAGCGTCTGCGGTCCGAAGACCACGTCAACCCAAGGCGAGCGTGACAGGATGCGTTTTCCTTCTTGGCTGGCAACACAGCCGCCCACAGCAATACGCATGGAGGGCTTTTCTTTCTTGAGTTCTCGTAAGCGCCCCAAGTCAGAGAAGGTCTTTTCCTGAGCTTTTTCACGAATGGAACAAGTGACAACGACCAGAAGATCGGCGTCTTCGGGCTGAGCGGTACGTTCGTACCCTTGCTCTCGCATCAGATCAATGATGCGGGCGGAGTCATAGTCGTTCATTTGGCAGCCGAAGCTGCGGAGATAAATTTTTTTTGCGTTCACGGTTTATGTCCGGTGGCGAAGTTTTCTTGAATTTTCTGCAAAGCGAAAAAGAAAATGCCGGCAACGATAACATCACCGGCAGTCGTTCTTGTTTTACGGTCTTCACACAGAAGGCCACAAGAACTGCTGCGCCGAATTGTACATGGGTTTTCCCTTCAGCTACAGCAACTTACACTCTGGCAAAGCTTGTTTTTGCCATTTCAGATCTCTCGCAAATCGTTAGCATTCCACGATATTAACGGCTAGTCCTCCACGACTCGTTTCTCGGTACTTAGACTGCATATCTTTTCCAGTCTCAAACATCGTTTGCATGACGGCGTCAAGGCTAACGAAATGGCTTCCGTCCCCGGCAAGCGCCAAACGCGCAGCGTTGACCGCCTTCACAGCAGCCACAGCGTTGCGTTCGATACAGGGTATTTGCACTTGCCCAGCCACGGGATCACATGTCAGCCCCAAGCAATGTTCCATGCCGATTTCTGCAGCGTTTTCGACTTGACGGGGATTGGCGCCCAAAACTGCAGCCAGCGCACCGGCGGCCATCGAGCATGCGACACCTACCTCACCCTGGCAACCGACTTCTGCACCGGAAATCGAGGCATTGCTCTTGTAGAGAAGTCCGATGGCTCCGGCCGTGAGCAAAAACTCGCGAATCCCTTCGGGACTGGCTCCTTGAATAAAGGTACGGTAATAGCGGAGAACTGCCGGAATTACGCCTGCCGCCCCGTTGGTGGGACTTGTGACAACACGACCGCCGCAAGCATTTTCTTCGCCCACGGCAAAAGCCCAGGCATTGATCCAATCGAGTGCACACAACGGGTCGGAGACGGAGTTCACGTTTTCCAACCGCTGAGCCAGATGCTTGGCTCGACGCTTCACGGCAAACGGTCCCGGCATGGCGCCTTCCGCTTCTAACCCTCGGTTGATGCAATCGTTCATTGCTTCCCAGACGGCATCCAACTCGGTGTCAATCTCTTCATCCGTATGATGCACACGTTCGTTCGCGCGGGCGATCTGAGCAAACGAAAGATTGTGTTCAATGGACAATTCAAGCAACTCTGTACCGTTTCGGTACACATAAGGCAACGGCTGAACCTTGCTCTTGGTAACGGCCGCCGGCTCATTGGGGACATCCGGGTCTCGTTCGCTACCGGCCACAATAAATCCGCCGCCCACAGAGTAATAACGACGGCACAGCAAACCATTTCCCTGAGCGTCGAGTGCCGTCAAATCCATGGCGTTGGTGTGAAACGCACAAACCTTGTCGGCCGAGAAAATCACGTCGCGGTCAGGATCAAAGGCAATACGTTTGATCCCGGCAAGATTAAGCACATGATTTTCTTCAGCTTCTCGCGGGATCTCTACGGACTCCCTGCCAGTCACGGTTGCCGGAGCCTTGCCCGACAAGCCAAGAAGCACGGCCTTATCGGTAGCGTGCCCGCGACCGGTCGCGCCGAGGCTTCCCATCAGCTCACAGACCACGCGCTCCGTCTTAGGCAATAGCTCCTTCTTTTGGAGCTCCTGGACAAACAGAAGTGCGGCGCGCATCGGTCCAACGGTGTGACTCGAACTCGGACCGACGCCAAGCTTAAACATTTCAAAAACGCTGGCAGCCATGTTGCTCATTTCAGTTAGATTTGTTTGTCCACCACCAATGCAGCTTCACAGTGCGTACGTGGATCCGTCTTGACATCCACCGGCACGCGATCACCGATTTTGACCTCCTGAGGCAGACGTACCAACGCCACGGTAAAGGGGCCTTCGGGAACTCGAGCAATCGAGGTGCAAGGGTATTGCGTGCCGTTGATCACAACGTAAGGCACTTCAACGAGAAGCGCCGGGTCAAACGCAACGTCAAAGGCCACCAACTGCATACGATCGTAATTACCGGCCTTAAAACGCGCTTCTGTCAGAGCTCGGCCAATGAAAATGCGATCGGGATCGTCAAAGTTCAACGCGCCTTCCAGGCCCGTTTCCAGCGGGCTTGAACTTTCATCCAACTCCAAGCCTGCCGCAGGTTCACGAGCAAAGATTCGCAAGGCATCCCATCCGGTCTGCTCGCCCTTCTTAGCCCCTGCTTTAATCAGGTTTTCACTCAAGGCCTTGATATTGGCTTCGGGACCGATAGCCAAGCACATCCACCCCATATCGATGAAACGGATGCCAAGGCTTTCGACCATATGACCGGCTTGCAGCGTGATACCGTCAATCGGAAGCTTGCCGACGAAGTAGAAACCCGCAAGAGCCTCCACACCCACTTCTGCTTCAAACGCAACGCTCACCTGGCGAATCCAGGCCTGCAACGCATCGGTTTCATCGCCCGCAAGAATGATTTCGTAGGCATCCGTTGCGCGACGAGCCACCCAGGGAGTGCCCAGCACACCACCCGTCGCATTCATTGCCACCGATCTCTCCACACCGCCCACGGCAAGTTTCGTCACGTCGCTCGTCAGAAGTCGGGCCAAAAACTTATCGGCTCCCTGCACTTTGAGAATCGTGACGGGAGTTTCATTAAAGATCACCAGATCCAAAGCCATTTTCTTTTTTCGTTAAGAAGTTGTGTTTCGATAATTAGTCTTCACGCACGCAGTCAAGCATGTACTTGATGGTTCCGTCAGGCTGTTTGACCTTCACAAGACCGTGCACGTCGCTCTCAAAGCCCGGGAATCGACGGGTGAAGTCGCGCGCAAAGCGCAGATACTCAACAATCTTGGAATTGACGCGTTCGCCCGGCACCAAAAGCGGAATTCCCGGCGGATACGGCGTGAGCAGCACTGCCGAAATGCGGCCTTCCAGAGAATCAATCGGCAAACGATCAATTTCACCGTGGGCAAACTTGGCATAGGCGTCCGTCGGGCGCATTGCCGGAATCATTTCGGAGGTGTACATCTGCGTGGTCAAACGCGCCACGTCGTAGTCGCGATAGACCTCATGCACGCTCTGGCAGAGGTCGCGCAGGCCCAGACCCTCGTAGTGAGGAAACTCCGAAAGGAATCGCGGCATCACGCGGTAAAGCGGCGAGTTGGCATCGTAGGCATCTTTGAACTGCTGCAGTTCTGTCACCATCGTGTTCCAACGGCCCTTGGTGATGCCGATCGTGAACATAATGAAGAACGAGTAAAGCCCCGTCTTTTCCACAATAATGCCGTGCTCAGACAAGTACTTCGTTACAACGGCAGCAGGAATACCCGTCTCGGAGAAGTCTCCTTCCACGGACAAGCCCGGCGTCACGATCGTTCCCTTGATGGGATCGAGCATGTTGAAACCTTCTGCCACGGGACCGAACCCATGCCAGCTTTCGTTGGCGTGCAGCATCCAGTCTTTTTGCGAGCCGAAGCCTTCGCTCGGAAGCTTTTCCGGCCCCCACACAGAGAACCACCAGTCGTCGTAGTTCTTACCGACTTCGCGCATCGCACGACGGAAATAAACAGCTTCAGCAATGGATTCTTCCACAAGGGCCTTGCCGGCACGGCCTTCCATCATGGCTGCGGCCACGTCGCAGCTTGCGATGATGGCGTACTGCGGCGACGTGGAGGTATGCATCATGAACGCTTCGTTGAAGCTCGAGCGATCCAGCTTTTCCGTTTCGGAGTCCTGAATACAAATTTGACTCGCCTGCGAAATGCCGGCCAAAAGCTTGTGCGTGGAATGCGTCGCAAAAACCATGCTCTTTTTGGTGCGCGGCTTGTTGCGATCGATGGCGTGCATGTCACTGTAAAACGGCGAGAAAGCCGCATGCGGCAACCAAGCTTCGTCAAAATGCAGGATGTCGACCTTGCCGTCGAGCTTTTCCTTGATCACTTCGTCGTTGTAGACGATGCCGTCGTACGTCGACTGCGTGATCGTCATAATGCGCGGCTTGGCGTTCTTATTTTTGATCAACGGATTCTTGGCAATCTTTTCCTGAATCGTTTCCCAATCAAATTCGGAACGCGGGATCGGGCCGATGATTCCGTAATGGTTGCGCGTGGGCATCAGGAAGACGGGAATGGCCCCCGTTAAGGTGATTGCGTGCAGAATCGACTTGTGGCAGTTACGATCCACAATCACGATGTCTCCGGGAGCCACCGTGTAGTTCCAAACAATCTTATTGGACGTGGACGTACCGTTCGTCACAAAGAAAAGATTGTCACAGCCGAAGATGCGAGCGGCATTTTGTTCGGACTTTGCCACAGGACCGGTGTGATCCAGCAGTTGCCCCAGTTCTTCCACGGCGTTGCAGACGTCGGCGCGGAGCATGTTTTCGCCGAAGAATTGGTGGAACATCTGTCCGACCGGACTCTTTAAGAATGCCACACCGCCCGAGTGTCCCGGGCAATGCCAGGAGTAGGAACTGTCAGCCGCATAATGCGTCAATGCGCGGAAGAACGGCGGCGGCAAGCTTTCGAGATACTGGCGAGCCTCACGTACGATGTAACGCGCCACGAACTCGGGTGTATCTTCGAACATGTGAATGAAGCCGTGCAGTTCGCGCAGCACGTCGTTCGGAATCGAAGGCGCCGTCTTCGTTTCCCCATACAAGAAAATCGGCACATCCGGATTCGAGCTTCTGACTTGGTGCACAAAAGCGCGAAGCTCGGCAATGGCTTCGTTTTCCTCGCCCGTGTCAGAGAAATCGTCATCGTCAAGACTCACGATGAATGCGGACGTACGGCTCGCCTGACGCGCGAGACTAGAGAGATCGGAAAATGTGGTAACGGCGCTAACCTCCTGCCCCTGCGCCTCGATGGCTTGTGCAAGGTCTCGAATGCCAAGACCGGAAACGTTTTCCGAATGGTAATCCTCGTCAATGATGACGATCGGGAAATGGTATTTCATAGTTGGAAACGCAAAGGAAGAAGCCTCCCGCCAGAAATCACCTCCGGCAGGAGATTGCTGTTAAAGAAAAATAGGCGCCTACGGTGAAGAAAAAATCACGATCTTTCGCAGGCAGTGCAAGTATATCGGCATCGCCCTTGTTCTTGAATATTGGGCCTTTACCCGCCAATTTTTCTCAGCCATGCAAACGGATAAAATACGGCCCATCGTCGGGCGCTGTTCTGTCGTTTTGCCCTAGCCGGAAATCTTCATCTGGATGATTCTCTTATGTCTCACTGTGCTACTCAGAAATCCACCACTCACGCCGGTCGTCTTTTTATGATCACGGCCCCTTCCGGAGCCGGAAAAAGCTCCCTGGTCAAAGCACTTTTGGAGCATGACCCGGAAATTGAACTTTCGATTTCTCACACCACGCGTGCACCTCGTCCAGGGGAAGCGAATGGTCGCGAGTATCACTTTATTTCCGTCAATGAATTTGAAGAACGCAAAGCGCGCGGTGAATTTTTAGAATCCGCCCTTGTGCACGGCAACTATTACGGCACAAGCCGCGTTTGGATCGAACAGCGCATGGCCGCGGGAAAAGACGTTTTACTTGAGATTGACTGGCAGGGCGCCCGTCAGGTACGTTCTCAATTTGAAGGAACAGTGGGCATTTTCATTTTGCCGCCCTCAATTGACGCTCTCGAAGCACGACTGCACAAACGCGGCACCGACAGCGAAGCAACCATCACGCGTCGTCTGATGGGCGCCGGCGCAGAAATCGCCCACGCTCCCGAATTCGAGTTCGTTATAATTAACGATAGCTTTGACGTTGCTTTGTCGCAACTGATCTCCGTAGTGACAGCCTCGCGCCTGAACTTCCAAAATCAGGCTGCGCGCCATCGCGAACAATTCATCTCGCTCGGCGTCCCTGTCTGATCTCTACCCCACTGCAACGATTTCCTATTTTTACAGAAGAAAAATGGCACGTATTACTGTTGAAGATTGCTTGAAAAAGATTCCGAACCGTTTTGAAATGGTTCTGTGCGCGGCTTATCGCGCCCGTCAGCTCAATGACGGTCACGCACCGCGCGTAGATGCAAAGGATAAGAACACCGTGATCGCTCTGCGCGAAATTGCGCAGGGTAGTGTGTCGCGTGAAATGCTCGAACGCGTTTCTTAACATCTTGCATTGACTTGGCAACGGACAACCGTTGCGTTGCCCACAAGCGAATCAAAGCGCTGCCTATCCGATAAAACAAAACAGGCGGCGCTTTTTTGTTTTCAATTACTTTCCGGAATAGGTCCTATGCTGTTTACCGCCCCTCAAACAGCCCCGGCAGCACCGCTCCCCGGCATCATTCGCCCCCAGCATCCTCATGCAGGTCAATCCAACGAAGACGACTACGATGCCGCTTACCTGGATGCCCGCGCTGACGACATTGTCGGTCAAGAAGCCGATCTCCCGCTCTTTTCTCCCGTAGAAAAAGTAACCAAAGTCGTTACCTCTTCCGAACTGCTCGCCCGTTGCAGCCAGTTTCTTTCCAAAGCCGACGTTGAGCGCGTGCGTCAAGCGTTTATGTATGCCGATGATGCGCATCTGGGGCAATTCCGCAAATCGGGCGAACCATACATCACGCATCCCCTTGCCGTTGCAAACATTTTGGCGGAGTGGAGACTGGATTCAACAACGATCTGTGCGGGTTTGATGCATGACGTGCTTGAAGATACGCCGGTGGCCAAGATTGAAATGGTCGAGCGCTTCGGCGTGGAAGTCGCCGAACTCGTTGACGGTGTAAGCAAACTCGATAAACTGCGTTTCTCGTCCAACGAAATCGCTCAGGCTGAGAGCTTTCGCAAGATGCTTCTTGCCATGAGTCGCGACGTGCGTGTGATTTTCGTGAAGCTTGCAGACCGTTTGCACAACCTTCGTACGCTCGGGGTGATGCGCCCGGAAAAACGTCGCCGAATTGCAAAGGAAACACTTGAAATTTACGTGCCGATCGCGCACCGCTTGGGGCTCAACACCGTTTTCCGTGAACTGCAGGAACTGTCTTTCTTCAATCACTATCCCCGTCGCTACGCTATTCTGCGCGAAAACGTGATTCTTACGCGTGGGAACCGTAAAGCTGTCTTGGAACGAATTCTGCGTGAAACGCGTTCAGCTTTGCCCAAGTGTGGCATCATTGCTCAAGTTCAAGGGCGCGACAAGACCATCTACGGCATCTACAACCGCATGCGTGACACGCATGCTTCCTTTTCAGACGTTTTGGATATCTACGGTTTTCGCGTGATCGTGCGCACGCGTGAAGAGTGCTACCTCACGCTATGCGCCCTGCATCAGCTCTATAAGCCCGTTCATAACCGCTTTAAAGACTTTATCGCCATCCCCAAGGCCAACGGCTACAGAAGTTTGCACACCACCGTCATCGGCCCCTACGGTACCCCCGTCGAGTATCAGATCCGAACCGAAGAAATGCACCGCATTGACGAAATGGGCATTCTCTCGCACTGGATCTACAACGACAGCATGGACACGAGCGGCATTCAGAACATGGTGAAGTCATGGCTGCAAAGCTTGATGGAAATCCAGCGTACTAGTGCCGACAGCAGCGAATTCCTTGAGAACATCAAAATCGACCTCTTCCCGGATCGCGTCTATGTCTTTACGCCGAGAAGCAAGATCGTAAGCCTCCCGCAAGGTTCTTGTCCGGTCGATTTTGCCTATCAAATCCACACCGATGTCGGCAATAAAGCCATCGGCTGCCGCATTAACGGCGAGAACCAACCTTTGTCCACGCCGCTTAAAAACGGCGATATGGTCGAAATCATCACTGCTCCGGATGCCGAACCGGATCCTCAATGGATCAGCTTCGTGCGCAGCGGCAAGGCCCGCGCCGAAGTTCGTCAATACCTTCGCACACGCAATCCAGAGGAATCCGAAGCACTGGGGCGCAAGGTACTCGCAAAGGCCGCTCAAGAAGCTCAGCTCAACCTTCAGGCCGTACCCGAGCCCATCTGGCACGAAGTACTGCGTGACGCTTCCATCGGAACGCGCGAACAGCTCTACATGGATATCGGTCTGGGGCATATGCCGGCTGCCGGCATCATCGGGCAAATCAAGACATTACTTCAGGTGAAAAAGCCGGAGCATCCGGCCGGAGAGGCCGCGGTCAGCATTCGCGGCACTGAAGGCATGGCGGTACAGTTGGCAACATGTTGCCATCCGGTTCCGGGCGACAATATCTGGGGCTTCATGCGCAAAGGTCACGGTCTGTCTGTGCACCGAGCCGACTGCGAACATGTCGCTCGTGGCCGTCAAAATGCTCCTCAACGTTGGATGTCGTTGGCGTGGCAGTCTGACAGCGCCGAAGAAGCTCGCTTCTTTGTTCCGTTGGATCTGGAAATCACGGATGACCGTGCCACACTTGCCTCGGTTGCAACGGAACTTAGTTCCGCAGGCTCCGCCATCGTAGGTGTCAATGTTGAGCCCAATAAAGAAGGCAAAGACTCTCTGAATTTGATGATTCAGGTTCGTAGCCGTCTGCATCTGATGCACATCATGCGAGCGCTAAAACGTATACCGACCGTGCTCAATGTGGCGCGTCGACTCGACGGTGACAAGAGAATTTTCTTGCCGTCGGAAGATCGGTAAGTGTGACAAGGGCTCCAGTGGGGCCCTTTTTCTTACTTGTAAACCACGCTAATGATTTCCAACTCTTCCACCCGAGCCGGATGATCTATGGTAGCCGGAGTAGGCAATTTGACACTGTCACCCTCGCGCTGCTTCAGAAGCACTCGAGCGATGGGGCTCACCCAACTAACATCACCGTTTTCGGGATCCGCTTCGTCGATACCGACGATTCGAATGGTGTGTTCAGTACTGGTTGACAGGTTTTCATATGTCACTGTCGCCCCAAAAAAAACTTGGTCCGTCGGAGGCCTTCTAGCTGGATCCACCACCTCAGCACTTTCAATTCTTTTATTCAGAAAGCGAATGCGACGGTCAATTTCACGCAACCGACGTTTGCCGTACTGATAATCACCATTTTCGGAACGATCGCCATTACTAGCTGCCCAGCTGACAACGTTAACGATATTGGGACGTTCGACATTTACCAAATGTTCACGCTCATCAAGCAAACGTCGATAACACCCCGGCGTCATATAGTTCTTGGTATTAGCGGGAAGCCCGGGAAGCTTTACTTCTTCACCCTCCTCGTCTTCCAGTCTCAGTTCGTCTGTCATGAAATCTATTTATCCTTATCCAAGCTATTGCCGATATTTACCTCGCATTTGCAGGTAGGCAGGTACCCATTTTTTGAGCTCATCTGAGTTGATCTCCTGCCAGTTCTTCAACCTATGTCCTTGCATAGCTCCGCTCATCTTAACCAAAAGCACTTCATCTCCTGCTACAACGGCATCTTCGTTATAGCTGCCAACGAAAAAAACTTCGCGTTTGGATGCATCAAACAAATCTTTCCCGACCGTAAAATCATCTAATGGGTTCTGAACGTCAAGCACTCGCTTCATCAACGTTGCACTGACGTCATATGCAGTGGTCCGGTAATCCTTCACTTGTGTTGGCATACCAGGCCAATAGACAACTAGAGGGATTTTTATCTGCGCGGCTGAGAAATTCCCGTTGTGCCCCCAATAGTTGAGCTTGGAATCGTTAAATTCTTCGCCGTGATCGGACGTCACGATCACGACCGTGTTATCCAACCTTCCAGCTTTTTCGAGTGTTTGAATCACTCGTCCGATCAGTACATCTTGCCAATAAGCTGAATTTTTATATCGGTTGAAAAACTGTTTTGGATTAAAGTCCGGGCCCAATTCCAACCGATCCACCTCCTTCCAATAATCCTCGTAAGGAACTTTCAAATCCGAGGGAAAGTCCAAAGCATGCACGCTGTCAAGGAACATGAAGCTGAAAAACTTTTTGTTTGTATCTAGCGTCTGAAGCCAGGCCTCGAAATCGTTCACACTATCCAAATCACGTTCCGCAACACCGTTACCTTGATCAGAGCTCATGCGAATCGGCCTGACAGAAGAAAATACTGTGGCATAAAACTCAGGTCGCATGAGGGTCGCGGTCGTAAATGCCGTAATGTCATACCCCGCTTTCTGGAATCCTGTCACCATGGCCGCAGGGATATTGGTTGAAAGGGCACTATGCCAATAAAAAGGCGGCAATCCGTAAAACAAACCAAACACCCCAGCTCGCGTCGCGTTGCCAGCCGAGTAGTGATCGGTAAAAGACGCAGATTTTTCCTTGAACTTAGTGAGGTTCGGCATGGTCTTCTCGTCCACGACATCTGCGCGCAACGAGTCAATGGCCAAGATCAACACACTAAGATCGGTACCCTTGCCATAAGTCAGTGGATTGAGTGGGTAGTGAAAACTGCCCACATGGCCGTCAAGACTTAACTTGTCTTCTCCAACAGCAACCAACCCAAATTTAGCTAAAAAACGATTCGCTCTAATCGGAAAATACAAGGGAACCCGTTCGGCAAGCACTGTCACTGATTTGACATTTTGTGAAACACTGTAGGCGCTCACGCAATTAACGGCTACATACCCCAGCACAATCAAAAGGCAACACCAGACGGCTTTTGCTCTTTGACTCAACCTGCACGACACCCATAACAATGCCGCTGCAAGCAAAGCTAGACAAGCCACCAGAAAACACATCTTCATCATCATCCCGGAGGAAAAGGAGAAGACTTCGCGACCGCCAACCAATGCCAAATCAATCATTGGCCAATTAATATGAAAGCGGTATTGTTGGTAGACGTACGTGTCCGTTACTAGGGCTACTAAGAATACAAATGTGAGGCCGTATGCCGCGACCTTTCCCAAGTTAGAACTGATTCGCTGCAGTGGCAACACCAACAACAATTGGAAAAGAAAATGCCCGATAAAAAAGACGCCTGCGGCAGCCGCGAACACATACAGGGACTGCCACCACTGTACGTTCGGAAGCCCAGTTAGATATCGAAGTGCTATGAATGCGCCTACAACAGCAAAAAGCGCAGACAACCAGCTGCACTTATTAATTTGCTGACGAAGAGACGTTGACGAGCGATTTTTAAAGAAACGAGACATCGTCAGAATGATTTAGTCTGATCCAGTGAACTGTCAGCCTGTTTTTTAGGAGCCGGTTGGATATACGCAGCCGTTCCCCAGAGCGGTACCGTCGACAAGCTATGCTTAAAACTGCCGGAGGTTTCGCGTGTTGAGTAGGAAAGATACATCAAAGTCTGACTCTCTTCGTCAAAAATCCGACGAATTTTGAGCGTTTTCAAAAACACGCTCTTCGATTTTTCAAAAATAACTTCCCCCGTTTTTCCCTTCTTGATGCGGGCAATCATAGCTGGTGTGATTTCTCCGGTTTGCCGACAACTGACGGCGCTGTCCGAAGGGTCCGACAGGGACAAATTGGCCTCAATACTCGCGACATGGCATGTGACACCCGGAACCAAAGGATCCACAAAACTGTTGAGCTTGATATCTTTTAGTGTAAATATCCCTAATGACACGTCAGCCACTTCGTTATCTGAACAAGCAGACAATGTCACTGCTCCTACTGCAGCAACCGACAGCGTGACAAGGAATCGCTTGACTGACGATGTTCTGAACGATTTCAACACAGCCATACCTACTTTTTGCGTTTAAAACAACTTACTCATGGTGGGTCGAGGCAAACTGGATGGAATAAAGATGCGCATAGAGCCCCTTTTTATCCAGCAACTCCTGGTGCTTGCCGACTTCTTGAATTTGTCCGTCTTTCATAACAACGATCTTGTCGGCACCGATGATGGTGGACAAACGATGCGCCACAACAAACGTAGTACGCCCCTTCATCAACTCATCAAGCGACTGCTGAATATATTTCTCGCTCTCAGTATCCAACGCACTGGTAGCTTCATCAAGAAGCAGAATCGGCGCATCTTTGAGAAGCGCACGCGCAATGGAAATACGCTGTTTCTGTCCACCAGACAATTTGCTACCAGCTTCACCCACCGTGGTGTCCAGTCCCTGCGGCAACGTTTCAATAAACGGCATTAGGTACGCAGCTCTTGCTGCCGCTTCAATCTCTTCACGCGTTGCCTTTTCGTTACCATAGGCAATATTGGCTGCAATTGTGTCATCAAATAAAACAACATCCTGACTGACCAGAGAAATCTGTTCACGTAAACTCTTGAGAGTCACAGTACTCTGCGCTACGCCGTCAAAATAGATTTCACCGGATGTGGGCGCCCAGAATCGCGGAATGAGATTAATTAACGTCGTTTTACCCGCTCCGGATGCACCAACCAAAGCAACTGTTTCACCAGCTTTGACATCCAACGTGAAGTTTTGCACAGACGGCTTATCCGCCCCCTCGTACTGATGAGATACCCCCTCGAAACGAACATCCCCCCGCGCTTTTTTAAGCTCAGTTTGACCGGGATCGGTTTCCTCTGCTTCATCAAGCATCTCAAAAATGCTTTCAGCAGCAACACTCATAGCAGCAGTTGAACCATTCAGCGAGGAAAGGTGACGAATCGGCGTCATAAGCAGGAGCAAAGCCGAAAGGAACGTTATGAATTCACCCAAGGAGAGCATTCCGTGTCGCGCCTGCAACAGAGCCACCACCACTACGATGCTCACAGCACACATGCTTACAAAGTGCGTCATTGGAGTCCCAGAAGCAGACACAGCTTTGCGGCGAAGCGCCAATTTTTTCATCTTCCCATTGAATTTAGTGAACCTCTCCTCTTCATAGTCGTATGCACCGTAGATCTTTACCATACGCTGGCCACCGTATCCTTCACGGATCACATTTGCCAGATCAGCCAAAGCCTCCTGAAAGCCTCCCGCATAACGTCGAGTACGTTTCCCGACCCAACGGATAATCAAGGCCAAGAACGGGGCAACAACGAATGACACAAGTGACAGCTGCCAGTTGTGATAAAAAAGTACGCAAAGCAAAGCGATGATCTGCAAGGAATCTCTGAAAACAGTCGCTATTAACTCCATCGCCCCACCAAGCGCTGTGCCTGCTTGGTTCAGGAAAGTTGTCATCACAAGCCCGGAATTCCGACGTTGGTAGACTTCCGCAGGCCATCGTAAAACTCTGGAAAACAGAGCATTGCGGAAATTGAACAGCACACTCTGAGAAATCGACTGCAAGTAGTACGCACTGACAAACGACGCCACTCCGTAGGCTAGAGAAATAGCCAAAAGAGCTCCGGGTGCCCACCAAATAGCATTGGGGTCTTTCTCGTAGAAACCCTTGTCGGTCAATTGTCCGACCAAAATTGCAATGAGAGAAGAAGCACCCGCATTGACGATCATTGCGCAAACGGCAATGGCGATCCGTTTCTTGTATTGCAAAACATAAGAAAAAAGACGCCTGACTGCATCCTTCTGTTTTTCTTTTTCCGATTTGTTTTTTTCTGTGCGCCCTGCCATTGAAATACACGTCCTCTACTACCTAACTATGGTTCGCGGATTTTACCGTGTAACGTTAAGAGTCTTGTGAAATTTATGTCGCGCCAAGCAGAGAGAGCGCCTTCCTTTTTGTAACATTGGACAACATCTTCTCCAACTCGCTATCCTTTCACTTTCCACACTGCTTCTTTTGAGTCTACGTTATGCCTGTTGTTCTTTGTCGTCTGCCTAACCATGTCGGCGATTGCTGCATGTGCCTGCCTGCCTTGCGTCTTCTATCCGCAAGTGGTTTTACCCCCGCTCTGGTTGGCAAACGTTGGGCAGAAGACTTATTAGCTGGGATGGGCTGGCGATTTGATCCGATCGAGGGAAAAGTTTCCGAAGATCTTTCACGCATTCGTTACCTTGCTCATAACGCTAGCGCCACTCAGGGACTTTTGTTTCCCAACTCATTCGGATCTGCTCTTCTGTTCAAGTTAGGGCGTCTGAAAACGACCGGACTCCGGACGGACATGCGTTCTTTTCTGCTAGACAATGACATTCCAGAACCGGGAACGATGCACGAAGTTGAACGCTTTTTCTATGTCGCCCATGAAGCAATTAAAGCTTGGGGATCCACGCCGGCTTTTGACAAAGTGCCGGAACATCTCAGCCTTATCTTGATGAAACGACATGAAGCTGCAGCTAAAAACCTCATTGAACAATATAAGATTCCGGAGAAGTTTGCCCTCTTAGCCCCAATTGCCCGCGGAAAACATCAGGGTAAAGTCAAACACTGGGAGCACTTCAACGAACTGGTGGCTCCTTTGCGCGAAAAAGGAGTTGAACCCGTTGTCTTTCCTTCCCTGAGAGAAGAGGCGTTGGCAAAGGCGGCCTGCCCTGACGCAACCATTTTGCCGCCTACCACCCTAGGAAACTTTGCAGCCATTGCAAAACGGGCTCAAGTCGTCGTCGCTAACGACTCCGGAGTCAGCCATATCGCAGCTGCCGTTGGAGCCAAACAAATCACTCTTGTCGGTGTCACGGATACAAAGCGAACTGGCCCCTGGAATCCTGAGGCGGTAGTTCTTGGAGAGTGCGGCCGTTGGCCGTCGGTTGATGAAGTTGTCACCACATTACAAAAGATATTGCCTGGGAAAAATTAATGGCGACTCTCTCTGTACTGATCTTGACAAAAAATGAAGCGTCTAACATCAAGGACTGCATTAACTCCTGCGCCTTCGCAGACGAAATTCTTGTCATAGATGACTGTAGTAATGACGACACAAAAATTATCGCTGAACAAACAGCAACAAATGTGCGCGTTATTTCTCATGCATTACAAGACGACTGGGCACAACAGCGCAATTTTGCAATTGCTCAGGCCAAAGGAGATTTTGTCCTCTTCATTGATGCTGATGAGCGTATTAGTAAAGAATTAGGTAAATCCATTCAATCTGTAATTTCTGGGGCTTCTCTAGATGTAGCCTACAAATTCAAAAGAATAAACCAATTTGCTCAGGGAACACTGAAACATGGAGTTTTTCGCCCAGACTGGGTTTGTCGCCTATTCCCCCGGCAAGCAGGATACTATGTTCGACCTGTCCATGAAAGACTTATTATAAATTTAACAATCCAGAAAATAAAAGGTGACCTTTTCCACCATACATATCCCACTTGGGATATGTATTGGCGAAAATTTAATAAGTACACTCAAATTTCTGCCGAGAATTATTACCTCGAAGGAAAACGGATTAATTTTCTAATAGATATAGTCTTACGTCCGTTCTGGGCATTCTTTAAAATTTATATCTTAAATTTAGGTTGCTTAGATGGAAAACTTGGTTTTATCTTTTCTGTGAATCACGCACTTTACACCATGACGAAATATGTGCGACTAAAATCATTAAGTGAAACAAACGGAAAAATCTAACCTATTGTGCAGTAAACACCATGAAAATTGCTATCTTCGGAACTGGCTATGTTGGTCTATCAAATGCCATTTTACTTGCCCAACATAACGAGGTTGTAGCTGTCGATATTGTCGAAGAAAAGGTATTAAAAATCAACTCAAAACAAAGTCCAATAAAGGATAAAGAAATTGAAGACTTCTTACAAAACAAGAATTTAAACCTTCTTGCAACCTTAGATCCTAAAATTGCGTGCAATCAGGTTGATCTGGTGATCATCTCCACGCCAACTGATTATGATCCTAAAACAAATTTCTTCAACACTTCTTCGATTGAAGCAGTTTTAGAAACTTTGGATCAACTAAAGTGTCCAGCTCCTGTAGTCATTAAATCTACTGTTCCTGTTGGCTATACGGAAAAACTCAATCAATCCAGTCAACGAGAAATTATTTTCTCTCCTGAATTTCTAAGAGAAGGCAAAGCCCTGTTTGACAATTTGCACCCCTCTCGAATTATTGTGGGCGGCACCTCAGATACTGCCAAGAAATTTGCTCAGTTGCTTGTCGAAGGTGCATCCAAAAAAGACATCCCCGTACTTTTCCTACATTCCACTGAAGCCGAAGCTGTCAAACTCTTTTCCAACACTTACCTAGCTATGAGAGTAGCGTTTTTTAACGAGTTAGATAGCTACGCCATTGAAAAAAATCTCGACTCTAAAATGATCATCGAAGGCGTGTGTCTAGACCCTCGAATCGGTACTCATTACAGGAATCCTTCTTTCGGATACGGTGGATATTGTCTACCCAAAGACACCAAACAGTTACTCGCCAATTATTCTGATGTTCCTCAAACTCTTATTGAAGCTATAGTAAATTCAAATCGTACTCGAAAGGACTTCTTAGCCGAAAAAATTATTGAGAAAAAACCCAAATGTGTTGGAGTTTACCGTTTAATTATGAAGTCAGGATCTGACAACTTTAGATCGTCGTCTATTCAAGGGATCATGAAACGCATCAAAGCGAAAGGCATCCCTGTCATCGTATACGAGCCCGCTCTTAAAGAACAGTGTTTTTTTGGATCTCCTGTTGTCACAGATCTTTCAGCGTTTAAGTCACAATGTGATCTTATTATCACAAATCGAAAATCCACCGATCTAGCTGATGTTTCTGAAAAAGTTTTCACACGGGATATCTTCAGTGACAACTAGTTTTTGTTCTTCCTCTGTTACTACGCTTCCTTTGCTAATAACTCTTTATATAAAGTAATCATTTTTCCTGTAGTCTCCTCTATGGTCATAGAGGAGACTGTTTGTCGAGCAAGGGATCGCTGGTCGTCCCAAGAAGATCGACAATCCAACCATTGTTGAATCGCTCGCTTTTGCTCCGAAGCATTAAAGAAATCAAAGACATATCCGTTTTGATTTTCTTTGATAATTTCAGCCGCTCCACATTGTTTAGTGGTTAGCACTGGCAACCCCGATGCAAAAGCCTCCATAGCACTATTGGGGAAAGGATCATAAAGAGTGGGAAGAATAAAAGCATCTGCACTTGCTAGATAGGCATCAGGTCGAGTTTCGCCAACAAAAATTGCTCGACCTGTCCCCAACTGAGAACGAGCATAGTTGATATATTTTTCTCGATTCTTATCTCCACCCACAACAATAATCGCAATATCTTTTGAAACAGCTTGAATCGCATCAATTGCTTGCTTCAGGCCTTTTCGCTGAAATCCAGATCCCACAAAAGCAAGTACTGGCTGATCTTCTTTTAATGCCAAAGATCGCCGAGTTTGTTGTCTTACCTCACTCGCAACGGGATAGGAAAATCTTTGAAGATCCACTCCATTATAAATAAGTCGACACTTATCTTTTGCAGCAGGAAAAAAATGAGCAATTTCCTGCATTACCATTTTTGAATTACAGATTACATACTTTAATTTCGAAGAATTAAACATCCTCTTCTCTGCATCTAAAACATATGAATGATATAAATCAAATCTAGATGCACCAAATCCTGCTCGCTCACGCAAAGATAACCATTTGACATGCAATCCATCCCCTGCACGGTAAATATTGCATCCTGGCATTCTCTCGTGGCTTTGCACAACATCATACTGATGGCTGTCAATATACTTACTTACTCCTTTTGTAAAACTCAGGTCTCTCCAAAAACTTCCGAAATGAATCGGGTTAATTTTTACGAAATTAACCCCTGCAACTTCGCTCCATTTTCTCGCCAAAATATCTACTTGCACATCCGAATAATTCTTCAAACTTATAAGTGCATTTTGAACGAATCTTTCTGCTCCACCAGCAGGATTATATTTCTGTCGAACTATTGCAATCTTCATTTCGAGAAACTCTCTCAAAATCAATCAACTCTATGATACTCTTTAAACCAGGATATAAATCTCTTTAACCCTTCTTCCAGTGAGATTTGAGGCTTAAAACCTGTCAGTTCATTTAACTTAGATATATCAGCGTAAGTAACAGGTACATCCCCCATCTGCATAGGAAGATACTCTTTAATTGCTTTTACCCCACACTCTTTCTCGATAATCTCAATAAAATACCCCAACTCTTCCGGTTCATTATTCCCGATGTTATAGATGTTAAATAACTCTTGCCCCGCCCCCTCCAAGTCAACAAGTCCAATTACTCCATTAACAATATCGTCAATGTAAGTAAAATCTCTTCTCATTTTTCCGTAATTAAAAACTTTTATGGGTTTACCGCTCAGAATTGCTTGAGTAAATAACCAAGGAGCCATATCCGGTCTACCCCAAGGCCCATACACTGTAAAAAACCGAAGTCCCGTTATCCGCAACTTGTACAATTCACTATAAGCCGCAGCCATCAATTCATTTGACTTTTTTGTTGCGGCGTAATAACTAACAGGACGATCTACATTATCATCTTCCGAAAAAGGAATTTTTTTATTTTTCCCATATACCGAAGAAGAGCTAGCAAATATCAAATGCTCCACACAAAAATGTCTACAACACTCTAAAATATTTGCAAAGCCTACCAAGTTACTTTTAGTATAGCTATCTGGATTTTGAATAGAATAACGCACACCCGCTTGTGCTGCCAAATTTATAACAATCTCTGGCTTAAATTTTTCAAAAGTGGAGGATAGTTGTTCTTTCTCTGAAATATCTAGCTTCTTAAACTGAAAATTAATCACTTCTTCCAATCTTGATAATCGATCTTTCTTCAGTTTAACATCATAGTAATCATTCAGATTATCAATACCATAAATCTGATATCCTCTTTTGGCCAATTCAAGACTTAAAGCAGCCCCGATAAAACCGGCCGCCCCCGTAACCATAACTCTCTTCATTTCTTCCCCTCATTAGCTAAATACTTAGTCCATCATTGACTTGAGCCAGAATCAGTATGCAAATCTAGCAAAAGTTATATGCTCATTACATTTAATTGAATTTAAAAAGTGATCTGTTGGCAAATATCGATTTTTCAACTCAAGTTCCGCTTTTACCCCATTACGCTTGATGGATACCTCGCATGCTACTCCCCCGACATCATTATGCTGTCCCTCATTCAGAACCTTTGACAAGGATTCCAACGATGATCCTTCTGCAATTTCAAGAATCAAAGTAGCGCCTCGGCGCACTCTCATCTGCTCAATCGTCAGCACCTCGTCACAAACAAATGACATACCGCCGCTACGTTCATCTTTACGACCTTTTCCAGTAAAGATCAGCATCTCATCGGCCTTGAGCATGTGCTTATAGCTCTCGTAAGCCCTCGAAAACACAAGCACATCCATTGTGGTCTGTCCATCACTCAAGACCACGACACCAAAATTGCCGCGCTTACCCGTGATCGTACGCACACTCTGGACAATGCCTGCAATCGTTTGTTGTTCCCGACTGTCTCGGACATCCTTAAACGGAATGGCGAAGTTACGTGCTTCCACGCGGTACGGATCAAACATATCCCCCGTTAGGCAGAAGCCAAAGGCGTCTCGCTCGAGCGTATAGAGCTTGCGATCATCCCAACGTTCGGCTTTTGTCCAGTTCACAATCCGTTCATCTTCACCGTTTTCATCCGCAAAGAGACTCGCTTGTCCAAAAGACGCCGCGACAGCTTGCCCGGCCTGAATAGCATTTTCAACATTACCGAAAAGCTTGCCGCGGTCCTTATCCAACGAATCAAAAGCGCCGCCCTTAATCAGCTGTTCAAGAACCTTGCGATTCATCGATCGCACGCGCGCAGCCACATCAAAGATATCCAAGAACGGGCCATTGAGTAGGCGTTCGTTGAGCAGATCCTCAACGATGTTCTGTCCGACCCCCTTGATGGCGCCAAGACCAAAGCGAACAGTCTTCTCATCCGGAACAGTGAAGAACCACTCACTTATATTGATGTCAGGCTGAAGGACCGTTACCCCCATCTCGCGGGCATCTTCTACCAGTTCACGCATCTTCTCGCCCTGGTTCATCACAAGGCACATGTTGCCAGCAATAAAGCAAGCTGTATGGTGGACCTTTAGGTAAGCTGTCTGCCAGGCTACGTAGGAATAGGCTGCGGCATGCGACTTGTTAAAGCCGTATCCCGCAAACTTTTCCATCAAGTCGAAGATTTCGGTAGCAGTCTCAGCGGTCACACCGCGCTCAGCCGCGCCTTGAATGAAGACTGCACGTTGGCGCTTCATTTCTTCGACGTTTTTCTTACCCATGGCACGACGCAACAAGTCTGCGCCGCCAAGAGAGTAGCCGCCGATTGCTCGAGCCACCAGCATCACCTGTTCCTGATACACCATGATGCCGTATGTTTCGCGCAAAATCGGCTCCATACGGGGATCAAGGTACTCCACTTTCTCTCGCCCGAACTTTCGATCGATGAAGTGCGGAATCTGATCCATTGGACCGGGACGATACAGAGCGTTTAGAGCAACAAGATCTTCCAGACAGTCGGGCTTTGCTTGCCTCAACTGCTCGCGCATACCATCCGATTCAAACTGGAACACGGCGCCCGTGTTACCTTGTTGGAAAAGCTCCAGTGTTTTCTTGTCGTCGGTCGGAATTCGTGACAAATCAAACTTCGTGCCGGGATTCAAACGGTCAATGTACTCTGCCGCTTTCGTAAGAATCGTCAGCGTTGTCAGCCCCAGGAAGTCAAACTTCACCAGCCCGACATTTTCGATGTCTTTCTTATCGAATTGGCTAACGGTATTTTCTGGTCTACCGTCAGCGTTGTAGAGAGGACAGAAATCCGTAAGTTTGCTCGGTGCAATCAATACGCCGCCAGCATGCATACCCAGATTTCGCGTCAGTCCCTCGAGTTTTTGAGCGTAGCTCATCAATTCAACATAGTCGTCTCGCTCGGCCATCGCCTTAAATTCGGGCTCCATCTCGGCCGCTTTTGCAAGCGTGACGTCCATGCCCGGCTTTTGCGGAATCAATTTAGCCAGATCGTCGACCTTGCCATAGCCCATGTTAAGCACACGTCCGACGTCACGAACCACAGCTTTTGCACCCATCGCGCCGAACGTCACGATCTGACTCACGGCGTCCACGCCGTAAGTGCGCTTGACGTATTCAATCGTACGGTCTCGGTTGTGCTGGCAAAAGTCGACGTCAAAGTCAGGCATCGAAACGCGTTCGGGATTCAAAAAGCGTTCGAACAGCAATCCGTAATGCAATGGATCCAGATCGGTAATGCCCAGGGCATAAGCCACCAGAGAGCCAGCACCGGAACCGCGCCCCGGCCCTACGGCCACACCGTTTCGCTTGGACCAATTGATAAAGTCTTGAACAATCAGGAAGTACCCGGGGAACTTCATGGACGAAATCGTCTTGAGTTCGTACTCCAATCGTTCGACATACTCGGGGCGGCGCGCATCGCGCTCGGCCTGATTCGGATACAAGAATTCAAGTCGACGCTCCAAGCCTTCGTGGGAAAGCTGCGCCATATACTCATCAAGCGAAACACCTTCGGGCGTCGGGAAAAGCGGCAACTGCGGCTTTTGAAATACCCCGTCCAGATTGCAGCGCTGAGCAATCACCACGGTGTTATCGATGGCCTGAGGGATGTCGGCAAAGAGAGCTCGCATCTCCTCTTCGGTCTTCAGATACTGCTCTTCGGTATAGGGCTTTGGACGCCGGGGATCCGCAAGAACATAGCCGCCCGCGATGCAACAGCGTACCTCGTGAGCGTTGAAGTCCTCACGATGTAAAAACTGCACCGGGTGCGTCGCTACCATCGGGAGTCCCGTCTCCACGGCAAGTTGCGCAATATTGGCCACAACCGCTTCATCGTTTTTACGTCCGGCTCGTTGAACCTCCAAATAAAAACGATCCGGGAAAGCCGTACGCAATTGTTCGACAACTGCGTTGGCTTCAGCCTTATTGTCGTCAAGAAGATGGCGCTCGATTACCCCTTGCGGTCCACCCGAAAGACAAATCAATCCTTTGCAGTTGTCCGGTGTCAACCATTCCAGACGCACCTCACCACGCCCCAAATATTGGTTTTCCATCCAACCGCGGGAAAGGAGCTCACAGAGCGACAGGTAACCTTCATGATTCTGGCAATAGAGCGTCAGACGATACGGGTTGTCTCGCTTGCCCTGCGCTGTGTTGGTGATCCACAAATCGCAACCGACGATCGGTTTGATGCCGTCGGCCATCGCGTGCGAATAAAACCGAAGAGCACCAAAAAGGTTCATTGAATCCGTAATACCCAGAGCTACCCCGCCCTGCTCCATCACTTCTTCAAGGATGGGATCGAGACGCACAATGCCGTCTTGGATGGAATATTCGGAATGAAAGCGCAGGTGAACGAAATTGGCGGACATAGACAACGCAAAAGAGCAGTCCGGCGCATTTTCTTAGGAAAATACGCCGGTTAACTGAAAAGATCTTAGTGCTTGAGGGGCTTGAAGCGAATGCGGTGCGGGCGCGCCGCTTCTTCACCAAGGCGTTTTCTCTTGTCGGCTTCGTACTCGTTGTAGTTGCCATCAAAGAAGACCACCTTACTGTCGCCTTCGAACGCCAAAATGTGCGTCGCAATTCGGTCAAGGAACCAACGATCGTGCGAGGTCACCAGTGCGCAACCGGCAAATTCAAGCAATGCTTCTTCCAACGCGCGCAGGGTTTCAACGTCCAAGTCGTTCGAAGGTTCGTCGAGCAACAGCACATTGCCGCCCTTAAGAAGCGTCGCAGCCAAATGCAAACGACCTCTCTCACCGCCCGACAGCACGCCTACCGTCTTTTGTTGATCGCCGCCCTTGAAGTTAAAGCGACCAAGATAAGCTCGCGAGCTCATTTCGAACTTGCCGACTTGCAAAATATCGAGTCCACCCGAAATAGCTTCAAAAACGGTCTTGTCGTTGGGAAGCCCCTCACGCGTCTGGTCCACTGCGGCGATCTTGACAGTGTCGCCGATAACAATCGAACCGGAATCCGGCTGTTCCTTGCCCGTGATCATCTTAAAGAGCGTCGACTTACCGGCACCATTGGGACCGATCACACCGACAATGGCGCCGGGCGGAATCGTGAAGGACAAGTCGTCAATTAACAGACGGTCGCCGAAGCCCTTGCTGACATTGTGGAATTCAATGACCTTATTGCCGAGACGATCTGCCACCGGAATAAAGATTTCATTGGTTTCATTGCGACTCTGGTATTCGTAGCTCGACAGCTCCTCAAAGCGATTCAAGCGAGCCTTGGCCTTTGCCTGACGACCCTTGGGATTTTGGCGAACCCATTCCAATTCGTGCTTGATGGCTTTGGCACGGGATTCCTGCTGCCGCTTTTCCTGCTCAAGGCGCTTTTCCTTCTGATCAAGCCAGGACGAATAGTTACCCTTCCAGGGAATACCTTCTCCGCGATCCAATTCAAGGATCCACTCGGCAGCATTGTCAAGGAAGTAACGATCATGCGTCACGGCAACTACTGTTCCCGGGAAACGGTGCAAGAACTGTTCCAACCACTCGACGCTTTCAGCATCCAAGTGATTGGTCGGTTCGTCGAGCAGGAGCATATCCGGACGAGAAAGCAAAAGTCGGCACAATGCCACACGGCGCTTCTCACCACCCGACAGATGTCCGATCTTGGCCTCCCAAGGAGGCAAACGCAACGCATCAGCGGCAATTTCCATCTGCGTCGAAGCATCCGTACCGGCGGCGGCAATGATGGCTTCCAGCCGAGCCTGTTCAGCAGCCAGAGCATCAAAATCGGCGTCCGGCTCAGCATACGCGGCATAAACAGCATCAAGCTTGGCCTGCGCCTGCATCACTTCGCCCATGCCTTCTTCAACAGCTTGTCGAACCGTTGCTTCAGGATCAAGCTGCGGTTCCTGCGGCAGATAACCGATTTTGAGATCGTTCTGCCACGTGATTTCGCCGTCAATCTCCTTGTCAACACCGGCCATAATCTTCAACAGCGTTGACTTGCCGGCACCGTTGAGTCCCAAAACGCCGATCTTGGCGCCCGGGAAAAACGACAGAGAAATATCTTTGAGAATGAATCGCTTGGGCGGAACCACCTTAGCCACGCGATTCATGGTCATGACGTATTGAGCCATTTGTCCTGATCTTTGATTGAAAATGGAAATTAGAACGTAGAATTATGCCCGTGCCGTGCGAAGCACACAAACGGGGACAGATGATTACCTGTCTGCTATTTTGCCCTTTTGCTCTGTTCGCGGCTGATTATTTTTTCTTGTCTCGCATTCATGGACTCTCTGCGCAAATCTTTGATCTGTTTTATTGCCGGCATTTGCTTCGTCGGTTCGGTGTTTTGCGCAGAAACACCGGCTGTTGCCGAAGTGCGCCAAGCTGATGATCTTCCTGCTACGGAAGCAGAAGTATCTCCCCCGGTCGACATCTGGGATCGCATCCGACGCGGCTACGCCATGCCTAAACTCAACAACTCCCGAGTGAAAACTTCGCTTAGGAGCTATAGCCGTAATCCTCGCCACATCGAGCGAGTCTTCGAGCGTGCCGGCAAGTATCTCTACCACATCGTTGACGAAATCGAACAGCGAGGGCTTCCCACCGAACTTGCTCTTTTGCCGTTCGTTGAAAGTGCTTTTCAACCCGAAGCTTTGTCACACGCCAAAGCATCCGGACTCTGGCAGTTCATGCCTCAGACCGGCAACATTTATTCGCTTCAACAGAACTTCTGGAGAGATGAACGCCGAGACGTACTGCAAAGCACGCGCGCGGCGTTGGATTATCTGGAGAAGCTCTACCAACAATTTGGTGACTGGCATTTGGCTCTTGCAGCCTACAACTGGGGCGAAGGCAGTGTTTCGCGTGCTATCCGAAGAGCAAAAACGCGCGGTCGCAAAGCCGATTACGCTCATTTGCGCATGCCCCGGGAGACGGCTTACTACGTACCGCGTCTAGAAGCCATCCGCGAAATTGTGGCTACCCCGGAAAAGTTTGGCATTAACTTGCCGGAAATTGAAAACGCTCCGTACTTTGTCCGTGTCACAAAAAGCCGTGACATTGACATGAAGACCGCAGCAGAACTTGCCGAAATGGATCCCGATGAGTTTCGACTACTCAATCCCGGCTTCAATTTACCGGTGATCGTCGCCAGTCACAATTCCGTCATGCTGCTTCCGATGGAAAACTTGGAAGTCTTCATGGACAACCTTGCTAGTTGGGTCAACACCGGCAAACCCCTTTCGAGCTGGGTGCTTTATCACCTTAAAGAGGGTGAAACGCTTGCCAATGTCGCCCTGAAGTCCGGCATGACCGAAGAGGAACTGCGCCGCGTCAACCGTATTCCTAAAGGGCGCAAGGTATTGGCCGGCTCCGCCTTGTTGGTTGACGCCAACGGTCAACTTGCTCCTGAAATTGCTCAGGAAGAACTCAATGCCGGGCTTAAGCTTTCGGCTCCGGAAGTGCGCCGCGTCGTTTATCGCGTCCGCCGAGGCGACTCGATTTATACCATTGCAAAAAAATACGGTATTACACAACGCTCCATCCGTCGCACAAATAATTTGCGAAGCTCTCGCCTGCGCATCGGACAGCGCCTTGTGCTTGTGATACCGCCGCGCGCTACAACGCAACCGCCCCCCGGAAAAAACGTTCATGTGGTCAGACGCGGCGAGACACTTTTTTCAATTGCAAAAAAGTACGGCACGAGTGTCTCTAAAATCCGTATCATCAACAACTTAAGAACGACTCGAATCTCCATCGGACAACGTTTGAAGATTCGCTAAAAAACAAAAAAATCCTTACCGAGGAATAAATCATGGGATTTCTGCAAGGCAAGAAACTTTTGATCACGGGCGTGTTGTCGAACCGTTCGATCGCCTACGGCATCGCCCGAGCCTGCCATCGCGAAGGTGCTGAGCTCGCCTTTACTTATGTCGGCGAACGCTTCCACGACCGTATCGTTGAGTTTGCCAAAGAATTCGGCAGCGACATCTGCCTTGAAATGGACGTCACCAAAGACGATCAGATCGCCAACGTGATGGGCGAGTTGAAGGAGCGCTGGGGTGGTTTGGACGGTTTCGTGCATTCCATCGGCTTCGCTCCGCGCGAATGCATTGCCGGCGACTACCTTGAAGGTGTCGGCCGCGAATCCTTCCGCACCGCCATGGAAATCTCCGCGCTGTCCTATCCGGTTCTCGCCAAGGCCGCTCTTCCATTGATGGAAGGTCGTGCCGCATCGATTCTCGCACTGACCTATATCGGCAGCGAACGCACGGTTCCGAACTACAACACGATGGGCGTTTGCAAGGCAGCTCTTGAAGCTTCCACGCGTTATCTTGCCGGCAGTCTTGGCCCCAAGGGCATTCGTGCCAACGCCATCAGCTCCGGCCCGATCAAGACGCTGGCAGCTTCCGGCATTCAGAACTTCTCAAAGATTCTGACCTACATGGAACATTCCGCTCCGCTGCGCCGCACTGTTACGATTGATGAAGTCGGCAATACCGCTGCATTCCTTCTCTCGGATCTGGCTAGCGGCATCACCGGCAATGTGGCCTACGTTGACGCCGGCTTTCACAGCGTTGGTGTGAGCCCTGTATTGGTGGAAGAATAACTGCTCCTTAGAACTCTGCTATGAAACGAAGTGTTGCATGGGAACCTCATGCAACACCTTTTTTTATCAGATCCATGTTCCAAATAAACTCTCAGCGGGCCTCAAAATGAAAGGTATCGTTTTAGCCGGAGGTAGTGGCAGTCGTCTCGCTCCACTCACGAACACAACCTCCAAACAGCTCCTCCCAGTATATGACAAACCCATGGTGTACTACCCATTGGCAACTCTGATGGATCTGGGGATCAAGGATGTTCTAATCATTTCAACACCTCGCGACCTTCCTAACATTGAAGCTTTATTTGGAAATGGAAATAGATACGGGCTCAACATCACATATCGTGTTCAATCTGCGCCGAATGGAATTGCGGAGTGCTTCCTGCTCGCAGATGATTTCATTGATGAACCTGTTTGCTTGATTCTCGGCGACAACATCTTCATTCTTCGTGAAGAGTTATTGCAATTACGCCGGTTCGTTCAGGAACCTCTGGATACTGCCGCAATTTTGCTCTGCCCAGTGCAAGATCCCGAGCGATTCGGTGTTGCCAATTGCGATGAGAACGGACGCGTAGTAAAGCTTGAAGAAAAACCTCGCACTCCAACATCAAATCTGGCTTCAGTTGGCCTGTATTTTTACCCCGCTGATGTGCTTGACAAAGCACGTCAACTAAAACCATCTTCAAGAGGAGAGTTGGAAATCACCGACCTCAACAACATCTATCTTCAAGAAAACCGTCTCAACGCGCTTCGTATGACAGATTCTTCCCTCTGGCTGGATGCGGGAACTCCAGACTCTCTCCTTCAAGCTTCGGTAGAAGTTGAACGGGAGATTCGTGAACACGGTAACCCTGTCGGCTATCTCGAAGTGTTGGCATTACGACGCGGGCTGATTAAAGCAACAAGTTTTGAGGCCCTTGTAACTTCACTGAAACCCGGTACTCCCTATAGAGAGAAACTGCGTCAACTGGCCTTCGGTCGAGATGTCTAACGGAGTCCTTTCATGGAAAAAAAAGAAACAGCAATCCCCGGCGTGTTCGTTCTGGAACCACGAGTGTTTGGCGACTCACGCGGTTGGTTCTATGAGTCATACAATGCCAAAGTTTTTTCAGACCTTGGCATTTGTGCGGATTTCGTCCAAGACAACGAATCTTTTTCTAGCTACGGCGTACTCAGAGGACTTCACTTCCAAAAAGGCGAATATGCTCAAGCGAAGCTTGTTCGTGTATTGTCCGGTCGCGTACTGGATGTAGCTGTTGACATCCGTGCAGGTTCCCCAACATACGGCAAGCATGTAGCCGTTGAACTTTCTTCAGAGAACAAACGACAGTTGTTTATCCCCCGTGGATTTGCGCACGGTTTCGCTGTGCTGTCAGACACCGCACACTTCGCGTACAAGTGTGACAACTTCTACGCTCCGCAGAGCGAAGGCTCTATCTTTGCTCTTGACGAGTCTCTCGGCATTGATTGGCAACTTCCTCGCGAGGTGTGCCGATTTTCCGATAAAGACCTTTCTGCCGCCTACTGGAAAACATACTGCGGATTCCCCGTCTTCCGATTTGAGGAGTAACCCATCATGCTGCTCATCACCGGAGCAAACGGACAATTAGGAAAGGCAGTAATTGAACAGTGCCTGCATCAAGGTATTCCGTTTTGTCCTGTCACCAAATCCGAACTTGATATCACTTGTGCGTCAAGCGTGACCAGACTTGTTTCCGAACAAAAGTTCGACTGCATCATTAACTGCGCAGCTTATACAGCCGTTGACGCAGCCGAAACTGACGTTGCCAATGCCTACAGCGTCAATGCATTCGGTCCATGGATGTTAGCGTCCACCAGAGTGCCGATTCTTCACGTCTCTACGGATTACGTGTTTGACGGTACAGCAATTTCACCCTATGAAACAAATGATCTCTCACGACCATTATCCGTCTACGGCTTGACGAAACGCGCCGGTGAAGTCTCTCTTTTAGAAGGGCAGTTCAGCGGGAGCATCATTCGAACTGCTTGGGTCTACTCCAAAGCAGCTGAGTCACGTAACTTCTTTAATACGATATCGAGACTTGCAGCAGAGCGGGATACCTTGCGTGTGGTCAGCGATCAAACTGGGGCTCCGACAAGAGCCAAAGACCTTGCTCAGGCCCTGTTGGCCTTATACAAACAAGGCGCACACAAGCAACCCATGCATGTTATTCACTTTACTAATGCTGGCCAATGTTCCTGGTATGACTTTGCTTGCGAGATTGTAAAAACAACTGGTCGTTCCTGTACCGTTGTTCCCATTACAACTGCAGAATATCCGACAAAAGCCGTACGCCCTGCATTTAGCGTTCTTTCCTTAAAGTCTCTCGAACCCTACGGGATCAAGCCGCGTTCCTGGCTTGAAGCTCTTACCGATGAGTAACAAACAGATGTTTGAAAAATCTATCCTTGTGACTGGTGGTGCAGGCTTTATCGGCGCCAATTTTGTCAGCCATTTTTCCAAAGCATATCCTCACTACCGAATCATTGATCTGGACGCTCTCACCTATGCTGCGCATCCCGCCGTTTTTGAGTTGCAAGCGCAGATGGGCAATGTCATTCCCGTCAAAGGCAATATTTGCGATGTAGCATTAATTCGACAGTTGTTACGCCTGTACTCAATTACTGGTGTCATACACTTTGCCGCTGAAAGTCACGTTGACAACTCCATCGCAAATCCGCTGATTTTTGTGGAAACGAATATCAACGGAACGGCCAATCTTCTTAATGAGTGCCTCAACTACTGGCGAGAAATTGGTTGCTTAGAGTCTGCTCGTTTCCACCACATTTCAACCGATGAGGTATACGGCAGTCTCGGTACCAAAGGTTTCTTCACGGAAGATACTCCTTATGCCCCTAACAGTCCCTATTCCGCCAGCAAAGCCTCTTCCGACCTGTTGGTCCGTGCCTATGCTCACACATATGGGCTAAACACAACCATCTCCAACTGTTCCAACAATTACGGTCCCTGGCAGCACAGTGAAAAATTCATACCAACCATCATCCGTAAGTGCCTAGCTCATGAACCTATTCCCGTGTATGGCAAGGGACTCAACATTCGCGACTGGCTTTGGGTAGGGGACCACTGTCAAGCTATTGACCTTATTTTCCATAAGGGTAAAACTGGTGAGAGCTACAACGTTGGGGGGCACAACGAAAGAACAAATCTGCAAATCGTCGATACGGTGTGCAGCGTTCTTAACGAACTACACCCCTGGAACAGACACGACTATAACGAGTTACTCAGCTTTGTAAATGATCGTCCCGGTCATGATTTCCGGTATGCGATTGATCCTTCAAAAATCTCTGAGGAACTAGGCTGGATCTCACAAACCACTTTTGAGCAAGGGATTCGTCAGACTGTTCAGTGGTACCTTCAATAGTTGGTACTCATGCAGTAAAAAAAGCCGAGCTTGAACAATCACAATCCAGCTCGGCTTTTTAATTCGATGGTTTGGCAATAAGCAACTACTTGCGGCGAATCTTTTCCTTCTTCCGACAATCTTCGCAAATACCGTATAACGCCAAAGAGTGTCCTTCAAGCTCAAAGCCCAAACGCACAGCGATTTGTTTTTGGCGTTTCTCGATTTCCTTATCAACGAACTCTTCGACTCGCCCGCAACGCGTACAGACGATGTGGTCGTGATGCGCCCCATCATCCATCTCATAGGTTGCACGGTCATTGCCAAAATAGTGTCGGACAATGAGTCCCGCCGCCTCAAATTGAGTCAAAACGCGATAAACGGTCGCAAGCCCGACTTCGATATTTTCCGCAACCAACTGCTTGTAGATATCTTCAGCCGTCAGATGACGCACCGCCCCGGATTCCTGCGCCTTTTGAAAGAGTTCCAGAATTCGCATGCGAGGCGCAGTCGCTTTGAGTCCGACATTTTTCAGTTCCTGTTCGGGCTCAAGCATCTCATGTTCATTGTTTACGCTCATTGGCTATCCTCAAGAGGCTCATTTCAATCCGATACTCGCTATCATAACGGGAAGTTTTTAATTTACGAATTTCGAGGCGTTTTCTCGACCGTTTTTCACATGTCCTTGCGCACATTTCTTATTACCGCTCCTCTTGCCGTCGGGTTGATCGCGCTGTCCGGCTGCAACTTCAATAGCTACGTCTACCGTACCGATGTCCACCAGGGCAATCTGGTCACTAAAGAAATGATTGACCAATTGCAGGTCGGTATGGCGCGCCAACAGGTGCTCTTCCTGATGGGCGAACCACTCATTGAAAGCCAGTTCCACCGTGATCGCTGGGACTACACGTATTACCTGAATCCGCGCTACGGCGACATTCAGATGCGTCGCGTCACGCTTTACTTTGACGAGCAGGACATTCTCACCAAAATTGAAGCCGGTCCCGTTCCGACGGAAAAGCAGGCTGACGAAATGATTCTGGGCAGAGAAACGGATTTTCCTCCCACTCCGCTTGTACGTCCTGAAGATCAGTAAGGAGCCGAACGTGAAAATAGCCGTTTCCGGTGCAACCGGTCGCATGGGCAAACTCATCATTGAAGCCATCATCAATAGTGACGACCTTAAACTCGTTGCTGCTGTGACCGCTCCAGGAGTTGCAGAGATCGGAACAGACGCCGGTGCGTCGCTCGGGAAAACCACTGGAGTGGTGATCACTGACGATGTTCAGAAATTGGCCAAAGCTGACGTGTTGATCGACTTTACGCGTCCTCAAGCGACTCTGGCATACCTTCCTTTCTGCGTTAAACACAATGTGGGCGTTGTGATCGGAACGACCGGTTTCGACGCTCAAGGCAAAGCACAAATTGCCGAAGCCGCAAAAACCGTTCCCGTCGTTTTTGCGCCCAACATGAGTGTGGGTGTTAATTCCGTTCTCAAGCTTCTGGAGATCGCCGGCGCCATGCTCTCTCAGTACGACTGTGAGATTGTGGAAATGCACCACAAGCACAAAGTGGATGCTCCTTCCGGTACAGCACTTGAAATGGGACGACGCGTTGCTCTTGGCAGAGGCGTTGAGTTTGACTCTGTCGCCCTTCTAAGTCGCGAAGGTCATACCGGCGAACGTCCTGATGGAGCCATCGGCTTTGCAGCTCTTCGAGGAGGTGACGTTGTGGGAGACCACACCGTCATTTTTGCCGGCCCCGGAGAACGCATCGAGATCAGTCACAAATCGGGATCACGCGCAGGATACGCACAAGGTGCCGTAACCGCGGCGCGCTTCCTGAAAGACAAGTCCAACGGGCTTTTTTCCATGTCCGACGTGCTCGGTTTCAACTGAATTTGTTTTTCCGCGTAAAAAGCCACGCAGACAACCGTTTTGAGTGGCAAAATTCGCAGGCAATCTTTTCTTACGTGCGCAAATCTGCTTTTTGCGTATGCTCAAACGAGGTAACAAATGAACGACCAGCTTGACAAACTTGAATCCTCCGTCGCCCGCCTTGTGCAGGCCTACAACGAAATGAAGGCTGAAAATGCAGCCCTCAAAGCACAGCTCGCCGACAAAACCGCCGCTGTCGAACTGCTCGAGGAAGAAGCCGCCGCTGTTCGTGGCCGTATTGAGTCGCTGATCGTCTCTTTGACGGCCGACCAGCAGACCGAACAGCCCTCTGCTTAATCGGGTTCTTTTCGGGTAGTCAATCGGAGTCATAAAGCATGCCACGCATCAAACTCACCATCTTGGATCGCGAGTATCCCTTTGAGGTTTCCGATGAAGACGTTGAGAATCTTCGCAGTGCTGCGGAAATCCTCAATACACGTGCATCTCAAGTGCGCTCAGCCAACCGTTCGCTCACTCCTGAACGCGTGGCTGTTATGGCGTCGCTGCAGATTGCTTTTGACTCCATTACCGGCCGACTCGGTCAGGTGCCTGTTGATGAAGCAACGGTTTCTCGCGTTGCTGCGCTTCGCATGAAGTGCGACGAAGCTCTGGATCCTGCACTCGAAGGCTGATTCCGTACAGTCTTTGTGTAAAGATTTTCCGAAAGGCCGCTGAAAACAAGTGGCCTTTCTTATAATTGCCTTACCCTGTGATGTTTCACCACACGGCTCCAATGTTCCTAACCTATGCATTCGTGCAAGGCCGTTTAACTCGAGAGCCGATAGTGCAGCGGGCACGCGTTGTCCGCTCCGTTTTCCGCTCCAGCCGCGGCCACCCTGACCTTTCGGTTCAGGTAACGTAGCCGGAAACCACAGGGTCTTCTCTTTTTTTCTCTCCCTTTTCTCCCCTTCAATCACCTTTTGCGCAGGTATCATGTAGCCGCAAATCGGCAATTCTGCGGGAAGTGTGTTCATGTCTTGGGAAATTGTTGCAGCCCTGCTGTGTTTAGGCGCCTGTACGGGCTTTCTGGCCGGTCTTCTGGGTATCGGTGGTGGCATGGTGCTTACGCCGTTCATGACCATGCTGCTGGTTTACGTGGGCGTGCCCGATACAGCAATTGTTCATACTGCAATTGCAACATCTCTGGCCACCATCATGTTTACGTCGCTTTCTTCCGTGCGGGCTCACCACCAACGCGGAGCCGTGCTCTGGAATGTTGTCGCGGCAGTGGCTCCCGGCATTTTGGTCGGCGCCCTTTTAGGTGCAAAAATATCCAGCCTTCTGCCGACTTTCTGGATTTCTCTTGTCTTTGTCTGTTTTGTTGGTTTTTCTGCCATCAAAATGTTCATCAACTCCAAGCCACAGCCCAAACGAACGCTACCTGGCATGGCAGGAATGTTTGGCGCCGGCACCGGCATCGGCGTCATCTCTGCCTTAGTCGGCGCCGGAGGCGGTTTTATTTCCGTTCCCTTCATGGTTTGGTGCAACGTCAAGATGCATAACGCCGTAGGCACATCAGCTGCACTGGGCTTTCCCATTGCAGCAGCCGGAACGCTCGGTTACATCATCACGGGTTGGAGTGAACCGGGCTTACCTCAATTTCCCATGATGCTGGGATACATTCATCTGCCTGCATTGTTGTCCGTTGCGGCGGCAAGCATCTTCACTGCCCCCTTCGGCGCCAAGGTCGCCCATAGCATCGATACAAAACCTCTAAAGCGCATTTTTGCCTGCATGCTTCTGGTTCTTGCTGGCTATATGCTCACTCGTGCCATTAATTCCCTTTGATCTTTTAACCGCTTTTTCCGCTTTATGTCTGAAATTACTTTGCCTCCTGTCCGTGCTGTTGAGCCCGAAACCATTGCCACGCATCTTTTCCATGTCAAGGAAGTAGCTCCGCTTGTGCACTGCATTACCAACGACGTCGTGCAGGAAATCACCGCTAACGTACTGCTTGCGATGGGGGCCTCGCCCGCCATGGTGGTTGCTTGTGAAGAAGCTGCTCATTTTGCGGCGATCTCTTCTGCCCTGCTCGTCAATGTCGGAACGCCTCGTCCCGAATCTTTGGAAGCCATGCATCTGGCGGCTAAAAGTGCGGTCCGTCACAACGTTCCCTGGGTGCTTGATCCGGTAGCCGCCGGTGTCATTCCCTGGCGCGACAAAATGATCATGGGTCTTTTGGCCCTGCAGCCGACCGTTATTCGTGGAAACGCCTCTGAAATCATGGCACTTGCTGGTTTAGGCAAGGGAGGTAAGGGCGTTGACAGTACCGACTCAAGCGACGCCGCTCTTGAAGCCGCCGTCAAACTTGCTCGCGAATTCAACACCATTGTTTGCGTCACCGGTAAAACCGACTACGCAACCGACGGCAAAGAAATACTTTCCTGCACCGGCGGCTCGATCAAGGCAACGCTTGTGGTCGGCACCGGTTGCTCCCTTTCGGCCATGGTGGCCGCCTTCGTTGCGCAAACCGAACATCCGCTTGAAGCCGTTATTTCAGCCTGTGCGCTCGCCAAGCGTGCCGCTCAGCAAGCCGCCGGCGTTGCCCGCGGCCCAGGCAGCTTTGCCGTTGCTTACATAGATGCGTTGAATCTGCTCCAAGCCAAGGACTTCTATTAATGCGACACCCCATCGATCTTTCCGTTTATCTGGTACTCGATCCCGATTTGTGCGGTGGTGCTCAAGGCATGATCGAGACCACACGCGCTGCTGTGCAAAACGGCGCCACCTGCGTGCAGTTACGTGCTCCACACTGGAAAAAAAGAGCTCTTGTGGAATGCGGGCGAGCATTGAAGTCAGTCTTAGCCGACTTTAACGTTCCTCTCATCATCAACGACCATGCGGATGTCTGCCTGGCAGTTGATGCAGAAGGATTGCACGTTGGGCAGGACGATCTGTCGCCTCTCGATGCCAGAGCCATCATCGGCAACGAAAAAATATTGGGGCTATCGGTTTCCAATACACAAGAACTTTCCGCAGTCGATATTCGCTTGGTTGATCATCTTGGTATCGGACCAATTTTCTCGACCAGTACGAAACCAGACGCCAGTGCCGCTCTCGGACTTGACGGCTTTGCAACATTAGCTTCACGAAAACCGTGTCCTGTTGTTGCAATCGGCAGCGTCAAGGTCCCGATTGTCGGAGACTTGATTCGTTCCGGTGCGGACGGCGTTGCCGTTGTCTCTGCTATTTGCGGTCAAGCCAACCCCGGCGAAGCTACAAAAGAATTGGCTCGAGCTGTTCAATCGGCTCGCTCCTAAAGCGCACCTAAGCACTCTCACCTAAAATAGGGGTTTAAACAGATCACACAGGATTTCGCACTGCCATGGCCCAAAACAAACGAATGTCGGTTCGACTGACGCTACAGCAAGCTAAGCTTGTTTTGCTCGCCAAGGCTATTGAAGAGTCTAACGATTCGCACATCCATTGGTCCTCGGCCGATTCCGAAGCCGCGAGTCTTCGCGCCGCTCACACCGTGGGCGAGTCGGCCGACACCGCTAAACTACTGACGGAACGAGCCAAGGTAGTTTTGAGAACAGTCTCTGAGCGAGGCATCAGTACAACAGTGAGTACCAAGGCTCGGTTGCCTCAGTTCTTCTCGCCGCTTTTCGTTTTGTTGGCTTTCGTTCTCGGTGCTCTGACGGATCGTATCGCAAGTCCCGAACATATCGTCAACTTGCTCTCTTCTCCCTACTGGGGCGTGATTCTCTGGAATCTGGTTGTCTATTTCGCCCTCTTTTGTTGCGCTATCGGTTTGGTGGGAACCGGAACCAATCGCTTCGCTTTGCCGTTGCGCAGCAGTCTCGGCACATTTGTTCAAAAAGCCAGTTACGGGACACTCAGACGCACAGGATTTAAGGCGCATTTCTACAGCGAGTGGTCGTCATTTGTGGCACCTTTGATTCGCATGAATGTTGCCCGAACTCTGCATTTCGCCGCTGTTTTCTTTGCCCTAGGCATCATTGTCAGTCTGCTTGTGCGAGGCTTCGGTACATCTTATTGGGCCGGTTGGGAAAGTACGTGGCTTGCTGAGAACCCCGAGAGTGTCAAATCGTTCATTGATCACACCTACGGACTAATTCCAGCAATCGGCCCGCTGTCTTCTATGCCTGATCTCGCGCAAATCGTGGACATGAGGGCTGATCGTCTGCCGTATTTGGAAGCACCGATCACGGCTGCTCCCTGGCTCATTCGGATGATGATCCTGATGGGCGTTACCGTCATCGTTCCCCGTCTGTTTTTTGCCATGTTTGACACATGGCGTATGCGACGCTTTAAAACGCAGACAGCGCTGTCCATCGATTCGCCCTACTACGAGAACATTCTCGTTCAGTGTGCTCAGGATGCGGTTCTTGGCAACTTGATGATTGTCACATCGACTGCCAACCGCCCGTTAAGAGATCAGACAGCCTCTACTCTGTGCAAGCACTGGGGCAATGCTGAAGACTCGACGGTCAAGAGCATTGACTTTGACGATGAAGAATCGACAGTTCCGTCAATCGCAGAAGGCCCCAGAAAGCCAATTGTTCTTCTCTGGTTGGACGGCATTGAAACACCCGAGGAAGATGTCCACGGCGCTGTCATTGAACGTTTGCGCGAAGCCTATGAAGCGAAAGGTTCTGCTGTCTTTGCCGCACTGCTCGACATGAAAGAGTTTGCCCAAAGATTTGCCTCAACGCCTTCTCGTATCCAAGAACGTAAAGAGAGTTGGCTCGCCATGAGTAAGTTACATCAGATCAAACTGTTTGATCTGGACGGAACCTCGGAGTCTCAACTGACAACTATCAAGGCGCTCCGTGCTTGGGCCGCTCCGCGCGTTTCTTCCAACCAAATAATCGTGACTGACAAAAAGGAAAACAACAATGAGCAATGATCCGTTGCGAATCCATTTGAGCCTGGTCAGTCATACCAATATCGGTAAGACGACGTTAGCTCGCACACTGCTGTCCCGAGATATCGGCGAAGTCGCAGATCGTGCTCACGTTACGGAAACAACTGACGACTATGTGCTGGCGCGCAATGCTGAAGGCTGTGAACTTGTTTTGTGGGATACGCCGGGCTTTGGCAACTCTGTGGCACTTGCGAAACGACTCGAAGGCAGAGCCAATCCCGTCGGTTGGTTCTTGTCCGAAGTCTGGGACCGCATGGCCAACAAGTCACTGTGGCTGAATCAAAAGGCGCTCAAGCATGTCAAAGAGACGTCAAGCGTGGTTCTCTACCTTGTGAATGCCACCGAACTTCCTGACTCCGCTCCTTATGTGAGCGCAGAAATGCGCATCCTCGAGTGGATCGGGAAACCTGTCATTGTGCTGCTCAATCAAATCGGACAACCGAAACCGCCGGAAGCAGAGCAAGCTGACGTAGATCGTTGGAAGCACGCGATGGCTGCTTACCCCATTGTCAGTTCTGTCCTTTCAATGGATGCTTTCGCTCGTTGTTGGGTACAAGAATGCTCTCTCTTTGATGCTATAGCGAATGCTCTGCCAGAAGAGCTTAAAGTGACGTTTGACGCCTTGCGAGATGTTTGGATAAGAAAGCGTAAAGCAGCCTATAACGCAAGCATTCAAGCTATAGCGCACTACCTTGAGAAACTCGCTAACGATCGTGAGATTGCTGAAAGTTCTTCAGTCATGGATCAGATCAGGTTCCTCGGCAAACGCCTGGGACTTTTTAAAAACGAAACTATCGATGATCCTTTGGGAGCAGCTCAAACAGCGCTGTCAGCTCGAGCTGCAGATGAATTCTGTGCTCTAACGGACAAGCTGATTGCTGTCAACGGGCTAAAGGGAAAAGGAGTTAGAAAAGAACTTCTTCGACGTATGCCAACTGACTGGAAAATCACGAGCTCGGTTTCACCTGCACCTGCTGCTGTAGCTGGAGCGATTGGAACAGGTGCCGCCAGTGGCCTAGCCAGCGATCTCGCAACAGGGGGACTGTCTCTCGGGCTAGGTGCTTTGATTGGCACAGTAGTTGGAGCGCTCGGTGGTGCTGGTCTGGCAGTTGCCTACAACCACAAAAAAGAAATCAATGGCACGGTGGTTACCTGGTCGAAGGAAGCAAACAAAAATTTCTTCTCCGAGGCTGTTTTGCTGTACTTAGCAGTAGCTCATTTTGGTCGAGGAAGAGGGAACTGGGATGAACAAACGGTTCCTGAACATTGGCTCGAATGTATTAATAAAGCTATCCCAGAGCAAATATGTTCTACTCCACAAACAATTGACGTAGCTATTCGTCAGATTCTTAGAACTCTCTATCCAGAAATACGTATTTGACTTTATTTCAAAAACAGAGATCATGCAGTCCAAAGAGAATCCTTATTGGAAGAGTATCGCCACGTTCGTTCAAAAAAAAGAAATAATTTGCCTAAAACATGATCACATTTTGCATTTAGCAAAACAGCATTGCGAGAGAGTTGTTGAAGTTAACTCAATCGAAGACATTAGTTGGAGCGACATACTATTTCGAAAGAAATATATTATCTCCATCCCTCAAAAAAAAATTATTACCAACACTTCCGATAAATTAAAACGGAAAGCTATGAGGCTTTTAGGCCTATCTATAGAAGAGGCATTTCAAACTCTTTGCTTAAATGATTTATTCTTCTCAAATCATGGCACACATGTCATATTCGTCCCATGGCATCATGCGGCAGAAATTTACAAGCATCACCTAAGCAACTTTAAGGTCGTTGAATTACCACCTGATTTGCGGGTTAAAGTCGTCAATCATTTTGTTTCAAAAATTTGCAAGTCCAACAAATTACCCGAAGACAAAACTAAAGGAACTACTGTATTTACAAATCCGACCAATAGTACGATAATAGAAATATACAAACAAATACACCCAAATCACAATATTATACTAAGATATCATGACCGAATAAATGGTGGCATAAACAATCGTATAACCACGAAAGAAATACGAAATATAATTCAATATCTGCTACATAACAAAATTATATCATCGGCTGAGTCATATTATATTCAAGACGCCCGAGAATTAAATATAACTTATAGGCCAAACGGAGCCAATCCAGTCTTTATGAGATCGCTTGATGTTCCATATAGAACTCAACTTTTATCCTTCATTGGAGGGCCTATTAAGCATGGAGATAAAAGCCGCATAGCATCTCTAGCCTTGTTACAAAAAAAACTCATTTCAAGTTACCCTCAAATTTCAAATTGGATCAGCTCTAAAGTCGTAGATATCTCTTCTCCTGATTGGCTACCCTATAAAGAATTTACAAAACGATATGCAAAAAGTGAAATATATATCGACCTATGTCGATCAGGTCAAGAAGAAGGATTCTCTTTCCGAATTCCTGAAGCTCTATTCCTAAACAGGAAAATTATTTCAAATAGAAAAATATTGAAACTTGAGCCATTCTATAGCAAAAATCGGGTTTTCATCATAGGAGAAGACCCTCTAGATCAACTTCTCCACTTTTTAGAATGCGATCTTCCTCCTCTCCCAAATTCTATATTGAGACTCTACGATACTACATTATGGTGGACATTAAAAGATCCATATAACACAGATGAAAAAAATCCTTAACACGAACACTTAAATAATTTGAATGCACTAGTATACAAAATGACATCTGAAATAAATAAAAACGATACCACATATAACGTCTCTCTATGGACAAAGCTTAAATTATGGAATAGAACTAGACTCAGAAACAATCGAATAAAGCGTCTCTTAAGGGACGATCCTAAAAATAGACCTAGCATTCCTTACCCAAATAGCATCTCCACTCTTTTGTTCATTGAAGCTCAAAAAGGTTGGGGCGATTATTTGTATTTTTTAGGCCTCTTAAAAAAAGTAAGCGAAGCGGGAGTCATTATTGATGTAGCATCCCATCCTTCTACTTTCCATAGATATAAAAAAATCCCATTTATACGGGATACATTTTCAATGTCAAATGAAATTGACAGAAATGAAATTTCTTCACGCAAATATGATATTGCCATAGACGTAACTTACGTTAATACGAACTCATGGGATTACAGAAAACCCTTACTATCAAAATTAAATTGCCACACTATGACTACTAGTGACATGGCAGCCAACTCCAAATATTACGACCAATTCATTGATATAAGCACAAAATGCCATTGGCAGAAAAGAAATGCTTTAATTTACAACACGCTATTGAGGCCAACCATTAACATATCTAGAATTCCGCCATATTATCCAGTCCCATTCAATTCAGAAGCAGCGCAACACTTTCTCTCAACCTTTAAAAAAGGTAGTAAATTAGTATACATTAATACTGTTGGAGGAAATAGTAGCCGTACATTCTCACAACAGCAAGTTGAAGCGATAGCTGAAACATTCAATGAAAGAAGAACTTCGATTGGGATCATTTACAGCAACTTCCAAATCAAGGAAACCAACTTTGTTAAGATTTTACCAAAGCTTGAATTCAATGATTTAACGAAAGTTGTGCAGAGTTGTAATGCGATCATTTCGCCAGACACATCGATTATTCATTTAGGATCAGCTTTGAATATCCCAGTTCTTGGAATTTATTGCGGTAACAATCGAGATTATTGGAGACAGTATGCAATGCAGGATGTTTGGGCACCTCTATCCGAAGGATCGATTATATATTGTGAAGACGACATAGATGTGACTAACATATCTGATTATGTTTATTCCCATCCAAAAAAATCAATCTCCGGCTATGATCCACGAAAAATCCAAAACCTCTGCGTCAAATTCTTAGACTTGCTAAAAATTTAAGACAGACCCAACAACATCAAACCCTCCACAGTACATAATTACCAATCAGTAAAGTGATCTGGGATTTTTCTATATCATAGTTGTCATGTAGTTTGTGACTGATCTAAAAATAAATTGTTCAGCCTTGCCGCAACATTTTCTTCTTATTCGTTTAAGGATTCCTTCAAAGTGTGCATATAGCCCTAAAAATTAATATGGATAGGATTTCATATCTCTTGACACACCTTCATAGATAAAGCGTTAATAGTCAACGTTCGTCTATATTTATAAAAGAGCGTTGTAAGAATCTAAACCCTGCAAATTCCATGTCCAGAAACATATCAGCAACGTGAAATACTTGTAAAAATTTAGTAAAATATGTGACGGCGAAGGCATAACACCATATATCTTTAAATTAAAACATTCTTATTCTAAAATCTCATGAAGTTTTTAAATCTTAAGGACATTGAATCAATTAAAGGGGTTCTAATAGGAAAAGGATCTGAAAAAGAGTGCTTTCTGCACAAAATCGACAATACTAAATGCTTAAAAATGGGACGGACAAATAATTGCAAGCAAATCAAGCGAGAGATTAAATATTTTGAGTACTTGCAGAGAACTGGCAAATGTCAGGCCTCATTTGTTCCAAAATTTTACGGTTCATTTAAAACTTTAGATTTTATTGGATATGAGCAAGAGTGTTTTTTGGATAGAAGCAAAGGAGGAATCTTTGATGTAGCGTGCCCCCCTATGGCAATGCTTAAAAACAAGCAACTGTAATAAACATCAAATACGTAAAGAATTATTGCAACTTAAAGACGAAATGATCAAATTTAATATTATTTGCAACGATTTACACGAAGGTAATATCTTTAGAGTTCAAACTGAAGACCAATCAAAATTCGTAATTATAGATGGATTTGGAGCTCCTGAACTGATCCCTATATGCAAATACGTTAAATTCGTTGGATCCAACAAAATATGTAGACAATGGGAAAAATTTAGACAGAGGATTAAAAAACTTTTCTCTTTCGATCTTTAGCCTTTGGCTTTGATGAACATAGGATTTAAGACAGCTTCGTTAGTGACAATTCGATCCGGTTTTAACTTATAGCAATCACAGGCCAAATCTTATATCGGACACAACCTTTAAAGCACTTGTGAAACGCCGAGATTCACCATCAGAACTGGCAGCATCTGACAGCGGTGTAAAGTTATCCGATGTAGGTTATTCTCAACTTGACTAGATCGAATATCGAAACTCATCTGAAAATAGATTGTAACGAAGGACATCCCTCAATACTTTAAAAACAAATTCAATACGCTACGCAAACTCGACCTTAATTAAAACTTACATTCTCAAAAAAAACACATACATTTAGAATGATTTATTCTATCTTCCACCTTCGGCAAAACCAAATAATCCCCATAAAGATTTTTAATACTTGTTCAGATTTATTTGGAATAAAAAATATTTATTCTCAAATTTAGCTTGTCTACAAATAAGAAAAATATTACTACTTTCTGATAGATAAAACGCTTCCGACTGGTCCATGCCGCTGCCTACGTAATCAGATAGTTCGTACTGTTTTCTTCTAAATAAAAATTCAACCAAATATTTAAAGAAATAAAAAAATATTGTTACAGGGAGACATGCCAAATCTACAAGATTCTTGCTTAAGCTTTTTTAGGAAATTTATTCCTTAATTTTCGTATGTTTTGACATGTGTTTATAATGCTAGCGGCCGAGAGCGCCCATTTGGGATAAAAATCATAAATAAAAATATCAATATACCCCCCTTGATGGTACGACTCATTCAAAGATTCATCATGCTCAACCATCTTAATTTTGTTACTACGAATTTTTGCCACTTTTCCCCAATACTTCGGATCTGTCTCTTTTGTTTGAAAGAAAAATTCCGTCGATAATTCCTTTGAAATTACATCTTTAAATCGATTAAAGTCAGATCTCATCATTCCAATATCGCAATCATCATCTCAAGGAATGCCCCCTTCGTGCCGAATAGCACCTAACAAAGTTCCAAATTCAAGCCAGTAGTCTATTTGATACTTACGACAAATACGATCTATTTCATTCAATATTTAAGTATTTCCAACCGACCAATCCTTAACATATCTGAAGAAACTTTATTTATGAGTTCACTTCCTTACTCTGTATATAATAAACGCTCAGATATGTCTGTATTTAACATTCAATTTTTACATTATATTAATATGCGATTAAATTGTCAACACAATTCGCAATTAACTACAGCTTGCCTTTAAAATACTTTACGCAAAAACTCAATCTCTAATGTTGAAGCAAGAACCTCTGCAGAGTTTTGTTATTCTTACTATTTTAAAGAATTAGCATCCTTTACACAGGCTTTTAAATTTAACTTAGCACTTATTCTTCACCAAATGCCATTGCCAAAAATCATTTCTTTTTACTTGCCACAATTCCATGAAAACGATTTAAACAACAAGAATTGGGGAAAGGGATTCACAGAGTGGACAAACGTCGCGAAAGCAAGACCTAATTTCCATTCACATTATCAGCCTCATATACCACAAGACTTAGGATTTTATGATCTAACAAATATCCAATCATTAGAAAAGCAAATAAAGTTAGCTTCAAAATACGGGATAGATGGATTTTGTTTTTATTACTATTGGTTTGACGGAGAAAAGGCTTTATACAAGCCATTAAATATTTTTCTCGAATCCAAGCTCGTCTTCCCATTTTGCATTTGTTGGGCAAATGAAAATTGGACCAAAAATTGGGATGGAGGTAATAAAGAAATTATTTTGGAACAAACTTACAAACAAGGTTTCGAAGACGCGTTCGTCAAATCTATAAAAAACATTTTGATTGATTCAAGATATATAAAAATCGATAATAAGCCACTACTTTTAATCTATCGTCCAGATCAATTTCCAAATCCTAATAAAAACTTAGATCAGATCCGTGCTGCTGCTAGAAAGTATGGAATTGGCGAGATAAGTCTTGCAGTTGTTGACGCCTTCTGTTTAGATCTTGTATCTGCTTCCAAATGGGGAGAAGGGACAACAATCGACTACATTATCGAATTTCCTCCTCATGGATACTTCACAAATGAAACCCGCTTGTCAAAACAAGATCGCCCTTTGATTTGCAATTCAGAGTTTCAAGGGAAGCTTTATGACTACCGAAAAATAGTCCTTAAAAGTTTACAAAAATCTCTTCCTCAAGAAGTAAATAAAAAATACATACGAGGAATCATACCAAGTTGGGATAACACTCCTCGACGACAAAATACAAGTTCAGTATGTTGTAAAGTCTCTTCTCAATGCTATTTTTATTGGCTAAAATATTTAATTGGCGAATCTATATCTTATAATAGAAAAGCAATCTTTGTTAATGCGTGGAATGAATGGGGAGAAGGCGCACACTTAGAGCCAGACCTAATGAATGGTCTTTCATTCCTTGAAAAAACTAAATTAGCTATAGATTCATCTCACAACGTATTTAAAGACCGAGAAGACCTTGTTGACTATTTGAATAATAACTCAAATGCGGATTCCCTAATGTTTGAAAAACTTATCCAAGCAAAATATCTACGGCCGTCTTTTCGCAATATTATTGATTTTTTAATTCATACATTTATTCGGAGGTTTTTACCTAAAAACATTTTTCAATTGATCTAGAGTTATATTATTATAACTCACGCAAAACACCTCCATTATCAATTTGACGATTTAAAAAAAAATAGATATTTATTTAAGGCACGTGGGGCAATTGTTACATCGCAAAAGTCATAAAGCGATTCAGTGTGCACCACGTGCTTCTTTGTTTTATGAACTTCCTCAGCCCTTCACCTGCATGTACGATCCTCATCTCTTCACCCATTATGTAGAAATCTGGTGGTGTGAACCTTAGCTATGGCGTAATCTCCAACTATTTCTTCTGGTCATTTATCCCTGCCCCCGCATACAATTGGGGCAGGACCACTTGACTGGCTACGTTGTTTCTGACGTGTCAGCCACGCTGATAAGAGACGAGAACAAAAGAGGATCCGGTATGACAATGATCATTGGAATGACAGGCGGCATCGCCTGCGGTAAAACTGCTGCGACAGATGTTTTTCGCTCCTTGGGCGTACCGGTGATTGACGCCGACGAGATCAGTCGTGAGCTCACGGGCCCCGGCGGCAAAGCCCTTCCTGAAATTGCCGTCGCCTTCGGTGCCGATATGATCGGTGCTCAGGGGATGAAGCGAGATCTGATGCGCGAAATCGTTTTTTCCGATCCGCACGCAAAAGAAAAACTCGAAGGGATCCTGCACCCCATGATCAAGCGCGAGATCTTCGAGCAACTCAAAGCAGTCAGGGCACCCTATGTCATTCTTTCGGTGCCGTTGCTCCTTGAGAGCGGCCGTTGGGCTGACGCCGTCAAACGTGTGCTGGTGGTTGACGTTAGCGAAGAAGAACAAATCAACCGACTTGTCTATGACCGCCACCTCGGTGAAGAACAAGCTCGCGCCATCATTGAGACACAGATTTCCCGTGACAAGCGCATTGCGGCCGCCGACGACCTAATCGACAACAGCGGCACGCTTGAAGACCTTGAAGAAAAAGTGAAGGGCCTTCACAAGTTTTATTTGAAGATGGCAGAAGGCGAGCTTGCCTCCTAAGCCGTCAGCAATGAAAACAGCACGGTCCGTTAACTTTATCAAGTGCAGTCCGTGCTGTTTTTTAGCAACGTCAAGCAAGTTTTCTACTTCTTCTTGCGTTCGTTTTCTTCCTGCTCTTTTTGCATCTTTTCGAGCTGCTCGACGATCAAGTCCGGATCGGCCGATCCCGGCTCGCCGCGAATCACGTAGTCGCCACTCGCCCATGCTCCCAGATCAATGAGTTTGCACCGTTCTGAGCAAAACGGACGCCAGGGGCTGTTCATGTCGTACTCGTGCAGTTTCTTGCACGTCGGGCACTTCACCATCATTTCTTCTGTCATTCCTTTCTCAAATGACAACGTAGACGCCTTGTGCGCCTAGTTGCATCAAACGTTCGTTTTCCTCTTCCGTTTCTCGGGCGGCTACGTACAAGGGTAACCGTTGTTGAGCGGTCTTCAGAATAGCTGCGGCGTCTGCCGTCGGCTCCAACGCCCCCACCAACCACTCCTGCAACTCCGTTGCTATGACATCCTCGGGCTGCTCAAGCCATTGTTGGCACACGATCATCGGTACACCGAGTCGTTTTGCCAAAGCCTCTTTTTCCGGCACAAATGAAGACGCCAAAATTGCTTTTGCTCCGCTTCCTTTGAAGTCCGTCTCCGTCACATCCGACAACGGCGTCTTCACTAGCGCGACTCGGTCGGGCAACATCAATCGTTCGATCACAAGCGAACACATCGGCAACAACTTTTCGGCTTGTGCCTGCTTGAGACTTTCAAACCACAAAAAAGTTTGACCTTCTCGGGACTGCGGAACACCTTCCCAATCGGTGATACGGCAGAAATGCAGTCTCACGTAGGCGTGAGGATATTCGCGCTCAAACACAAACCACGGGCTGGCATTCTTTACCGTGATGCCAAGCTCCTCTGCATACTCGCGCCGCAACGCCTCAAGTACCGTTTCTCCAACTTCAAGCTTTCCGCCCGGAAACTCCCACCAGCCCGCATAAGGTTTTCCCTGCGGGCGACTTGCCATCAGAAAACGCCCCTCTTTGTCAATCAGTACGCCAACGGCAACTTCGGTCACTTCTCGCATGATTCTCTAGCCTTTGAGCGCTTCGCGAGCACTGACAAGCTTGGCAAACTGCATCGCGACGCGACCGCTACGGCCCCCTCGCTCGATTGCCCACTGCAACGCTTCAAGGCGCAATTCTTCAGATGTTCGAACCGTGTCGGGCACAGGATAGACCTCAAAGGCCCGATCCAGTACCTGCAGGTACTCGGCTTGCGTAAAGGGATAGAAGGACAACCACAATCCGAAACGTTCGGCCAAAGAGAGTTTCTCTTCCAGCACCTCACCCGGATGTAAATCCCCGTTTTCGTCCAGTTTGGAAGTGAGATTGTCGCTTGCGGATTCCGGCATCAAATGACGACGGTTGCTGGTCGCATAGACCAGAATCCGACTGCCGCCGGTTGCAACCGAACCGTCGAGTGCCGCTTTAAGCGCTTTATAGCCGCTTTCGCCCAATTCAAAAGACAAATCGTCGCAGTAAAGAATAAATCGCTCGTTGCGGCCTCTTAGTGCCTCCACGATCTCAAAAAGATCACGCAAGTCTTCTTTGCCGACTTCAATCAGGCGCAGACCTTGGTCAAAAAAGCGCGACGCGCACCCGCGAATCAGAGAGCTTTTGCCGGTACCGCGAGCTCCCGTCAACAAGACGTTGTTGGCAGGAAGCCCCTTTACGAAAGCTTCTGTGTTGGCCAAAAGCAAATTTTTCTGGCGCTCAACATACAGCAACCTGTCAATATCGACGGATGCAAAGGCATGCACCGGCTCCAGACGTCCGAGTTCTGTGCCCAAATACGCGCGTTTGACCCAACGGTATGCCGGCGCCGTCCAATCGAAGTCCTCGGCAAGAGGAGGCAACAACTGCGAAAAACGCATCAATAGATGACGCACAAGCTCCTCGTTGCCGCCCTGTCCCAAGGCTTTTGCAAGATCAATTTCAGAAGACATAGCTTTAGCTGCGGTAATCGGCGTTAATGGACACGTAGTCATGCGAAAGATCCGTGGTCCACACGGTTTCTTGCGCCGAACCGCGCCCCAAATCAATGCGCACCGTGATTTCCGGCTTGGCCATCACGCGCACGCCATCCTCTTCTTTGTACTCTGCTGCACGACCTCCGTTGCGGGCTACCTGCACCTCATCGAGCCATAGATTGACTTTATTGGCATCCAGATCTTCCACGCGGGCGTTGCCGACAGCCGCCAGAATGCGGCCGAGGTTCGGGTCGGAGGCAAAGAACGCCGTTTTGACCAGCGGCGAGTGAGCCACGGCATAGCAGACCTGCAACGCTTCGGATTCCGTGCGAGCGCCCTGCACCTGAATCGTGATGAACTTGCTTGCGCCTTCACCGTCTCGGATCATGGATTGCGCTAAATGTTGTCCGACGATCGTGAGCGCACCAACGAGTGCTTCCAGACGCGGATCGTCCTCATTTTCGATAGAAAGAGCACTTTGCCCCGTGGCAATGGTGATAAAAGAATCGTTTGTGCTGGTGTCGCCGTCAACCGTGATGCGGTTAAAACTCGCATCAGCTACGCGCTTGGCGACCTTGGCCAATACGTCCGGCGCCACGCCCGCATCGGTGGCAATAAAACCCAGCATTGTGGCCATGCGCGGCTCAATCATGCCCGACCCCTTGCTGATGCCCGTCACCGTAATGAGCTTACCGTCAATGAGCGCCTTCGTGGAAAACGCCTTTTGCACGGTGTCGGTGGTCATGATGGCTTGCGCTGCCTCGATCCAATTGTTCGGGGCAAGATTGTCGACCGCCT
>OLWM01000162.1_pt1 | contig 44967 bp, 35 predicted proteins | sample 1644141 | NCBI WGS metagenome assembly OLWM01 (sample SAMEA103958150, study PRJEB25191) | human gut metagenome | biome: human-associated habitat [ENVO:00009003]; feature: intestine environment [ENVO:2100002]; material: feces | place: Germany | collected 2013/2015
TCCTGCGCCATCAGCTGGGTGCCGGTGGCCAGCTTGATGTTCTTGCCCTCCTGCACGTGGTAAGCCTCCATGCCGCGCTCGAACTTGCCGGAGCAGATGCGCATAAAGGCGATGCGGTCACGGTGGGCCTTGTTCATGTTGGCCTGGATCTTGAAGATGAAGGCCGAGAACTCGTCACGGCAGGGGTCCACCGGCTCGCCGGTCAGGCTGTCCACACGGGCCAGCGGGGTGGGGGTGAGCCGCAGGAAGTTTTCCAGGAAGGGCTCCACGCCGAAGTTGGTCAATGCAGAGCCAAAGAACACAGGGCTCAGCTCACCGCGCAGCACCTTGTCGAGGTCAAATTCCTCGGCAGCGCCGTCCAGCAACTCGATCTCGTCCACCAGCTGCTGGTGCAGGTAGGGGGTCAGCATCTCGTCCAGTGCGGCATCGCCCAGTTCGGCCTCGGTCTCGTTGACCTTCTTCACGCCGTTGGCCCGGCCGTCGCTGGAGAAAGCCAGCACCTTGCGGGTGTTGCGGTCAAACACGCCCTTGAACTCCTTGCCGCAGCCGATGGGCCAGTTCATGGGGTAGGTTTTGATGCCCAGGATCTCCTCGATGTTCTCCATCAGCTCAAAGGGATCGCGGGCTTCGCGGTCCATCTTGTTGATGAAGGTGAAGATGGGGATGTGACGCAGGGTGCAGACCTTGAACAGCTTGATGGTCTGGGCCTCAACGCCCTTTGCCGCATCGATGACCATGACAGCGGAGTCCGCTGCCATCAGGGTGCGGTAGGTATCCTCCGAGAAGTCCTGATGGCCCGGGGTATCCAGAATGTTCACGCACTTGCCTGCATAGTTGAACTGCAGAACAGAGGAAGTGACAGAAATACCGCGCTGCTTTTCGATGTCCATCCAGTCGGACACAGCGTGCTTGGCGCTCTGCTTGCCCTTGACGGAACCGGCCTGATTGATGGCTCCACCGTACAGCAGCAGCTTTTCGGTCAGGGTCGTTTTGCCGGCATCGGGGTGGCTGATGATCGCAAACGTCCGGCGGCGCTCGATCTCTTCACGATTTGTCATATATTGATTTCTCCTGAATCAGAATGGCTCTTTATTCGGTCAATCTCACGTTACATTGGTGATTCTCCGTAAACTGGCTTGCCCTCTCAGTCTGCTTCGCAGCCAGTTCTCCCAAAGGGAGAGCCGGTTGCTGCTCCAGGTACAGGCCCTGCAGATCTGCAGCGCTTCTCCTTCCAGATGCGTTGGCTCCCCCTTCGGGGGAGCTGGCAAAGCCGACAGGCTTTGACTGAGAGGGCAAGGATGCCAAAATTACACACAATTTATATTTTACCAGCAATTCCACCTAGATGCAAGAGTTTTTGTTATTTTTTCAGGAGGAAGCAGGGCAAGGGGGCGGTATCGGCCCAATTGGCGAAACCGCAGACAAGGGCGGTGCACTGTTTCAGGGGCCGGGAGCGCATCCACTGTAGGATCTCGGTCTTTTCGTCGGAGCCGATGACCTTGCCGCTGTACAGGATGGCGCTGAGCACCCCGCCGGGCCGCAGGGCCTCGAGGGCAGCTTCCAGCGCCGGGATGCTGCTTTGGGCGTGGGAGAATACCCCGTGGTCGGCACCGGGCAGCCAGCCGAAGTTGAACATCACGGCATCGACGGTGCCGGGCCGTACATATTGTAAGAGGTTGGCGTGGCTGTCGCAGTGAAGCTCTGCCGCAAGGCCCTTCCGTGCAAGGTTCTGCCGGGTGGAGGCAATGGCTTCGGGCTGGATGTCAAAGCCCAGCACCCGGCCCCCTTCGCCCACAAGGCGGCAGAGAAAAGCCGTATCGCCCCCGTTGCCGCAGGTGGCATCGATGCAGAGCCTGGGGTCAGCCAGCCGCGCGGCGAGGAAGTCCTGCACAAGCTTCACAGCCGTCAGGTCGGGGGTGCGGCGGCGGCACAGGCCGCTGCCCTCTGCCGCAAAGCCGAACTTTGCCCAGAAGGCCAGCTCCCCCGTATCGGCAGGCAGAGGAGCCGTGAACACCGTGGCGCTCTCTTTGTCATAGCCGCCCAGGCTGCGCAATACCTCTTTTAACAGGTAGGAGCCGTAGCCCTTGCGCCGCCATTCCGGCACAATGGTCAGGGCAGTGATGTCCGCGCCCCGCTCCGTGGGCCGGGCCTGGCAGGTGCCAATGATGGTTTTCTCTTTATACAGGGCATAACCGCCCGGAATCTTTTCCAGTTTCATAATTTGCTCCCTTCGTGAGCTTGCCCTCTCAGTCTGCTTTCGCAGACAGCTCTCCCAAAGGGAGAGCCTATTGTGGCTCCGAATAAGGCCCCTGCAAATCAGCGATTGCTCGCCTGTCAGATGTGTTGGCTCCCCCCTTCGGGGGAGCTGGCATCGCGCAGCGATGACTGAGAGGGTCGTTCTTAAAATACCAAGCCCCCGCGCCGCTGTCAAGGCTTCCCGCTGCGACCTTATTTCACATATTCTTCACCCGGTCAGCGATTCCTTTTCACAATTACCGGATACAATAGAAACAGTTCCAAGGAGGTGCGGCAGAAGCGCCCCCTCCGAACCATTCCCTTTGAGAAAGGAAGTAACCAGTATGGATAACGAGAACAAGTGGGAATACGATTATTCCTCTGAACATAGCCAGACCGGCGAGACCGGCTACCCCAACGTTGGCTCCTCCGGCATGAACACCGCCAACACGGCAGGCACCTACGGCGAGGCCGCACAGGCTGCCCCCCAGGCCGAGCCGAACAGCGGCAGCGATGGCGGCGCGGTGCCGCCTCCGGAAGGCCCCCGGTATCAGGCCGCACAGGGAAGCCCCAAACAGCCCCCCAAGAAGCGCCGCCGGAAAAACGGCAATATCGCCCGCAGTGCAGTTGCGCTGGTGCTGGCCGCAGCCATGGGCTTTGTCGGCGGCTTTGTGGGAGCCCAGGTGGGCAACACAGGCGGCAAAGTGGTCATTCAGCAGGTGGCACCTTCCTCCACGTCCAGCAGTGATTCCGGCTCTGCCTCTGCGGTGAACACCGCTTCCGGCATGACCACCGCTCAGGTCTCTGAGATGGTCAGCCCCAGCGTTGTGGTCATCACCACCGAGCAGGTGGTCTACTCCCAGTGGTCCTGGTACGGCCAGAACCAGGTGGAGAGCGGCGCAGGCAGCGGTGTCGTGATCAGCTCCGACGGCTATATCCTGACCTGTGCACACGTTGTGTCCGGCGCATCTAACATCACCGTAACCATCGGCGATACCGATTACCCCGCCACCGTGGTAGGCGAGGATGACACCAGCGACGTGGCTGTCCTCAAGATCGATGCCACTGACCTGACCCCCGCCACCGTTGGCAACAGCGACAGCCTTGCCGTGGGCGAGAGCGTGCTGGCCGTGGGCAACCCGCTGGGTGAGCTGGGCGGCACCGTGACCAGCGGCATCGTCAGCGCCCTGAACCGCAGCGTGACCATCCAGGGCACCAGCTCCACCAACACCATGTCCCTGATCCAGATGGATGCCTCTGTCAGTCCCGGCAACTCCGGCGGCGGCCTGTTCAACATGAACGGTGAGCTCATCGGTCTGGTCAACGCAAAGTCTTCCTCCAGCGATGCGGAGGGTCTGGGCTTCGCCATCCCCATCAACGATGCCATCAAGGTGGCACAAGATCTGCTGGAGAATGGCTATGTCTCCGGCCGCCCCTACATGGGCATCACCTATCTGGCTGTGACCGATGCCCAGACCGCCGCACAGCTCAACGTCACTGCCTACGGCGTTTACGTTGTGGATGTTGTGCAGGGCGGCCCCGCCGACAAGGCCGGTCTGAAGACCGGTGACCGCATCGTAAGCATCGACGGCACTGAGATCGCCCAGAAGGACGACCTTGGCACCCTGATCCAGCAGCATGCCGCCGGTGATACCCTTTCCATCACCGTGGCCCGGGAAGGCCAGATGCAGACTGTCAGCCTGACTCTGGGCGAGAAGAATGCCCAGACCCAGCAGGCACAGAAAAACTCCTGATTTTCCCCAATCTTTTTCCTGATCCATAAATCAAAGATCCCCTGACCGGCGTGAACTGGTCAGGGGATTTTCAATTGCAGGTTGTCAAGCAACGGCAGACCGTATTTTTACACCTGCCCGAACACGGTGGCGCTCAGGGGCAGGAGGACGGTCTGGCCGGTGCAGATGCGGCTGCTGCCCCGCCACAGGCTGGAGGAGATGCCGTCGCTCAGCAGCTTCCAGCTGCCGCCGGGCAGGGTGACGACCTGCGTCGTCTCGGTGGGGTTATAGTAGACGCACAGGGCGCTCCATGCCGCGCCGTCGCCCCACTGGGCAGGGAGCCGCCAGCCCACAAGAGGCTGTTCCAGCGGGAAGAACTCGATGGCGGCAGGGCTGGCCTTGTCCAGCGCGCCCAGCCGGGGGAACGCCGCCCGCAGACCAATGAGCCCGCGGTAGTAATCCACAAGGCTGTGGAACTGTTCGGCCCGGTGCCAGTCCAGCCGGTTGAGGGCCGGGCTGGAGCGGTAGCTGTTGCCCTGCCCCTTCTTGGTTCGGGCAAACTCCTCGCCCGCCTGCCAGAAAGGCAGGCCCATGCTGGTCAGGTAGATGCCCGCTGCCAGCCGGTTCTGGGCCAGCGCGGTCTTGTCCACAGCGGCAAACTCCGGGCGGGCGTAGCGCACCATCAGGAGCTTATCCCACAGGGTGAAGTTGTCGTGGGCCGAAACGTAGCTGATGATCTGCCCCGGGGCGTGAGGCGGCAGCTTTTCACTGCGGCACCACGCTGCCACCGAAGCACCGATATCCCAGAAACTCCCGGGCTTGCCCTCCACAAAGCCCGGCTCCCGGGCATCGAAGCAGCCGCCCTTGATGGCATCCCGGGTGTTGTCGCAAAAGATGCCGATGCGCTCGTTCAGCATATTCAGGTTGTTCTTGTTGGCCTCGTACCGGTGCAGGGCGCTGCAGCCGCCCTGCCACGGCTCACCGTACATCAGGATATCCCGCCCGCCGGGCAGTTTGTCCAGTTCAGCCCGGAGGAGGTTCATGGTCTCCACGTCATACAGGCCCATCAGGTCAAACCGGAAGCCGTCGATGTGATATTCCCGTGCCCAGTAGAGCACCGAATCAATGAGATAGCGCCGGGCCATGGGCCGCTCGGAGGCAAACTCGTTGCCGCAGCCGCTGCCGTTGGAGAGGGAACCGTCGTCGTTCTGGCGGAAGTAGTAGAGGGGCACCACCCGGTTCAGCACATTGTCGGAGCGGTACATGTGGTTATACACCACGTCCATTACAACGCCGATGCCCGCCGCATGGAGGGCCGCGATCATCTGCTTGCACTCCCGCACCCGCACCTCACCCCGGGTGGGGTCGGTGGAGTAGCTGCCATCGGGCACATTGAAGTTGGTGGGGTCGTAGCCCCAGTTATACTGCCGGGTCAGGGGGCGGCTCTCATCCACGCTGCCAAAATCGAAGATTGGCATGAGCTGAACATAGCTCACCCCCAGCCGTTTGAGGTAATTCAGGCAGGTAGGGTGGATGCCGTCGCTGCTCAGGGTCGTGCCCTGCTGGGTAAAGGCCAGAAATTTGCCCCGCCAGGCTGTGTGCACACCGCTGGCCGGGTCTTGCGAGAAATCCCGGACGCTGACCTCCCACACACTGCGGCGGGCCGGTGGGATCACTGGCCGCACATCCCGCTCCCAGCCCTGCGGGTCTACCCGGGCCGGGTCAAAGATCATGCTGCGCACCCCGTTCACCCCAGCCGCGCGGGCGTAGGGGTCCGCTGCATTGCAGGTGCCAAACGGGGTGGTAAGGGTGAAATCGTAGTATTTTCCGTGCTGGTCGCCGGGCAGATAGATGCTCCACACACCCTTGTCCTGCTGCTGCAGGGGCAGGGTGCCCCCAGCGGGCCGTAGTATTCCGTCTGGCGGGCAAAGGCTTCGCTCTCAAACAGCGTCTTCCATTCAGCAGGTGTTCTTGGCTCCATGGCAATTCATCCTTTCATTTGACAATAGTGTAACGAACTTTGTCCTTTATTTCAACCCTTTCCTTGCAAAACGTACCAGACTCCACTATACTGAAAGAAAAAGCACTGCACGGAGGGAAGTTTTATGGCATACACCGATGATTGGGAAAGTCTGATGAACGGCGTGTTCGGCCCGGGGGGCAGATTCAAGGCCGCCCCCGGCACTTCTGCACCCAAAACAGGCGGCAGCGCCGCCCTGCCTGACCTGAACGCGGCGCTTCTGGAACAGCAGAAACGGCTGGACGAGCTGTTGAAGCAGCAGAACGCCCAGCTCAGGACCCAGAGCGATGCCACCGCCGCCGCGCTGGAAAGCAGCCGCCAGATGCTGCGGGACATGGAGGACGAAGGCCTGCTGGCCAGGGGCACCACCGACGTGAAGCCGGAGCACCTGGGCAGCTTTGAAGGCCTTGCCGCCGAGGTCAAGCAGACGGTGCTGGGGCAGGATGCTTTTGTGGACAGCGTGGTGCGGGCCATGCGCCGCCCCTTTGTGCTTGGCACCGAAGCCCCCGCTGCCCGCAACGTCATTCTGCTCACAGGCGGGGCAGGCACAGGCAGGCATTTTGCACTGGAAGAAACCGCCCGCTGCATGGCGGCCCGGGGTCTTTTGCAGAGCGACAGGATCGCCACGCTGGATCTGGCCCTTTACCCCAATTCCGGAGCCGAGAAGCTCTTCCTGCAGGACCTCTACGCCGCCCTGCACGCACCCGGGGAGATCCTTGCCTTTGAGCACTACGAGAGCTGTTATCCCGGCTTTCTGAAGACCCTGTCTGATCTGGCCGTCAAGGGCAGTGCCCCCCTGTCCAGCCGGTATCTCGTGAACAAGGAGGGCATCCTTGTGGATGCAGGCACGGCGCTGGCCCCGGGAGCCGTCAGCCGCATCGACCCCTGCGGCAAATACCTCATCTTCTACTCCCACAAGGGCCGGGAGGCACTGGCTGACAAATTCGGTGCGGCGCTGGTGTCGGCACTGGGGGATGTCTGCGAGACGGCCTCCTACACCCGGGAGGATCTGGCCGCCCTTGCCGCACAGCAACTCAACGCGCTGGCCCAGAAGATCCGCACCCGGCTGGGGCTGACCCTTTCCGCCGGGGCCGACGTGCGGGACTATGTCGCGGCCCAGTGCACCGCACAGAAGGGTGCGGCAGGCCTTTCCGCGTGCACTGACCGCATCTTCCGCGCCTTGAGCGAATACTGCCTGCGAACCGATGAAACCCTTACCGGCACCGTGACCCTGACCGCCGGGCCGGAAGGGGTGCTGTTCCGCCTGAACGACGGCGCAGACCAGCCCCTGTTCGACCTGCTGCCTGCCGCCTACACCGGCGCGCTGGATGCCATCCGCGCCGAGATCAACGAGCTGGTGGGCCTTGCCCCGGTCAAGGAATATGTGTTCGGTCTGGCCGACAACCTACAGGTGCAGCAGCGCCGCGCCGCCGCCGGGCTCAAAACTGCCAGCCTTTCGATGCACATGATCTTCACGGGCAACCCCGGCACCGGCAAGACCACCATTGCCCGGCTGGTGGCGAAATACCTGAAAGCCATCGGTGCCCTCAAGGGCGGCCAGTTGGTGGAGGTGACCCGTGCCGATCTGGTGGGCCGCTACACCGGCCACACCGCCCCCCTGACCAACAGCGTCATCGAGAGCGCGCTGGGCGGCGTGCTCTTCATTGACGAGGCATACAGCCTCTACCGCGGCGAGCAGGACAGCTTCGGGCTGGAAGCCATCGACACGCTGGTGAAGGGGATGGAGGATCACCGGGATGAGCTGGTGGTCATTCTGGCAGGTTACACCAGGGAGATGGAGACCTTCCTCACCGCCAACAGCGGCCTTGCCAGCCGTTTTCCCAACCGGATCGAGTTCCCGGACTACACCGCTGAGGAGCTGCTGCAGATCACCCGGGTCCTTGCCAAAAACAAGGGCTACACCCTGGCCGAAGCCTGCACCGAACCCCTGCTGGGCTATTATGCCCGCTGGCAGGCAGCCGATGCCCGCACCGCCGGCAATGGCCGCCTTGCCCGCAACACACTGGAAAAGGCCATCTTCCACCAGAGCCGCCGCCTTGTCGCCGAGCCCGCTGCCGCGCTGGATCTGATCCTGCCCAGTGATCTGGAATTGAAGGAACCGTAAACACGCAAAAAAGGACTGCTTTCGCAGTCCTTTTTTGTTATTGATGCTGTTCTGCCAGCCGGGCGGTCATCTCCCGCATTCCCTGCCGCACTTCGGGCGGGGCAACCACTTCTATCTTGCCGCCAAAGCCGCAGACCCAGCCATAGAACTGGTCACTGACGCAGATGGGGACATCAAAATGGAAGCAGCCATTCTCCTCGGGCAGGAACATGGGCGTTGCGCCAAAGCGCTCCCGCATGGCACCTTCCAGATCCGCGGTGCACCGCAGGGTAACGCGATGCTCCGGCCCGCCGTACATTCCAAAGTGCTTGCGCAGATAGGCAGGCAGGTCAAGATCCGCAAACTGCTCCTGACCCCGCCGGGGCGCATCCAGCACCCGGACCCCGCTCATCTTGTCCACCCGGTAATGGCGGATGCCCTTTTCGTCGGCAAAGGCAATGAGGTAGTAGCACCCGTTCTCCCAAGCCAGCTGCCACGGGCTGACGGTCCTTTTCTCTTTCTCGCGGCTGTCGGCTTTTCTGTAGAGGAACTCCACCATTTTACCGTTGTTGATGGCCTCGTGCAGGGCATCGATGCTGTACAGCAGGCTCTTGCTGTCGGTCTTGGGGCGGCCCTCCACATAGACCTGACGCTGCAGCTGGCTGCCCTCGTAGTTGGAGCAGAGCTTTTCCAGCTTGTGGATCAGCCGCCTGCTCGTGGTGCCGGATACCACCCGGCTTGCCTGCACGGCATCCACCAGCAGCTTGAGCTCCGCCAGATCAAAGGTGCGGCTGGCAAGGAAATACCCGCCGCCCCGGCCCCGGCGCAGCTTGATGTCATAGCCCAGCGCACCCAGTGCCTCAATATCGCTGTACACGCTCTTGCGCTCACAGCGGATGCCCTGCGCCTCCAGCAGCTCCACCAGCTGCGGCACGTTCAGCAGGTGGTTTTCATCGGTCTGCTGCTCAAAAATGCGCAATAGCGCCAGCAGCTTGGATTTCTGGCCTTCCTGTTTGGGCATTCGGTACACCTCATTTTTTCGTGTTGTGCCAAACCTCTCAGTCTCGATTCCAGCTCCCCCCAGCAGGGGAGCTGGAAAAAAACAGCAGTGCTGTGTGCTGAAAAGGTTACGGCGCTTTCTTATCAAACGCCGCGCGGCGCTGGGTGGACAGGCGGAACATCTCCTCCAGCTTTTCCCGGTCATCGGCCACAAGGGCGTTGCGCATCTCGTTCAGCGCCCCGCTGAACTGGTCGATCTCGGAGATGAGGTTTTCCTTGTTCCAGAGGAACAGCTCCGCCCACATCTTATCGTTGATGCGTGCAATGCGGGTCAGGTCCCGGAAGGAATCGCCGGTGTACTCGCACAGCGAGGTATTGTCGTTGGCGCACATCAGGCTGACGGCGATGGCATGGCAGAGCTGGCTGACATAGCCGATCATCCTGTCATGCTCCTGCACGGTCAGGGTGCAGATATGCTTGAAGCCCAGCACTTCGGCCAGCTCCCTGGCCCACTGAACGGCCTCCGGGGTGTTCTTTTCCGTGGGGGTCACAATGAAGTTGGCCGGGGCAAAATTCACCTCAGCGGCGTGCTCCACGCTGGAGGTCTCACGGCCCGCCATGGGGTGGCTGGCAATGAACTCCACGCCCGGCCTGCACATGGCCTGAATGGGCTCTACCAGACCGGTCTTTACGCCCGACACATCGGTAAAGATGCAGCCCTCCTTCAGCAGGTGGCCGTAGGTCCGGAACCACTCGAGCAGGGCCGTGGGGTACAAGCCAAAGATGATATGATCGGCCTGACGCACCAGATCCTCAAAATCGTGGGTCTTGCCGCTGGCGATATAGCCGTGGTCGAGGGCATACTGCAGATGGCCCTCGCTGCGGTTGATGCCGTCCACATGGAACCCGGCCCTGCTCAGCTCCAAGGCGTACTTGCCGCCCAGCAGGCCCAGACCCACAATGAGATAACGCTTTGATTTATCCAACATGTTCCACCTCCGCGCCCAAAGGCTTGATGGCTTCCAGAAAATCCGGCCAGCTCTTGGCAACAGCCTCGGCCCCGCTGATGGGCAGGGCCAGCCCGGCAGCCAGCGCCAGCACCGCAAGGCTCATCACCACGCGGTGGTCGTTGTGGCCGGAAAGCGGCTGCTCCGGGGCATGGAGCGCACCGGCACAGCCATAGATGGTAATGGTGCCGCCCTCGCTCTCCAGCTGCCCGCCGCAGGCCCGCAGCTCGGTCTCCATGGCCTCGATGCGGTCACTCTCCTTGATGCGGAGACGTTCGGCGTTGCGGATGACCGTGGTGCCCTCACACAGCAGGCCCAGCACCATCAGCACAGGGCCAAGGTCGGGGCAGTCGGCAAGGTCGATGTCCGTTCCGTGGAGCGGGGCCTTTTCAAACACCACGCCCTGCCCGGTGCGGGTGAATCTTGCACCGCACCGCCGGAGGATCTCCAGAATGGCCGCATCGCCCTGCAAGGTCTCCTCAGACAGGCCGGTGATGGCCACCCCGCCGGTCACAGCGCCCAGCACAGCAGGAAAAGCCGCCTGGCTGTAATCGCCCTCCACGGTGTAATCACCGGGAAGATAATGCTGCCCGCCGGGAATTTCCAGCGTGTTTTCATCCAGCCAGCGGCTCTCCACGCCAAAGGCGTGCTGCACCGCGCGGGTCATATCGATGTAGCTCCGGCTCTCCACAGGCGGGATGAGGTGCAGGGTGCTGGTGCCGCCCAGCAGGGGCAGGGCAAACAGCAGCCCGCTGATGAACTGGCTGGACACGTTGCCCGCCAGCTCGTATTCGCCCGGGGTCAGGGCACCTTCCACAGTCAGACGGTCCGCGCCCTGCTCAAAACGCAGGCCCTGCTGCTGATACAGCGTTTTGTAGACCGACTGGGGCCGCTCCATCAGCCGCCCACGGCCTGTAAAAGTCACTTCCTGCCCGGTCAGGCTGGCCAGTGGGATGAGGAAGCGCAGGGTACTGCCGCTCTCACAGCAGTCCACGGGGGCATCAACCGGCAGAAAGCGGCCCAGCCCCTCCACCACCGCGTCGTTTTCACCGGTGGTGACACGGGCGCACAGTCGGCCCGCCGCGCCCAGCGTGGCGGAGATATCCTTGCTGAAAGCAAGATGATGGAGATGGGAGGTCCCCTTTGCCAGCGCCGCGCAGAGCACCGCCCGGTGGGCCATGCTTTTGCTGGGCGGCGCGGTGATCCTGCCCGCCACTGCGCGGGCGCGTTTTACCACCACATCCATCTTACATATCCCGGCCAATGGCCCATGCGACCTGACGGCACTTTGCCATGGCCTGTGCAAAGGCATCCGGGGTCAGGCACTGTGCGCCATCGCTCCATGCGTGGCGGGGATCATAGTGGACTTCCACCTCCAGACCGTCGGCACCGGCGGCCACAGCGGCGATCATCATCGGCTCGACCAGATTGGCCTTGCCGGTGGCGTGGCTGGGGTCCACGATGATGGGCAGATGGGTCTTTTCGTGGATGATGGGCACAGCGGAGAGGTCGAGGGTGTTGCGGGTGTACTTCTCAAAGGTGCGGATGCCCCGCTCGCAGAGAATGACCTGCTCGTTGCCGCCGGCCATGATATACTCTGCGGACATGATCCACTCCTCGATGGTGTTGCACAGGCCGCGCTTGAGCAGAACAGGCTTGTGCATCTTGCCCACGGCCTTGAGCAGCTGGAAATTCTGCATGTTGCGGGCACCGATCTGTACCACGTCCACATATTCCTCAAACTCCGGGATCCGGTCCTCGCTCATCAGCTCGGACACGATGGGCATTCCGGTGGCCTCCCGGGCCTTGACCATATCGAGGATGCCCTCGGTCTCCAGACCCTGGAAGGAGTAGGGAGAGGTGCGGGGCTTATAAGCGCCGCCGCGGAACAGGCTTGCACCGCCCGCCTTTACGCCGTTGGCAATGCGCAGTGCCTGCTCCTCACCCTCGATGCTGCAGGGGCCTGCCATCACGGCGATCTTCTCGCCCCTGCCGATCTTCACGCCGCCGCAGTCGATGATGGAATCGGCGGGGTGGAACAGGCGGTTGGCCCGCTTATAGGGGGCGGACACGCGGGTGACGTTGTCGATCCAGGGGTTGGCCAGCACGTCGCGCTCATCGATCTTGGTGGTATCGCCCACCAGACCGAACACATTGTAATCCTTGCCGGTGATCAGGGTCACATCCAGGCCCTGCTTCTCGAATTTGTCTACGATCTTTTCCAGCTCTTCCTTGGGGGTGCCTTTTTTGGTCGAAATGATCATCTTGTTTCTTTTCCCTTCTGTTTTGTCTCTATGCTTTCAGTTTTGCTGCACAGCCTGCCCTACTTGCCAAGGGCTCCCCCTTCGGGGGAGCTGGCGAGCGAATGCGAGACTGAGAGGGTTGTTACTGCACCAGGTGCGTCTGCGCGCCGCCATCCATCCGGAGCAGCTGCACAAGGTAGGCGCAGGCATGGAGATATCCGCTGACCCCCTCGCCTGCAAAGCGGCCCTGACAGCCAAAGGAGACCACATCCACGCTGCGGAAGGGCTCCTTGCCGCTGGGGTCGGCCAGCATCACTTCCACGGCGGGCACGCCGCACACCTGCAGCGCTTCCAGAATGGCCACGCTGTAATAGGCGTAGCCGCCCGGGTTGAGGATGATGCCATCGGCCCGGCCTGCCGCCGACTGGATCTCGTCGATGAGGTCACCCTCGTGGTTGGACTGAAAAAAGTCCACCTGAACATCCATCTGGGCACAGCCCGCCTCGATATAATCCAGCAGTGTATTGAAATCGATCTGCCCCTCCATGCCCGGCTCCGTGAACTGGGTCAGGTTGAGGTTGGGACCGTTAATGACTAAAAATTACATCCAGCGCCTCCATTGCCGCCGTCACGGCATCCGCAGGGGTGGTCTTGTTGGGGATCACAGCATCCGCTGCCGCCAGATAGAGCGGGCGGCGCTGGGCTTCCATGGTTTTCAGGGCCTCAGGACTGGTGGAAAGGGGCCTTCCGCCGCCCACCAGCAGATCTTCCAGCGGCCGGTCGATAAAGAGCACAATGCCGTTGGCGTGGAGCGCCCGGAGGTTTGCCGGGTCTTTGATCACGCCGCCGCCGCAGGAGATGACCTGCCGGTTCTCCCTGGCAAAGCGGGCGGTCTGCGCGGCCTCCAGCTTCCGGAAACCTGCCTCCCCCTCAGCGGCAAAGATGTCCGGGATGCTCCGGCCGTCGGCCTTGACGATCTCCTCGTCCAGATCCACGAACCGCTTGCCCAGCCGTTCCGCCAGAGCGCGGCCCAGGGTGGATTTGCCCGAGGAGGGCATCCCGATGAGGGCAATGTTCAGCTGTTCCCGCCGCAGTTCGCTGGTCACACGGGCGATCTCGGCACCGGCATCCTCAAACTTGCGGTCGAGGAAAAATTCTGCCGCGTACACTGCCTGCGCCACCAGCATTTCCAGGCCGCCGACGGCAACGGGCACCCCCAGCTCCTCGGCCCGGAGGATGAGCTCGGTCTTATCGGGATTATAGATGACATCGATCACGGCTTCCAGCCCGGGCATGGAGGTGATATCCAGGGCGCTCACGCCCACATTGGGGTACATGCCCACCGGCGTGGTGTTGATGATGATCTGCGCCCCGGTGGTCAGGGCCTGAGCATAAGTCAGCTCTCCCTTTTCGGGGTCGGGATGGCGGCTGACGGTATAGATCTGTTTCGCGCCCCGGTCATGGGCCACGGCCCAGGTGGTGTTGTGGGTGCCGCCGGTGCCCAGAATGAGCACGGTCCTGTCCTTGAACTCCACCCCGTGTGCATCGCACAGGTAGGAGAAGCCGGGATAATCGGTGTTGTAGCCGTAGAGCAGGCCGTTCCTGTTGACGATGGTGTTCACGGCGTTGATGGCCTTGGCGTGGGGGTCGATGTAGGAGCAGTACTCCATGACCACCAGCTTATAGGGGATGGTGACATTGATGGCCCTGAACTGCCGCCGGGTCATAAAGGCCCGGACTTCCTCTTCCGTGGGCAGGGGGCACAGGTCGTACCGGTAGCCGCAGAGCATCTCGTGGATGACCTTGGAGTAGGAGTGGCCCAGCCGCCCGCCGATGAGTCCGTATTCCATTTACAGCACCTCCTTGCGGTAGCCGGTGGGGTCCTCCATCCAGGCCATGCCGTATTTTGCGGTGAGCAGGTCGCCCACGGCCAGCGCGGCGGCGCAGGTCTGCACAATGGCGGCCCGGGGCACGATGCAGGGGTCGTGGCGGCCCTGAATGGACAGCTCCGCGTCCTTCTTTGCCATATAATCCACCGTGTCCTGCGTTTTGTAGATGCTGGGGGTAGGCTTGACCGCCGTGCGGAACACCACGGGCATTCCGTTGGAGATGCCGCCGTTCAGGCCCGCATTGTGGTTGGTGGCGGTGACGATGCGCTCCCCCTGCATCCGGAAGGCATCGTTGGCCTCCGAGCCCTTCTGGTCCGCAAAGCCGAAGCCGGAACCGAACTCGATGCCCTTGACCGCCGGGATGGAGAAGGCCAGGTGAGCGAGCTTGCTCTCCACGCTGTCGAAATAGGGTTCACCCACGCCTGCGGGCAGACCCAGAATGGCGGTCTCCAGCACGCCGCCCACACTGTCGCCCTCAGCACCGGCGGCACGGATGGCAGCTTTCATGGGTTCCTCCACACTGCCGTCCAGCAGGGCAAAGCCCTCGGACTTGTTCAGCAGTGCCTCGGCCTGCGCCGCCAGCGCGGCGGGATCATCCAGCGCAAAGGGGGCATCGCTGATCCCGGCACACCGCCCGATGTGCGTCACGATCTCGATCCCGGCCCGGTTCAGGGCTCCCAGCACCAAAGCGCCGCCCGCCACCAGTGCGGCGGTGACGCGGCCCGAAAAGTGGCCGCCGCCCCGGGCATCCTGATAGCCGTGGTACTTGGCGTAGGCGGTGTAATCCGCGTGGCCGGGCCGCAGCAGGTCAGCCGTTTTGGCATAGTCGCCGCTGCGGGTGTTCTGGTTTTCGATCATCAGGGCAATGGCGGTGCCGGTGGTGCGGCTGTTGACCACGCCGGACAAGAACTGCACCGCATCCCCCTCCACACGGGGGGTGGAAAGGCCGTCGCCCCGGGCACGGCGCTTGTCCATGCAGGCAGCAAGAAAGGCTTCCTCCACGGGCACGCCCGCCGCCATGCCGTCCAGCACCGCGCCGACAGCCCTGCCGTGGCTCTCGCCAAAAATGGTCAGCGAAAGATCGCTGCCAAAGGTGTTTTTCATGGCTTACTCCTCCACACCCAGCAGGGGGCGCAGGCCCTCCACGGGGATGGTCTCGGCCCGCCAGCAGCCCAGACCCGGCACCTTGATCACCGTAATCTGGCCGCCCTGGGCCTTTTTATCGTGCAGCATCTCGGCCAGCACCTTTTCCTTGTTATAGGTGGTGCGGGTGGGCAGGCCGATGCGGCGGTAGACCGCCCGCACCCGCTTCTGCAGCGCCTTGGATTCGATCATGGGCAGCATGCCCAGCGCCACGCACTCGCCGTGGAACAGGCCCACGGTGCGGCGGCCCTTGATGCCCTTGACAGCCTCGATGCCGTGACCGATGGTGTGGCCGAAGTTCAGGGCCTTGCGCATCCCGCGCTCGGTCTCATCCTGCTCCACAACGTTCTTCTTGAACCGCAGGCTGCGGTAGATGATCTCGCTGATCTGGGTGTCGATGTCGCCCTTTTCAAAGATGGCGAACAGCTCGGGGTCGGCCAGCAGGCCCGCCTTGACCGCCTCTGCCAGACCGTTGATGTAGTGGCGGCGGGGCAGGGTGGAAAGGGTGGCCAGGTCCACGATGACCAGCTTGGGCTGCCAGAACGCGCCCACGATGTTTTTGGTATCACCCAGATCCACAGCGGTCTTGCCGCCGATGGAGGAATCGATCATGGAAAGGGTAGTGGTGGGGCAGTTGATGAAATCGATGCCCCGCATGTAGGTGGCAGCGGCAAATCCGGCCAGATCACCGACCACGCCGCCGCCCACGGCCACCACCAGGTCGCCGCGGCCCATGTTGAACTCCAGCATCTGCCGGAGCACCGTTTCCAGGATCTTGAAGCTCTTGCTGGCCTCGCCCTGGGGCACGGTGATGATTTTTGCCTCGCGGCACTGGTCGGCCACGCGCTGGGCATACTGGGCCGGAACGCCGCTGTCGGTGACGACGGCCACCTTGCGGTCCAGCCGGGCAAACTGGTACAGATTTTCCAGCGCGCCGTTCTTCAGGATGATATCATAACTGCGCTCGCCCAGATTCATGGTGAGCTTTGTCCCGATGAAATCGCTCATTTCGTATACACTCCTAACAGCCGTACCGTGCGGCAGACATGATTCAGCTCGCGCAGCAGCGCGGCGGTCTTTTCGGCGGCGGGGTCTCCCACCAGCTCGACGTAAAAATAATAATCAAAGGGGACGTGGGGCAGCGGGCGGCTCTTGATGGACTCCATATCGTAGCCGCTGGCACCGATGACCTGAATGACCTCGGCCAGCTTGCCGGGCTTGTTGTCCAGCGTGAACAGCAGGGAGAACCGGTTGCCCGCTGTGGGCTTTTCGCGGCTGAGGACGATGAAGCGGGTGGTGTTGTCGCCGTCGGTGTTGATGCTGGGCACCAGCACCTCCAGCCCGTACAGGGCGGCCGTTTCCACGCTGGCAATGGCCGCCCTGGTCCGGTCGCCGCTCTCCGCCACGAACTTTGCCGCCATGGCCGTGTTGGGCATGGCCGTGGCAGGCAGGCCGAACTGCTTCAGGAAGGTCTCGCTCTGGGCAATGGCCTGCTGGTGGCTGTACACACGGGTCAGGTCGGAAAGCTGGGTGCCGGGCAGCACCAGCAGGTTCTGGGAGATGGGCAGGTCGTAGACATCCACCACCCACAGCCCGGGGTGGTTGTAACACAGGTCCAGCACCGCCGACACATCCCCCGCGTGGCTGTTCTCAAAGGGCACCACGCCGTGGGCGGCATCGCCCTTTTCCACGGCATCGAACACCTCATCCCAGGTGGGGCAGCTCACAGCCTCGGCATGGGGAAAGAGCGCCCGGAGCGCGATGTGGGCAAAGGCACCCTCCACGCCCTGATAGGCAGCGCGGTTGCGGCCCAGCACCTCGGCCTCGTACTGCTTGGCCACGTCCATCATGTTCTGCACATGATCCCGGTAATAGGGGCGCAGGGCCGGGTCCCCGATCCGCGCTTCGGCCTTGTCCAGCACCACCTTTTCGCGGGCGGCATCAAAGATGGGCAGGCCGTGGGCCTTTTTGTATTCCGCCACGCTGAGCACCGCCTTCATCCGCCGCTCAAACAGGGCAGCCAGCTGGGCATCCACCGTGTCGATCTCCCGGCGGGCCTGTTCCAGTGCGTCCATCATTCCACATCCTTTGCATTTCGTGATACTGGATTAGTATACCATAACTCGGACACGGAAACAACAAAGGGCGCACGGTTTCAGGGTGGATAACTTTTCAACTAGCACCTGTAAGAAGCGAATAGAATTGAAGAGGTGCCGCCCATGGGCAGCACCTCTTCAGCGTTTCAGATCTTCCCGGCTCCGCGCCGTTCCATAGTATCTCCCATAGGGGTTTTCCAGCTCAGCGGCACGGGGTGGAACAGCCGCGGCAGGCGGCTCCGGCGCGGGGGCCGGGCGGCGGGGCGCGCCTTTTTCCCGGCGCAGGATACGGAACCGCATCGGCTCACCCCTCCGCTTCCACGGTGGAGACCGCCCCGGCGGTCAGTGCCTGCCAGAGCTCCTCGCCGCCCGCAAGGTTCTCCTCAGTGCCGGTGTTCCAGGCCCCACGCATCCCGACATAGAAATCCGCGAGATAGGTCTGGCTGTCGCCGCCCTGGGCGTGGGTGGTGTCGGCACGGTACTCGCCCAGGTCCAGCCCGGCCAGCACCGGGCAGTCCGTCCAGCGGTAGACCATGTTCCACCAGTCGCTGTCGCTTCCGGCCTCGGGCAGGGTGCCGTCCAGATACCGCAGGGAGCCGGTGCTCTCCTGAAAGCCCGCCGGGTCATACAGCAGGAACACCGAGCTCAGGCCGCCTGCCACATCCGTGGCCAGCTTGGTGGTGCCCGCCATGGTCAGGTAGGCATCGCTCTCGGTCTGGGTATCCCCGGCAGAATAATCCAGCGTGTAGACATTCAGGGTCACGACCGTCTTGCCGTCGCCGTTCAGGTCCTCGCCATACCGGGCCAGCTGCTCCTGCAGGGCGGTCACGGTGTCATCCGGCAGGTAGTAGGGGGCCACCACTGCCACATTATAATCGGGCTTAGTGGTAAAGAAATACTGCCCGATGAAGCTGTAAGCCACAAAGGCCGCTGCAATGCCGATCAGGAGGACCCACTTGAGGTTATAATCCCACCAGTTGGCCCAGCGCTCTTTGCGGGTATACTGTTTTTCCGCCCGCGGGGCAAGGTCTGCGGGGTCGATGTCCCGCTCGTAGCGATAGCTTGCCATAGTTCTCCTTACAGTTGGGCCAGAATGGTCTGGCGCACGGCATCGGGCAGCTGCTTCTGCTCGGCCTTGCTCATGCCTGCGGTCTGGATGGCGGGCAGGATGCGCACCCGGATATCGCCGGGTGTGGCCCGCAGGCCGTGGCCCTCAAACAGGCCCCGCGCGCCGGAGATGGCCACCGGCACCACGGGCACCCCCGTCTTGATGGCAATGCGGAAGGCACCGGCCTTGAACTCGCCCGCGCCGCCCTCTTCGCCCTTGTAGCGGGTGCCCTCGGGGAAGATGACGAAGCTCCGGCCGCTCTCCACGATGGCAGTGGCATCGTTCAGGGCCTTGACGGAAGCGCGGATGTCATCCCGCTTGACGAACACACAGCCCAGCAGCTTCATCCAGCGGTTGAGCAGGGGGATCTTTTCCAGCTCCTCCTTTGCCAGAATGCCGTGGGGCGCGTCCAGCGCGGTCAGCAGGATGGGGATATCATAGTAGCTGCGGTGGTTGCCCACGAACACGCAGGGCCCCGCCGGGATATTCTGCTGCCCTTCCACCGTCATCCGGGCCCCCGTAACACGCAGGATGCCCCGGCTCCAGCGGGGGATGTTGGCCTTGACGATCTGCTCCACCGTGTCCAGATCCCCGGCAGCCAGGGCACGCTCGGCCCGGCGCAGGGTGGCATAGTGCACGATCATATAGCCAAACAGATAAACGAATAACGCAATGGTGCGTAAAATGCTCAAATTCCTTTCCTCCTTCCGGCCCAAAAGGCCAGTATCATTGTAACATACTTTGGGACAAAATGGGAGAGAACACACTTTTTTTACAAATACGTGCTTTTTAGCTTGCAAAATCCACAAAATCCGGGTATATTTATAAGCAGAAAGGTAGCACAATGGCATTGCTGCCCATTACAAAAGAGAGGTATTCCGGAACAAATGGGTTTATTTCCTTCTTCTAAAGATTTCAAGGACGGGCCGGGCGTTGAAAAGGACACGCCCCGCAAAACGGGCGTAGGCCGCTTTTTTGAGCTGGTGGGCCGCGATATGAGCAGCATGTTCCTTGCAAACCTGCTCACCTGCATCGGCTTTCTGCCGGTGATCTGCCTGGTGTACATCGGCTTCCTGATGAACAACCTGACCGTGATGATCGTCAGCGCCATCGTGGGCGGCATCCTTGCAGGCCCCGCGCTGGCCGGCATGTACGACACGGTGCTGCGCGCCCTGCGTGACGAGGCCGGTTACTGGTGGACAACCTACCGCCGGGCCTTCCGGCAGAACTTCAAGGCCAGCATCCTGCCCGGCATCCTGTACTGCGTGGTCGTCACGGTGCAGATCTTCCTGGTCTATTTCTGCTTCAACATGCTGTACCACGGCACCAACGTGGGCGTTCCCATGTGGGTGGCCACGGTGCTGAACCTTGTGCTGTTCCACATGCTGTTTTCCTACATGTGGCCCCAGATCGTGCTGCTGGATCAGCCCCTGCGCCTGACGCTGAAAAACAGCCTGAACTGCATGATCGCGTTCCTGCCCCACGCGCTGGCCGCGGCGCTGGTCACCATCCTGTTCTGGGGCCTGGTAATCCTGTGCATGCCGCTGGGCCTGCTGCTGATGCTGGTGCTCGGCTTCTGGTTCCAGTGTGAGATCTGCTGCCAGATCGTCTACGGCGACCTGAACCGGGTGTTCCACATTGAGGAGAGCATCCAGAAGCTCCACGATGCCCAGCTGGAAAAGGAGCTGCGCGCCGAGCGCGGCCAGGACACCCCCGAAGAATAACACTGCGCCGTCCACAGCGCGCAAAGGAGAGAAGTGCGGATGGAACAACGGAACAATCTGGTGCTGCACGGCACCGAGACCTTCTCCCGGGGCGCACTGGACAATGTGGCGCTGGAAAGCGGCGCGGTGGTGCTGGATTCCTCCGCCGGCCGCTACCTGCCCTACGGCAGCTATACCACCCCGGAGTTCGCCATGCCGGCCTTCTGCAACCTGAATGTCAGCTGGAACGCCAGCGCCCCCCACAACACCATGGTCGAGGTGCGCTGCCGGGTCTATGCCGGGAACACCTGGACCGGCTGGCTCAGCTTTGGCAAGTGGGCACCGGATTACCCCCGCTGCAGCATCAAAGCCCAGAGCGAGGACGGGCTGGTGTTCCTGATGGGGGACACCGTCACCGTTGCCACACCGGGCGGCGGCACCGGCATCCAGCTGCAGGTGAACCTTTCCACCAACGATGACAAGGCGACCCCGGCTGTCCGGCTGCTGGCCGCCGCCGCACGCCCCCTTGCCTGGGAGAAGCACAACGGCCACCCGCTGAACCGGCGGCTCTACCTGCCGGAATACTGTCTGAGCGCCCACGACCCCAGCTTTGGCCGGGAGATGGACCTGCCCCTTGTGATGGCGGCCCTGATGAACCGCTACGGCGAGGATATCCTGCCTGAGGAAGTGGCCTACGCCATGGAGGACAAAGCCACCAGCTCCACCGGCAACGCCGCCTTTGCGGCTGCTGCGGCGGGCTGCTGCGGCTACCCCTGCTGGCAGGCCTGGATGGATCTGGCCGACCTGCGCGCCCAGATCCACGATGACTGCTCCATCGCAGTCCGGGTGGAGCGCCGCGTCCGGGGCCAGCGGGACCCTGTGGGGGTCTGGATGGGCCTGCGGGGCTTTGGGCACGATGATGCCGTTCTGGCGGATTTCGTGCTGCTGAACGACCCCACTGCCGACAGCGACGGTGCCGTGAACTGCACCATGGCGCTGTCGGATTTTATGCGATACTTCACGGGCCGGGCCATTGCCCTGCGGCCCAAGCAGCGGGAAGTGGCCGCCGACCTGCCCAACCGGGTGCGGTGCGACCTGACCCGCGCCGAGGATGGCAGCTATTTCTTTGAGCAGCGGGGCCAGCAGGACCCGCTGCCGGAGGATTTTTCCGGCTGGGCGGCTTATGCCGTCCACGATGGCGTGGCCCACGCCACCACCGCCCACCGCACCTTCCGTCGGATGGAGCGCACGCCCGAGGGCGGGCTGCTCTTCCCGCCCGAACAGCTGGCCGCAGGCGGCCGCTGCAGCGTGTACGCGGTGGACCAGACCGGGCGGATGCGGGTGGCGGAAGTCCGTCTCCCCGCGCCCCCCAAGCCCGCGGCAGAGCCTGCCGCACCCCAACAGGACCCAAGCACCGTGCAGCCCGGCCTCTGAGCCGGCAGCGCAAAGCGCTTTTCGGGATAGAAACCACAACATAGGGAGGAACACATTATGGCAAAAACGATCATCACCATTGGACGTGAGTACTGCACCGGCGGCAACTACATCGCAGAGGATGTTGCAAACGCACTGGGCATCAAGCTCTACGACAAGGAGCTGATCACCATGGCCGCAAAGCACTCCGGCCTCTCGGAGGAAGCCGTAGCCGCCAGCGAAAAACGCCGCACCCACAGCCTGCTGTACAGCCTGTATACCATGGGCAACGAGCTCCCGCTGGGTGATCAGGTGTTCATCCTGCAGAGCCGCATCATCAAACAGCTGGCCGAGGAAGGCCCCTGCGTCATTCTGGGCCGCTGCGGTGACTATGTGCTGCGGGATCGCAAGGATGTGCTGCGCGTGTTCATCTACGCACCGGTGGAATGGCGGCGTGAGCTGGCCAAGACCGACCCGTTGGTCAAAGCACACGACGAGAAGGGCATCAAGGAAGAGATCGAAAAGACCGACCGCAACCGTGCTGCCTACTACAACTACTACACCCAGAACCGCTGGGGCGATGCCCACAACTATGATCTGGCCATCAACGCCGCCCTGGGCCGCGAGACCTGCGTCAAGATGATCCTGGACGCTGTCGCCGCCAAGGAAAAGACCATGGCCGAATGATCCCCGCCGGGCCGGACGGCCCAAAAAACAATGTTGCTTCGTGGGTAGGGTGCTTTTGTGCTCTGCCCACGTTTTGGGCAACGGCAACGACCACCGCCAGTGGCGGATGAAGGGAGGAGCCGTTGGCGCGGCGGTCAGCGAAACGCGGGTGCTGTTTACAGCACGAAGCGATCGCCGGACACCACAGGAGGGGCGGGACACCTCCCTCCTGTTCAAGCATAAACCCTCGTCTATCATTCAACGTCAAAAGGAGAAATCGTGGAAAACAAACAGCTCAATCTTTCCGAACCCGAAAACATCATGGGCACCATGGATGTCAACCCGCTGCTGATCAAGCTCAGCATCCCGATGATGATCTCCATGCTGGTGCAGGCACTGTACAACGTGGTGGACTCGATCTTTGTCGCCCGTGTCAGTGAAAACGCCCTGACCGCCGTCTCTCTGGCCTTTTCGCTGCAGAACCTGATGTTCGCCGTGGGCATCGGCACCGGCGTGGGTGTCAACGCCCTGCTCTCCAAGAGCCTGGGCGAAAAGAACCAGTCCCGCGCCAACAAGACCGCCGAGAACGGCCTGTTCCTGGCACTGTGCAGCTACCTGGTCTTTCTGGTGCTGGGCCTGACCGTTGTGCGCCCCTACTTCTACGCCCAGACCGCCGATGCCGACATCGCCGAGCAGGGCATCCGCTACCTGACCATCTGCTGCGTGCTCAGCCTGGGCATGTTCATGCAGGTGATGAACGAGAAGCTGCTGGCCGCTACCAGCCGCACCACCCTGAGCATGATCAGCCAGCTGGTGGGTGCCATCGTCAACATCATCCTTGACCCCATCTTCATCTTCGGCTACTGCGGCGAGGCCCTGTCCGGCACCACCGGTGCAGCTTTGGCCACCGTCATCGGCCAGTTCTGCGGCGCAGGGGTCTCCTTCTACCTCAACCTCCGCAAGAACCCCGATATCCAGCTGGATTTCAAGGGCTTCCGCCCCAGCGCCGAAGCCATCAAACGGATCTACGTTGTCGGCTTGCCCAGCATCGCCATGCAGTGTGTGGGCAGCGTGATGACCTTCCTGATGAACCAGATCCTGATGGCCTTTACCGCCACCGCCGTGGCCGTGTTCGGCGTTTACTTCAAGCTGCAGAGCTTCGTGTTCATGCCCATCTTTGGCATGAACAACGGCATGGTGCCCATCATCGGCTACAACTACGGTGCCCGCAAGCCCGACCGCGTCAAAAAGACCATCAAGTGCGCCATGTTCTATGCCGAGGCCATCATGCTGGTCGGCTTCCTGCTGTTCCAGTTCCTGCCCGACAAGCTGCTGGGCCTGTTCTCCGCCAGCGAGGCCATGCTGGCCATTGGCAAGCCTGCCCTGCGCATCATCTGCTTCCACTTCCTGCTGGCCGGCATGAGCATCATCCTGTCCTCCACCTTCCAGGCGCTGGGCAACGGCATGTTCAGCCTGATCATCTCGGTCTGCCGCCAGCTGGTGGTCCTGCTGCCCGCCGCCTGGCTGCTGAGTAAGACCGGCAATGTGAATATGGTGTGGTGGTCCTTCGTCATTGCAGAGCTGGTCAGCGTGACCTTGAGCTTTGTGTTCTTTGCCCGCCTGGACAAAAAGATCATCGAGCCCATGTACGACAACGCTGCCGCTGCACAGTAAACCGTTTCAGAACCTGTCCGACACAAGAAAGGAACGTGACCTTTTATGGCAAAGAAGTTGAAATGGAATCTGATCCTGATGAGCGTGCTCTACCTGGGGCTGGGCATCTTCCTGCTCATGCGGCCCTCCACCGCCCTCAACGTGGTCTGCTACGCCCTGGGCGGCGTGGTGCTGGTGTGCGCCGCAGTTCAGCTGGTGCGCTACTTTGCCGTGGAGCGCGGCATCTTCCAGAGCCAGCTCACCCTCATCTCGGGCATCATCTGCCTGGGCCTGGGCGCGTTCCTGATCCTCCGCAGCGACATCGTGGTGCGCATCCTGCCCATCGTGTTCGGCCTGTTCGTCATCTTCGACAGCCTGGGCCGCATCCAAAACGCTCTGGACCTGCGCCGCTGTGAGTACCCCAGCTGGAAGGGCTTCCTGCTGCTGCCGGTGCTCAGCGTGGTGCTGGGCGTGGTGATGATCCTGAACCCCTTCGGCACCATGGAGACGCTGGTCATGGCCATTGGCATCATCCTCATCATCGAGGGTGCCATCAACCTGCTCAGTGCCCTGTACACCGTGCTGGCCATCCGCCGCTTTGCCAAGCTCCACCCCGAGACCCAGTCTATGCTGGAATCCCTGACCGGTCAGGATCTGAACGGTGACGGCGTGATCGCCCCGGACATCGCCCCTGCCGACGTGGAAGCCTCCGCCGTGGAGCTGGATCATGTGGATGAGAGCGCGGAAGTGGAGCAGGAAGAGGATTAAACTCCCTCCGTCATCGCTGCGCGATGCCACCTCCCTCCATGAGGGAGGCTTTGGCCACCCCCATAAAGCTTCCCTCCGAGAAAAGGCTCCCTCTCCGAGGGAGCTGTCGCCGACAGGCGACTGAGGGAGTTTGTAACTAATAGTAAAGGATAAAACTAGAGATGGAAAAATACGATCTGATCATTGTGGGTGCCGGTCCGGCCGGCATCTTCACTGCTGTAGAGCTGCTGCGCCACGGCAGCAAGAAAAAGATCCTGCTGGTGGAAAAGGGCAAGCCGGTGGAAAAGCGCCACTGCCCCAAGGCCGAGCTGGGCCACTGTGTCAACTGCCGCCCCACCTGCGCCATCACCACCGGCTTCTCCGGTGCAGGCGCGTTCTCGGACGGCAAGCTGAGCCTCTCCTATGAGGTGGGCGGCGACCTGCCCAGCCTGATCGGCGAGGAGTTCGCACAGGAACTCATCCATTACACCGATAAGATCTACCTCGAGTTCGGTGCCGACCCCCATGTGGAGGGCATCTACACCGGCGAGGACATCAAGGAGATCCGCAAGAACGCCATCCACGCCGGCCTGAAGCTGGTGGACTGCCCCATCCGTCATCTGGGCACCGAGAAGGCCCAGCAGCTGTATCTGGCCATCCAGAACTATCTGGCCGACAACGGCGTGGAGATGCTGTTCAGCACCGAGTGCGAGAACATCATCCTGGAGAACGAGGAGTGCAAGGGCGTGCTCATCAAGGGACCCAAGGACGAGGAAGCCCATGCTGTTTATGCCGATACTGTGGTCATCGGCACGGGCCGCCGCGGTGCCGACTGGCTGGAGAAGATCTGCGCCGAGCACCACATTGCCCACAAGCCCGGCACCGTTGACATCGGCGTGCGCGTGGAGTGCCGCAACGAGGTCATGGAAAAGGTGAACAAGGTGCTGTACGAGTCCAAGCTCATCGGCTACCCCAAGCCCTGGAAGAACAAGGTGCGCACCTTCTGCCAGAACCCCGGCGGCTTTGTGGCTCAGGAGAACTACGACAACGATCTGGCCGTGGTCAATGGCCACAGCTTCAAGGAGAAGAAGAGCGAGAACACCAACCTGGCCATCCTCGTCTCCCACAACTTCACCGAACCCTTCAACCAGCCCATCGCCTACGCCCAGAAGGTGGGTGAGCTGACCAACATGCTGGGCGCGGGCCACATCCTGGTCCAGCGCTACGGCGACATTCTGGACGGTAAGCGCACCTGGCCCAAGGAGCTGGCGCAATCCAACGTCAAGCCCACCCTGAAGGATGCCGTGGCCGGTGATATCACTGCTGCCATGCCTTACCGCGCCATGACCAACATCATCGAATTCATCAAGATGCTGGATATGGTCGTGCCCGGCTTTGCCGCCAACGAGACCCTGCTTTACAGCCCCGAGCTGAAGTTCTACTCCAACAAGGTCAAGATGGACGAGAACCTCGACACCAACATCCGGGGCCTGCACTGCCTGGGTGACTCCTCCGGCTGGACCCGCGGCCTGATGATGGCCTCCGTCATGGGCGTGCTCATGGGCCGGAAGCTGGCCGAAAAGGAAGGGTGCTGATCGCACCTTCCCGCCCCCCAAAACGTAAAAAGGACTGCTCCGTCGGAGCAGTCCTTTTTGTAATTTCAGCGCAGCTTATTCCGGTTTGGAGAATTTGACAGCCAGCGGGTTCTGACGCTCCACCTCGTTGAAGATCTCGATCTGGTGCTTGATGTGCTCCGGCTTCATGTAGAGCTCGGCACCGTTGACCAGATGCTCATACCAGTCGTGGTAGAAGCGGCTGGAGCACTTGCCAAAGACGTTCATCATATCGGGGTCGAGCGCAATGGTCTCTTCCTTCCACTTGATGTTATTGGTGCAGTAAGCGGGGGAGCCATCGGGATTATGGAGAGACTTGTGCTCCAGAGCGAACATGGGGCACTCCTCAGGGTCAAAATACTTGTACTGGATCTTGGAGGAGTAGACCTTCATGGTGCCCAGCGTGCCATAGATGTCAAACAGGCAGCCGTCGGCGTAGGCATCGGAGGGGTTGACCTCCACCTCATACACAGTGCCGTTGGAATACTTCATGGTGGCGAACATGTAGTCCTCAGCGTCGCCCACGGAGTTCCAGATCTCCATGCGGGAGTGGATCTCGGGCAGCTCGTCGGAACCGGCCAGATCCATGATCTGCTCAATGGTGTGCGCAGCGTTGTTCCGCATGGCACCGCCCTCACGGTAGAGCAGGGTCTGCCAGTCATAGCGGCGGGCAAAGAAGTTCTGACGGGCACGCACCAGCTTGACATCGCCCAGGACCTTTTTGTCCAGCAGCTTCTTCATCTCCAGATAGTAGTCGTTGTAGCGGTACTGGTGGAAGATGGTCAGCTCGCAGTTGTGGGCCTTGGCGGCATCCATGAGCTGCTGCACCTGTTCGGGGCTCTTGCACAGGGGCTTCTCGCACAGAACATTGAAGCCGTGGTTCAGCAGGTCAAGCGCCACAGGGAAGTGCTCATTGGAGTAGGAGGCGTTGGTAACAAAGTCGATGTCGGTGCGGTGGAACAGCTCACGGTAATCGGAGTAGGTATCGCAGCCAAAATCCTTTCTGGCAGCTTCTGCACGGGCGGGGTCGTACTCAACAACCGCGACAACGTTGCAGATATCGTTGTCCTTGGAGCGCAGGAATGCGCCGTGGATGTCACAGCCGCTGCGGCCATAACCGACGATGGCAATGTTCAGTTTCTTCATGGTGTTCTCCTTCTGTTCCGGCGATATCCCGGTTCTTGTATATGTTTCATTATAGCACGCCGTTTCTCCAAAAAGGAAGCATTTCTCCGTCCTTTTCCCACTTTCGGCACCATGCATAAGAAAACCGCTGGATTCATTACGCCGCCCCCAACACACAGGCCGGTTTTGATGCACCCCGCGTCAAGAAATCCCGGTTTATTTTGGAATGATATGCATTTTCTTGCCGGATTCAATTGATTTTTCACCAAAAAATCGGTATACTATTTCCAGAGTACTGTGCGTTGTGCCCAATGCACAGCGCGCACAGGGAGGTATTGCTATGCACGATTCCCCGGGAAGCGTCGTCACCCAGCTGTGCTCCGGGCTCCAGCTTTACAGCGCCGAACGGCGCATTGCGGACTGCATTCTTGCAGATGTAAAGTGGGCCTCGGTCGCCACCTCTGCGGAGCTTGCAAAGGCCAGCCACTCGTCCGAAGCCACGGTCACCCGGCTGTGCCACAAGCTCGGCTACGCAAATTATCGCAAATTCCAACTGGAGCTTGCGCGGGATGTGCTGGAGCAGCAGGAAACGGAGGCCCGCAAAAGGCCCCCCAATGACCCGCTGCATCAGGCCCTGCTCGATCTTCAGAACAACCGTCAGGAGGAGGTTCAGGCCACCATTCAGGCCTTGAACCTTGTCCAGCTGAGAAAGGTGCTTTCCATTCTGCGGGCGGCAGAGATCATTGAGATCGAAGCCAACGGCAGCAGCCTGCCCGTTGCCATGGATGCTTCGCTCAAGCTGGGCAGTCTGGGCAAGCGCTGCATGATCAGCCCGGTGCCAGAAAAGGCACGGTCTTTCGCTTCGGCACTGACCCCAAAAGATGCCCTGCTGCTCATTTCCAGCGCAGGCCGCTGCGAGGCGTTGGAGACGGCCGCCCGTGCCGCCAAGAAGAACGGCACACCGGTCATCCTTATCACCTGCGACAAGCGCTCGGCGCTGGCAGGCCACGCCAGCTATACCCTGCTGGCCTCCAACCGTATCCAGCGCATTGCCAGCGATATGCTGCCTTCCCAGCTTTCGGCAGCGCTGGTGGTGGAGGCGCTCTACTACCTGCTGGTGGGCAATTTCGATCTGAATTAAACGCAAAAAAGTCCCGGCCGTTCTGGTCGGGACTTTTTGCTGTGTTTAAGCGATCATGCGTTAAAAACGTACTTGTCCATGCGGTGGAACGCCTCCTCGATGCGGGAACGGGGAGAAGCCAGATTCATGCGCAGGTGACAGGGGCCAAAGAACATGGTGCCGTCCTGGATGGCAGCGCCCACATCCCAGCAGGCGTGCTCCACATCCTCAATGGTCTTGCCGTGGGCCTTGCACCAGTCGGTGCAGTCCACGAACAGCATGTAGGTGCCCTGCGGCTTGGAGACGGTCACGCCCTCGAAATGCTTCTCGATGTAATCGCAGGCAAAGTCGATGTTGCCGGTCAGCACCTCGCAGAGCTCGTCGGTCCACTCGTAGCCCTCGGGCTTGTAGGCACCGATCAGGGCGTGCATGGAGAGGACGTTCATCATGTTGTAGTGGCTCAGGCTGGACTCTTTTTCCATGCGGTCACGCCACCAGCTGTTGTAAACGATATGGTAGCTGCCCACCAGACCAGCCAGATTGAAGGTCTTGGAGGGGGCATAGAAAGCGGCGGTGCGCTGGCGGGCATCCTCGCTCACAGACTGGGTAGGGATGTGTTTGTTTCCGCTCAGGATGATGTCCGACCAGATCTCATCGGAGACCACATACACATCGTACTTCTTGTACAGCTCCATGGCCTTTTCCAGCTCCCAGCGCTCCCACACACGGCCGCAGGGGTTGTGGGGGTTGCACATGATGGCGGCATGGATCTTTTCCTCTTTCAGGTGCTTTTCCATGTCCTCAAAGTCCATCCGCCACACGCCGTTCTCATCCTTGACCAGCGGGCTGTGGACAGCCTCGTAGCCGTTGTTCTTCAGGCTCATGGTGAAGCCGATGTAGGTGGGGCTGTGGATCAGGATCTTGTCGCCCTTGGAGCAGACGCAGTTCAGGGCGCTGATCACGCCGCCCAGCACGCCGTTCTCGTAGCCGATGCACTCCTTGGTCAGACCCTGCACGCCGTTGCGCTTTGCCTGCCACCGGATGATGGAATCGAAGTATTCATCGGTGGGGTTGAAGTAGCCAAACGCGGGGTGGTTGGTGCGCTCGATGATGGCTTCCTGGATGGTGGGCACGGTGGGGAAGTTCATATCGGCCACCCACATGGGGATGGCGTCAAAGCCCTCCTTGGGGGCGGCGGGGGCAAAGCCGGTGCCAAGGCCATCCACTGCAATGGCATCCTTGCCGTGGCGGTCCATGATGGAAGTGAAATCGTATTTCATAGCGGTGCTCCTTCTCTCAAAATTTTTATCTGGCCCCACTTTAACACACTTTGCCGCCGGGTGCAAGCAGCCAGCACGTTTCCCCGGATATCGTGCGGAAAAATCACGAATTTTTACGGTAATTGCACGCAAAAAGCCGGTCGGCATACGCCGACCGGCTTTTATTGGTATTGACTTTCCGGATCAGCCCAGCATCTCGTGAGCGGTCTTGCAGATGGTCGCTGCATCCAGACCGTACAGCTTGAGCAGGTCCCATGCGGGGCCGGAGCAGCCGAACTTGTCCTGCACGCCCACGCGGCGGACAGGGGTAGGCAGCTTCTCGCTCAGGACGGCGCAGACGGCCTCGCCCAAACCGCCGATGACGCTGTGCTCCTCGGCGGTGATGACCTTGCCGCACTCCTTGGCGGCCTTGAGGACGATCTCCTCATCCAGAGGCTTGATGGTGTGGATGTTGATGACCCGGGCGTGGATGCCCTCGGCAGCCAGCTGCTCGGCAGCCAGGCGGGCCTCGTTGACCATCAGGCCGGTGGCGATGATGGCAATGTCGCTGCCCTCGGTGATCTGCTCGCCCTTGCCCAGCTCAAAGTGGTAGGTGGCCTCATCGTGGAACACAGGCACAGCCAGACGGCCGAAGCGCAGGTAAACAGGGCCCTGCATGGCGTAAGCGGCACGCACAGCGGCACGGGCCTCCACATCGTCTGCGGGGCAGATCACGGTCATGCCGGGCAGGCTGCGCATCAGGGCAAAGTCCTCGCAGCACTGGTGGGAAGCACCGTCCTCGCCCACAGAGATGCCGCCGTGGGTGGCACCGATCTTGACGTTCAGGCGGGGGTAGGCGATCGAGTTGCGGATCTGCTCAAAGGCACGGCCTGCGGCAAACATGGCAAAGCTGGAAACAAAGGGAACATAACCCATGGTGGCCAGACCTGCGGCTACGCCCATCATGTTGCCCTCGGCAATGCCGCAGTCGAAGTGACGGTCCGGGTGCGCCTTGCGGAACATGCCGGTCTTGGTGGCGGCAGCCAGGTCAGCGTCCAGCACCACCAGGTCGTCGTGGCCCTCGGCGGCCAGCTCCTTCAGGGTGTTGCCGTAGCTGTCACGGGTAGCGATCTTCTTCACTTCTGCCATCTTACTTGTCCTCCTCTTCCAGCGCGGCGTAAGCTGCATTCAGCTCCTGCATGGCCTGTGCGTATTCCTCATCGTTGGGGCCCTTGCCGTGCCAGTCAACGGAGTTCTCCATAAAGGAAACACCCTTGCCCTTGAGGGTATCCAGAATGATGCAGGTGGGCTTTTCGTTCTCAGCGTGGAAAGCGGCGATGGCGCTCTCAATGGCATCAAGATCGTGGCCGTTGATGGTCAGCACGTTGAAGTTGAAGGCCTTCAGCTTCTCCTCCAGCGGGGCGCTGTTCATCACGGTCTCGGTGGTGCCGTCGATCTGCAGATGGTTGCGGTCCAGCATAACGCAGAGGTTGGACAGGCCGTAGTGAGAAGCAAACATAAAGGCCTCCCAGCACTCACCCTCTTCCACCTCGCCGTCACCCAGGATGGTGTAAACATTGATGGGCTTACCGGCGTGCTTGGCACCCAGTGCCATGCCGCAGGCGGCGCTCACGCCCTGACCCAGACTGCCGGTGGACATATCCACGCCCGGCACACTGTTCATGTTGGGGTGGCCCTGCAGGTAGCTGCCGATCTTGCGCAGGGTCTTGAGGTCCTCCACCGGGAAGAACCCACGCTCAGCCAGCGCGGCGTACAGCGCCGGGGCCGCATGGCCCTTGGAGAGCACCAGACGGTCGCGGTCAGGGTTCTTGGGCTCCTTCGGATCCACCTTCATCTCTACGAAATAGAGGTACGCCAGCACCTCGGCGATATCCAGGCTGCCGCCCGGATGGCCGCACTTGGCGCTGTGAGTGCCCTCGATCACGCCCATGCGGATGTGGCAGGCGTGTTTTGCCAGGGTAAGCTTTTCTGCATTTGTCATCTTTGGTCCTCCCGTATGAACCTCAGCGTTTGCATCGGATATGGTACGCACCCGGGCCGTACGCCCCGATGCGCTATTTCTCAAGTCTATATTATCTATTCTATGCAAAAACGTCAAGGTTCTTTCGTCAAAATGTACATCCCTTGGCAAAATCGCTTGTAAATGTTCCCGTTTTTGTTGAAAATGCAGGTTCATTTTGCCCCCGCAAAACATTTTTGCAGCTTTTGGCTGCTTTGCAATATCATCTTTTGCCGCTGTATGATATAATAAGATGAATTTGTTTGCTTTTTTTATCATTTTGGGAGGTTCCTATGTCTTTTTCCGCACCCACATCCCGGGCACAGCGCAGCCGCAGGATTTTGCCCTGGCTGCTGTACCTGTATGCCCTTGTGCTGTTCGCCATGCACTTTGTCCGCATTTTTGACAACTCCTTCTGGGGAGATGAGGGGTTCAGCATCGGCCTTGCCCAAATGAATGTTTTTGAAATGCTCCAAGTCACAGCGGCAGATAACCATCCGCCGCTGTACTATCTTTTCACGCAACTCCTATATCATCTTCTGGGCAATCACGGATATGTCTATCATCTGTCGGCTCTGATTCCTTATGGACTCATTCTGATTCTTGCCTGTACAGTGATTTTCAGACAGTTCGGATTGATTCCCGCAGTTGTTGTTTCCACTTTTGCCTCTTTGACTGATACCGCTATCATGTTCAATGTCGAGGCCCGAATGTATTCACTCGGCGCTTTCTTTGTGTTAGCGGCCTATCTGGCACTCCATAACATTCTTCATTCCGGTAAAACCTCCGATTGGGTTATTTTCAGCGTCGCCTCTCTTTGTGCCGCTTATACGCACTACTATGCCCTGATTTCCGTTGCATTTTTCTATCTGGCTCTGCTTTCTCTGCTTCCGCAGGATAAGAGCAGCTTCAAAAAAATCCTTATCACTTATTGTGCCGCAGTGGTCGTCTACCTTCCCTGGCTTCTGGTATTGCTTCCCACTTTCAAACGTGCTGCGGCAGACTGGTGGTCCACCTTCATTCCTTCTCCGATCAATTGTATCGGATTCTTCTTCAACCCTTCTTGGACAGTCCTCATTTTCGGTCTTGCATTCCTTCTTTATTTCACAGCACAGGCCAAATCGTCCTCTAACTGGCTCTTCGCCCCTGATACGATCTGGCTTTTGACCGGCTTGCTTTCTGCCGCCGGCACCTCCGCAGTCGGGCTGATCGTTTCACATGCCTTTCGCCCGCTTTTTCTCGTTCGATACCTTTATCCGCTCACCGCAGTCGTTTACCTAGTTTTTGGCTTTCTTCTGTCTAAAGTCCGTTGGAGAACCATTCTGTCCAGTATTCTGATTTTGGGCACGCTGGTGTGCAGTCTACCGGATTTCTACCAAACCTATCAGCGGGAAAAGCGCATCGACCTTGCGACCACCCAGTGTCTGGAAGTTATTACCCCCTCTCAGGATGCAGTTCTTTATACAACGAACTACTTCCTAGACTGGACACTCTTTGATTATTACTTTCCGGGACGTGTCCATGCTCAAATCGAATCCTCCAATACTTCTCAGTGCTTCACTTTTTCCGATCCTGAGATCTGGCTCTTTATGGAACATGCGCTTTCTGATGCCGAATTGAATGCAGCCTCCGACAATGGTTATTCTCACACCAATGTCTGTAACAGTACATTTGCAGAAGGCCCCGGTGAAGATTCCTTTTATTACATCTACAAATTTCAAAAATCCGCAAACACCGCCCCGTAACTATCCTCATCCGCTGAGCTTGACAAGGCAGCTTTGCATCTGCTATACTTTTTGCACAATTCCCGGCTGAAGCCGGGGCTTTGCGGGCCGAAGCCCGTGTTTCTCACCGCAAACATTATTTTGAAACAGACACCATGAAGGGTCTGCCGCTGGCGCGCGTGCCGGCGGCAGGCCCTTTTTGTCTGCGCATTTTCAGGAGGAATCATTGATGAATACCAAGACCCGTTCCGCGACCCGTGATCTGGTGCTGGCCGCACTGTTTCTGGCACTGGCCTTCGTGCTGCCCATGATCACCGGCCATGTGCCTCAGATCGGCAACATGCTCTGCCCCATGCACTTCCCGGTGCTGCTGGCTGGCTTCGTACTGGGCGGCCCCTGGGGCCTGGCACTGGGCTTTGCCGCCCCGCTGCTCCGCTCGGTGCTGTTCGGGATGCCCCCAATGTACCCCATTGCCATCGCCATGGCCTTTGAGCTGGCCACATACGGCGCTGTGGCCGGTTTCATGTACCGCAAGGTGCAGCACACCCTGCCCATGATCTACGCCACCCTTGTCACCTCAATGGTGGCAGGCCGCCTTGTCTGGGGTGCGGTGCGCTTTGTGCTGGCCGGTCTGTCCGGCTCCAGCTTCCCGTTCAGCGCGTTCCTGTCCGGTGCGGTGCTCACTGCCGTGCCCGGCATCGTGGCGCAGCTCATCCTCATTCCGCTGATCGTGGCCGCGCTGCAGAAAGCAAAGCTGACAGATTAACCCCCCTGCGCTGACCGAACCCACACAGCAAAAAAGCCCGGAACCGTACCTGCTATGGCGGCAGGTGGTTCCGGGCTTTTCAGTTCATATTACAGTGTGGCAGCAGCTGTAACAAAAAAGAAGGAGAATCTTCAACCGGCAAATTGGAGAAGATCAGCCGGCAAAGCTTGCATTGACAGCGCGGCGGTTGCTCTGGTTGACAAAGTTCTTCTTTGCGCTCTCGAGCAGGCTTGCAAAAGCCAAGCCAATGCCGCAGTTATCGGACACGCCCTCGGTGACAGTCAGGTAAGCGTCCATCATAGTGTTGTCCAGAATCGCAGTGTTCTTGTTCATCATAATAAATATCCTCCGTATATCGGTAAATGTCATTGTGTTTTTTGGCAGGGCCTCTATCTCCCTGCATCCTCAGAGCGGAACCTCTCAGAACCCTTCGTTCTTTTGTTCCCCTCTCTGAGGATGGCCATATTATGCCACTCAATTATGAAATCGTTTTATAAATTCTATGAACAAACTATGAATTTAGTGATACATTTTTAACGTTCTTTCGTTCTTTGCGCAACTAGCACAAAACGTTTTTTATGAAAAATAAAGTTCTTGTATACATGGACGATTGAAACCTTGTTTGGAAAGTTTTTTCAGATTTTCTCTCCGTTTTGCCCAGAATTTCTCCTACAAAAAGAGTTCTTATCATGCAAAATCCGTCAGAATCCGTCAATTTCCAACAGGGCGAGGGCTTTCCTGTGCAAAATGCCCAGAAAAAAGTTCCAAACAAAAAGGCCGCCGTGCCAGCAGCACAGCAGCCTTTGAAAAGCCATTTCAGTTTTGCATCACTTGCACAGGAACGCCGGCAGGGGCTTGCCCTCCTTGCGCCACTGGTGATATTCCGCAGTGGCGGCAAATTCCACGTCACCGGCGGAGTTCAGGGCAGTTTCCACGGAATCCTGCACCACGCCGATGATAAAGCCGACACCGACCATCTGCATGGCGATATCATTGGAGATGCCAAACAGGGAGCAGGCCATGGGGATCAGCAGCAGGGAGCCGCCAGCCACGCCGGAAGCGCCGCAGGCACCCAGAGCGCTCATCACCGAAAGAAGGATGGCGGCGGGCAGGGACACCTGAATGCCCAGCGTATTGGCCGCAGCCAGCGTCATAATGGTAATGGTGATGGCGGCACCATCCATATTGATGGTAGCGCCCAGGGGGATGGAGACGGAATACATATCCTTATCCAGCCCCAGCTTTTCGCACAGATCCATATTGACCGGGATGTTGGCGGCAGAGCTGCGGGTGAAGAAGGCGGTCAGGCCGGATTCACGCAGGCAGCGGAACACCAGCGGATACGGGTTGCAGTGCAGATACACAAAGATGATAAAGGGCGAGACGACCAGTGCCATAAAGAGCATGGTGCCCACCAGCAGGAGCAGCAGCCTGCCGTACTGGGTAAAGATGGACAGGCCGTTGCTGGACACGTTGGTGTACACAAGGCCCATGATGCCGAAGGGTGCCAGATTGATGATCCAGCGGACGATCTGGGAGACTGCATCCGCGGTGTTTGCCAGGAACAGCTTGGTGCTGTCTGCGCCGTACTTCTTCATGGCCAGACCGAACAGGCAGGCCCAGAACAGGATGCCGATGTAATTGCCGTTCAGCAGGGCGCTGACGGGGTTTGCCACAAAGTTGGTGAGCAGGGTGTTCATCACCTCGCCCAGACCCTGGGGCACCACCTCGGATTCTGCCGCCTCAGCCAGAACGACGGTCTGAGGGAACAGGAAGCTGGTCACCACCGCAATGGCGGCGGCCAGGAAGGTGGTGAGCATGTACAGCCAGATGACCGTGCCAAAGCGCCGGTCCAGCCTGGACGTGCCCTGCGCCAGCGCACTGGCCACGATAACGAACACCAGCACCGGGGCAATGCCCTTCAGGGCACCCACGAACAGGCTGCCGAACTCTTCCACCCAGCCCGCACCGGGCACCGCCAGTGCCAGCACCGCACCGACCACAAGGCCGATGACGATGCGCAGGATCAGGCTGGTGGCGTTGTACCTTGCCGCAACCGCTTTCAACGTTTTCATAACTTTTCTACTCCCCTATCCAGATTGTGCGCCTATCGCGTACAGTTTTCCCATTCCTCTACACGGAACAAATATGATTATACGCCCTGCAGGGCGAAAAGTCAAAGATTTTCCCCGCTTTTTTGGTTTTTCACTTCAAGGCATACGGACACGAACTTTTTTCACTGTCCGCGCATAAAATACAGATTCACAAAAAGAGACCGCACCCCGTGGGTTTCGGGATGCGGTCTGTTCCGGTTTTAGTCGAGATAGGACACCTTGCCGGGTACAAAGCCCTGAATGCCCATGCCGGGCGCGTCGGAGACGGTGATGTTCTTTTCGTCGAACACGGCACCGCCGAGGATGTGGTCCTCGCTGCAGAGCACCGGGCCGTCGAGGTCGATCTTGGTGATGATCTTCTTGGCACAGGCCAGCTCCACGGCGGCGTTGACGGAGATCTTTGCTTCCAGCATACAGCCGATCATGCACTCCACGCCGTACACCTCAGCAGCGGCGGCAATGCGCAGGGCATTGGTGATGCCGCCGCACTTCATCAGCTTGATGTTCACCAGGTCGGCCGCGCCGGTCTGCATGATCCGCAGGGCATCTGCCGGGCTGAACACGCTCTCGTCGGCCAGCACCGGCACATAGGAGCGCTCGGTAACATACTTCAGGCCTTCAAAATCGTGGGCCTTGACCGGCTGCTCCACGAATTCGAGATCAAGGCCCTTCTCCTGCATTCCGTTCAGGATGCGCACGGCTTCCTTGGGGGTCCAGCCCTGATTTGCGTCGATGCGGATGCAGGTCTCCTTGGGCACAGCACCGCGGATGGCGCTCAGGCGTGCAATATCCTTTTCCGGCTCCTTGCCCACCTTGACCTTCAGGCAGTCGTAGCCGCGCTGGACGGCGGTGCGGGCATCCCGGGCCATCTCCTCCGGCGGGTTGACGCTGATGGTGATATCGGTCACGATGTTTTTGCGGGCACCGCCCAGCATCCGGTAGACAGGGGCGCTGTGCTTCTGGCCCAGCAGATCCCACAGAGCCATATCCACAGCGGCCTTGGCGCTGGTGTTGTGGACAAGCGCCTTCTGCACAGCGGCGGTCAGATCCTCGAATTCATCAAGGTCGCGGCCCAGCAGGGCAGGGGCGATATGATCCTGAATGGCACCGAGGATGGCCCCGGTGGTGTCGCCGGTGATGACACCGGTCGGGGGTGCTTCGCCGTAGCCCACCGCACCGGTATCGGTGTGGAGCTCCACGATAACATCCTCAACACTGTTCACAGTGCGCAGTGCTGTTTTGAACGGCACCCGCAGCGGGGTGGAAATGCGGCCCAGCCGCACCTGCGTGATCTTCATAGTCCCGTCCTCCTTCTTATTCCAGCGGCAGGTTTGCCAGCTTGACAATGGCGTTTGCGATGATCTGGGCGTTCTGCACCAGACGTTCCAGATCGATGCATTCATCGGGCTGATGCTCTGTGACCGGGTCGCCCGCAAACAGGGGGCCAAAGGCCACCACATTGGGCAGCATCTTGGCGTAGGTGCCGCCGCCGATGCACTTGGGCGGGGCATTGTCGCCGGTGGCATCCCGGTAAACCTCCAGCAGGGCGCTGACCAGCGGGGTCTCGGCAGGGTAGTAGAGCTTTTCCTTGTGCACCTGCCCATCCAGCGCCCAGCCTGCGGCCTCAAAGGCGGCCTGCACAGCAGGCTGGCAGTCCGCCCGTTCCATGGTCACGGGATAGCGGTAGTTCAGCTTGACCCACAGATGCTGCGCGTCGCCCTCGATCAGCCCCCAGTTGCAGCTCATAGGGCCGGAGAGCGCATCCTCCAGCCGGTGGCCCAGCAGACGCTCGCCGTAGGGGTCGGTGCCCAGCTTCTCAGCCAGAAAGTGCACGGCCTGCCTGGCATCCCCCTCCAGCGGCAGCCGGTCAAGGTAGCACACCAGCCGCCCGATGGCGTTTTCGCCCTGCTCCGGGTGGCTGCCGTGGGCCGAAACGCCCACCGCTTCCACCTGATAGCCGCCGGGGATGGCTGTCACGGTGATGTGCTCTGCCTCCGGCAGGGAGGCCCCCGCCGGGGCGGTCAGCACAGCGCAGGCGTAGTCCGGCACCACATTACCGGCCACGCCGCCCTGCACCCTGCTCAGCTGCCAGGCACCGGTCTGGTGCAGCTGCACAGCATAGCTCTCGTTCAGGATGCCCTTTTCGCCGTTGATGAGCGGATATTCGCCGTCCGGGGTGAAGCCCAGCACCGGGATCTCCCCGCCGTGGGCCTTGTAGTACAGCACGTCCCGGTCGTTGGTCTCCTCGTTCAAGCCGAACAGCAGCCGGACACGGCGGTTGAGCGGGATGCCCAGATCCCGGATGGCCTTCAGCGCGAACAGGCTGGCCACCACCGGGCCTTTGTCATCAATGGAACCCCGGCCATACAGCCTGCCGTCCTCGATCTCGGCGGCGTAGGGCGGGTGGTGCCAGCCCTCGCCCTCGGGCACCACGTCCAGATGCCCCAGCACCGCCACCATCTCGTCCCCGGTGCCGATCTCGCACCAGCCGATGTACCGATCCATGTCGGTGGTCTCAAAGCCCAGCTCATGGCAGAGGGCCAGCGCCTCGGCAAAGCAGGCATCCACCTCCTCGCCAAAGGGCTTGCCCGGCAGCGGGTCAGCCTCCACACTGCGCCTGTGCACCAGCCGCTGGAGCGCCGCCACCATCTGGGGCCGCAGCGCCGCCACGGCCTCGTTCAGTTTTTTGTCCATACGTTCCACCCCTTTTGTGATTCATTTCACAGCTTGTATTATAGAACGATTGCCCCCGCTCCACAAGCCCCCAGTTCCACGAAAAAACGCCCCCGCATACTTCATCAGAAGTATCCGGGAGCGCTCGATCAGCCTGCTTGTCACGGTTGCGAAAGCCGCATTTGATGCTGGCTGGAAGATTTCTCACGAGAAGAGCGATAAAAACAAAGAAGATTGACCGCCACAGTTCCCCAACTCAAACGGTCAATCTTTTTTGATCCACTAGAAACGGGAAGCTGACCAAACATTGCTCGTCAGCACCTTTTCTATTTGTAGTATAGTCAATTTTAAACGATTTGTCAAGGGATATCCACCACTGTCAGACTGCCGTCTGTTTTTTTTTTTTTCAAATTTTTTTGAAAAAGGGTGAAAGGATTTCGCGCGGCGTGTATTTAAGGAAGTAAGAGCATCCATTTTTGCCGGAGCTCCACTTCCGGCCCAAAGAAAGTGAGGGACCCCCTATGAAGAAACGACTTATCAGCCTTCTGGTGGCGCTGTGCATGGCGGTAACGCTCCTGCCTGTGTCGGCAATCACAGCGTGGGCGGAGGGAGGCGGCCAATTAAAAATTGTAAAGGGCGGCTACCCAGAAGGCTCTAATAGCGGTAGTCAGTCCTGCTCCGGAACAGACTGGAGCTATGATAAGGACACCCGAACTTTGACATTAAGCCCCAGCACCCCAACAAACTATGATTTTTCCAATAATGGCATTCACACCGGACCGGGTAATAACACAGACTGCAACCTCATAATCGGTCAACATGCAACCGTAACCGATGGTTTTTTTTGGGGTGCTGTTACAAATCATGGTACTATTACCGGCGGCTTTTTTTCTTCTTCCGTTTCCAATGAATCTAACGGCAAGATTGAAAATGGTCAGTTTGGTGATCGGGCTTCTTCGTGCACCGTTACAAACAATGGCGGCACGATCAACGGCGGCACCTTCAAAGATGAGCTAACCGGAAGTGGCATAGAACCGGGTTATACCCTCAAAGCAAAAACACCCACCGGTTATGAAGGGGTTTTGGTCAATGAGTATCGTGATTCATGTTATATCATCCCGAATCAGGCATCCGTTTCTGTTGATATAAGCTATCATTTTGAGCCTGCGATCAATTTCCAAAATCTTCCACCCCTTGATGTAACCATTGATAATGCACAGCCTACGCTTCTTTCCGACTGGTGTGAGAGCAATCCCAAGATTGAGTTCGATGGTCATTACGCTTATAACGTTACCTTTACCGCACCGCCTGCAAAAGGCTCAACCGTAACCATCAGCCCACTGACCTGGCTGGTGATTGACAAGGACGGTTACCCGGCCACTGCACAGGATTTGAACGGCAACCGGGCGAATTATACCGGCAACGGCTGGAAGTTTGATGCGAGCAATAACACGCTGACGCTGGAAAGCGGAGATTATGATTTTTCCGGTGAGGAAAACGCACTGCGCCCCCTGAACCCGAATGTCCAGTTGGTGGTTGAATCCGGTGCCAAGCTGACCGGCGGCGCAGCTGGAGATGGGTCTGGTGTCACTTGGCAGCTGACCGAAAACACGGATGATCCGAGTACTTATAAGTTGACGATTAGCGGCAGTGGTGCAATGGAAGATTTTCCATTTGGTAGCTATCAGCCATGGTACAGCTTCCACGATCAAATCACCTCTGTTGTCGTTTCTCCCGGCGTAACTTCGATTGGACAATGCGCTTTTAGCCGGTTTGCTAAGCTAACTCATGTTGACATTGCAGATAGTGTAATATCCATTGGCTGGGATGCTTTTTATTATTGCTCCAGCCTTACTAACATTACAATTCCGCAAAGTGTCACATATATCGGACCCTTGGCTTTTTTCCATTGCACAAACTTAAGCAGCATCACACTTTCAAATAATATAACTTCCATTGGTAGCAGCGCTTTTGAAGATTGCACCAACCTCACCAGTATCACGATTCCCGGCAGTGTAACTTCAATTGGCTTGGCTGCTTTTTGTAACTGCACTAAGCTCACCAGTATCACGATTCCTGATAGTGTGACAACTATTGACCTCGAGGCTTTCAAGAATTGTTCTAGCCTGACTAGTATCACGATTCCCGGCAGCGTAACTTCAATTGGCCCGTATGTTTTCGATGGTTGTACTAGCCTGAATGACATCCGCTACTCTGGCACAAGTGAAAGCGTTATTTCTGCTCTTTCTGGCTATGCCCCCACTCTCGTCACCTTCGACTATGGCGACAAAGTGCCTGAAGCAGAGCGAATGATAAAAGTGTTCGTCAAAACGGGCGGGACATTGACAGCTCCCACCACGCTTCCCAACGTGGTTGGCTATGAGTTCAAGGGCTGGCGCACCAAAGATGGCAAGCCTTATGATTTCACTGTTGCTCCTACCGGCCAGTTCACCCTTTACGCCAACTGGGAAAAGATTCCCGACCCGAAGCCCGAACCCAAACCCGAGCCCGAACCCGAAGCCCCCACCTACACCCTGACGGTGAAAGGCGGCACGTTCACCTACAACGGCGGCGAAGCCATGACCAGCGCCAGCGTGCCGGTGGATGCCGAGGTCAAGGTGACGCTGAACCAGAGCGCCGTGCCCGAGGGCATGGTGTTCGACCTGTGGGCCATGGATGAAGCCAGCCTGCTGGGCAACCCGGCGGTCGCCTACAACCAGGAGAGCTTTACCATCCCGGCGGGCAGCGTGGCCAAGGGCAGCACCGTGACCGTGGAAGCCCAGTACCGGGATGCCACCATCGAGAGCGAGCCCAGCATTCTGGGCACTGCCGCCATCATCGGCGTGGCCGGTGCAGGCACGGCGGTCATCGTGTGGCAGGGCTACCGCATCGGCATGGAGCTGTACGAGAAGTATTTCCAGCCCACGCCGGAAGAAACTGCGGCAGAGCAGCCCGCCCCGGAAGCTCCGGCAGCTGCCGCTTCCTGAGCACAGGCGCACCCGCTCCCTTCCACGCCTGACAGAACCACATAAAAACAGCGCCGCTCCATCGTTTCCGGTGGGGCGGCGCATTTTTGCGGTTCAATCCCGGCGCAAAGGCAGGGTAAGGGACATTTTCTGGTAGGCAATGCGGGGCGTGCCATCCTCCACATGGATGATGCCGCACTTGGTAAAGCCGTTTTCTTCCAGCAGGTGCTGCATGATCTTGTTGTCGGCGTGGGTGTCGGCCCGCAGGCTCTCGCAATGCTCGAGGCACCATGCGATGACCTCAGACGCCACACCCCTGCGGTCACCCGCCGAGGCCAGCCGGTGGATGGTGCCGTAGGGCAGGGTATCGTTCAGCCACTTGCCATCCTCGATCCGGGCATAGGTGGGGTCCGGGCCAAGGATAAAGGCAAACACGCCCTCCAGCTCGCCGTTGACAAGGTAGAGGAACAGCCGGTTGGAATCAATGTCCTCTTCCAGCAGCTCCTGCGGCGGGAAATGATCTCCCCACTGGGTGGGGTTGCCGGAATCCGCCATCGCCTGCCGGGCGCGGGCATAAATTTTCAGGATCGCATCCAGATCTGCACGTCTTGCTCCACGAAACATCGTCATCCAACCTCTCTTCCGGCAGGCCGCTGCCCGCCCTGATCGTTCTGCCTTAATATAACACAAAACGGCCCTCTCCGTCAAAGCCTGCTGCAAAGGCGGAGAGGGTCGTTCACTGATGCGCTTATGTGCGCTGGCTGCGTGCCCGGCGGTACTCCCGGGGGCTCTGGCCATACCGCTCATGGAACAGGCGGTAGAAGTAGCTGGTGTTCTCGTAGCCCACCTGGGTGATGATCTGCTGGATGTTCAGGTCACTGCGGCGCAGCAGGCGGGCGGCGGTCTCCATCCGGTGCTTCTGCAGCAGCTCCTTATAGGTCTTTCCGGTCTGGGCCCGGACGCACTCGCTGACATACGCCAGCGAAACGCCGTAGCTGCGGGCCACATTGGAAAGGCTTGCTTCGCGGTAATTCTGGGTGATCTCATCCAAAGCCGCCTGCACCAGTTCTTCGCGGCTGACGGCCGCGCCGTGGGCTTCCAGCGGGAAATTCTTGGTGTTCATCGGTATCCTCCGTTGCGTCGCAGCCGGGGACATGGGGGATGTCGGAGCCGGGCCGCGCTCAGGTCTCATAAGCGTCCCTCTGTTGGGAGGCTTCTGCCTATAATACGGCGCAGCCGGGCCGGAAATTGCATAAGACAAGAAAAAACTCCAAAATTTTTCAGACGGAGTCTCGACAAAGCAAAAGCTGCCGCCCACATGGGGCAGCAGCTTTTCAGGAAAAGAAAAAGAGGAAAACAGAACTCAGAACATCTTCTCGTGGTGATACCGGCCCGTGCGCAGGAACTCCACCCACTCGGCGATGTTCACGGCGTGGTCGCCGATGCGCTCCAGATATTTGATGACCATGAGCAGATCCAGGGCGGCATCCACCTTGCCGGGGTCGGCGGCGATCTCCTGCGCCAGCGTATGCTTGATGGCGTTGAAATCGTAGTCCACCTCATCGTCGGCGGCAATGACCCTGAGGGCGGCCTGCTCGTCCTCAGAGGTCAGGGCATTCAGGGCATCCAGGATCATCTTGTGCGCCTTCTGGCCCATCTTGATGGCCTGGCTCACAGCAGGGTCACCCTCCTTGCGGACAGTGACCAGATGGGGGATGATCTCCGCGATATCGGAGGCATGGTCGCCGATGCGCTCCACATCCGTGACCACCTTCATGGCGGTGGAGATGCGGCGCAGGTCGCCTGCCACCGGCTGCTGGCGGAGCAGCAGGGTCATGCAGCGGTGCTCAATGTCCCGCTCCATGTTGTTGATGCGGCCATCGCCCTGCGCCACGGCGGCGGCAGCCTCGGCATCGGCGGTGCAGAGGGCTTCCATTGCAGCTTCCACGGCATCGGCAGCGCTCTGCCCCATCTCGGTCAGGGCCGTTTTCAGGGCGGCAAGGTCGTTTTCGTATTGTGTACGGTTGCTCATTGCGTTTTACTCCTTAGCCGAACCGGCCCGAAATGTAATCCTCGGTGCGCTTATCCTGCGGGGTGCTGAAGATCTGCGCCGTTGGGCCGGCTTCCACCAGCTCGCCCAGCAGGAAGAAGGCGGTGCGGTCGCTGATACGGGCAGCCTGCTGCATGTTATGGGTCACAATGACCACAGTGTAGTTCTTTTTCAGCTCGCTCATCAGCTCCTCCACCTTCATGGTGGAGCCGGGGTCCAGGGCACTGGTGGGCTCATCCATCAGCAGGACTTCGGGCTTGACAGCCAGGGCGCGGGCAATGCACAGGCGCTGCTGCTGGCCGCCGGAAAGGCCCAGAGCGCTCTTTTTCAGGCGGTCCTTGACCTCGTTCCAGAGGGCGGCACCCTTCAGGGAGCTTTCCACCAGCTCGTCCAACTCTGCCTTGTTGTGCACACCGTGCAGCCTGGGGCCGTAGGTGATGTTATCGTAGATGCTCATGGGGAAGGGGTTGGCCTTCTGGAACACCATGCCCACCCGGCGGCGCAGCTCGGTGGGCTGCATCTCGCGGGCAAAGATATCCTGCCCTTTCAGGCGGACATCGCCCTCGATGCGGATCCCGGGCACAAGGTCGTTCATCCGGTTCAGGGTCTTCAGGAAGGTGGACTTGCCGCAGCCGGAGGGGCCGATGAGGGCCGTGATCTCCCGCTCGCCCATGTCCAGCGAAATATCTTTCAGCGCCTTGAAATCCCCGTACCAGAGGTTCAGGTTTTTGGCTGTGATAATGGGTGATACGTTTTCCATAGTTTTCCTCTTGTATTT
>OLWM01000170.1_pt1 | contig 43792 bp, 50 predicted proteins | sample 1644141 | NCBI WGS metagenome assembly OLWM01 (sample SAMEA103958150, study PRJEB25191) | human gut metagenome | biome: human-associated habitat [ENVO:00009003]; feature: intestine environment [ENVO:2100002]; material: feces | place: Germany | collected 2013/2015
TGAATGCCCCTTTTGCATGGCCGAACAGAAGTGAAGCCGCGAGCTCCCCGGGAATGGCTCCGCAGTTTACCGCGACAAACGGAGCTTCATGCCTGTCGCTGTAGTTATGTATCATCCTCGCAACCGATTCCTTACCGGTACCGTTTTCCCCCAATATCAGTACCGACATATCGGATGGAGCGACCAGTTTTGCCTGTTTTTCACATTTTACGGCTTGTGCGCTTGTCCTTTTGAACAGATGCTTTTCACCGTTCCAGATAGCGGACATGTGCTTGAGGAATGTATCCACAAGTTCAAGGAGTTGTTCCCTGTGAACCGGTTTCACCAGATAGTCCTTTGCTCCGAGTTTGATCGCACGCACCGCGTCAGGATAGGAAGCGTATTCGGTCATTACCACAAATGGAATATGAATGTGTTCCCGGTTTATCCATTCAAGCAGTTCTATGCCATTTCCTTGAGGCAGTCTTACATCTGAAAGAATCAGGGCAATATTTTCGGCTTTCAGTACTCTTTTTGCCGCAGGTTCATCCATGGCGGTTGTGACAGCATAGCCGCAACGTTCAAGCCAGTCCCTTTGCAGTTGGGACAAGGCTACGTTATCTTCAACTATCAGTATTTTCCTTTTCATTTTCCTGTCTGATTAAACTGTTTATCTCATTTTCTGCTGCCGAGACAAGTCTGTCAAGGCTGGCTGTTATTTTCAAGGTCCATTCTTTCATGACCTGATCTCCGGAGCTGTCATCGTGGACAAGGTTTCTGTATTCTTGCAATTCTTCTGCAATTCCGAGCATTTCCCACATGGGAAACATCCGGTGTATTATCTCCTTTATCCGCATTCTATCCTTATTCCTTATTGCTTCCACAAGTTCTTCCTTGTTCGTTTCGGATTCTTTTACAAGCATTGTCAATACCTTGCGTTTGTTTCCGGAATCCGATATGAGCGGCCTGAAATCTATTGATTGTGATTCAGGCTTGTTCATCTTTTCCATAATAGAGGACAGGAACAGAAGCAGTTCCGGGCTTGAAAAAGGCTTATGGATACATCCGGTGAAACCAGCCTTGATGAAATTCTCCTTCTCTTCATCTCCTCTTGCAGTCATGGCAGCTATCGGAATGCTTCGTGAACTGCCAATATTGGAGTTGCGCAGCAGATTGAGCAGACTGAAGCCGTTGGTTCCCGGCATTTGTATATCTGTAAGTATCAGATCATAATCCTCTTTTCTCAAAAGACAGACCACTTCTTTTACATTTTGGCAGGCATGACAACTGACTCCATTCCTTTCCAGGATGTCGCGTGTTATTTCCATCTGGACAGGATCGTCTTCCACGACTATGATACGGTGTGGAAGTCTTTTTGCCGGATCTGGAAGCGTTGTGCATTTTTCCTCAATTGTTTCTGATGTTTCTTTCAGCGGAATGCTCACCTTGAATGTACTGCCTTCTCCGATTTTGCTTTCCACGGAGATATTTCCTTTCAGTAAGGTTACGAGTCCTTTTGTAATGGAGAGGCCAAGTCCGAAACCTTCAGGACAAATCTCTACTGCTGCCCTTTCAAATGGAGAGAATATGCGTTTTAAGGTTTCTTCGCTCATGCCGATACCTGTATCCCTGACTGTTACTGTCAGAATATCGTTTCTGAATATGGCAAAGAATCCAATAGAACCGGATTCTGTAAATTTTATGGCATTGGACAGCAGGTTGCTGATTATCTGCTCTATGCGGTCCGCATCGCCGGTAACGATAATGTCGGTTCCGATAAAGTCTCCGGATAGCATTATTCCCTTGTCGTTGGCGATGCGTCCATATTCTTTTTCGATGTCTGAAAGGAAGGTATTCAAGCGGAATGGAATTTCATTTAGAGTTTCTTTGGCCTCATTCAGGCGTGACAGGTCCAGAAGGCTGTTTACCAGCCGCATGATATGTCCAGTAGAGCTCAGGATGTTGTTCAGATAGGAATTTCGCCGTTTTCTGTCTTTGGTATCCATTGCCAGTTCTGCACTTCCCCGGATGGCATTCAGGGGTCCCCGAATGTCATGAGAGAGCGTGATGATAATCTTTTTGCGTATCTCCAGCATTTTACGGTTATGCAGGTCTGAGTCCTCAAGTTCTTTTCTCTTGCGGTGTTTTCTGTGTATATCCCTGGTTATGAATATGGATAGGAACAAGGCGCACAATAAGGCTGCTGATGATATGATACATATTGTGTCGAATGCTTCTTCCCTAAGTTCAGAAACCCTTTGATGCCGTTCTGCAGTACGCTCCAGGGCGTCTTTTTCCAATTCATTGATCAGTCTGGAGATGTTCCGGTTGAGAATATGGTTCTTATGCTCAAGAGAGTCTGCGAGTGATTCAAAAAGCCGGTTTTGCTTTTCCAGTATCTCGTACATTTCATCCCCGAACTTTCGGATGTTATGGGCGTTATCGGTTTGTCCGGCTTTTTGCTGTACTGATGTTTCTGTTTCTTTCTGTTTCCTTTTCCGGGAAAAAAGGCGGCTCAGAAAATTTTTCTTTTCAGGTTTCGGCGGTTCCGTATGTAATATTGTAGCGGAAGAAGTCATTTTTCTTTCCAGTACCGGAAGCTGACTTGAGAGGATACTGTCCATCTGTGTGAGTACGGAAGGGATATTCTTCAAAGAACGGATATGGTCATGCTTTTGATTGAGCAGGAACTCGACTGTATCAATGCGTGCCTGCTGAAGGGAGTCGGTATATACTTTTCTCAGTTCATCAAGCATGAAGAAGACCCTGTTCTCTTTTTCATTGTACTCTTTTTGGTCCGATATGTCACGCAGATATGCCGATTCGTTGTCCAGAAAGAGTGAAACAAGCGCTTTGAATGTCCTGCTGGTCAGTTCCCGTTGTGCAAGCATTGCGTTCTCTTCCGCTTCTGCTTCCGCAAAAACCTTTTTTTCATGCCATAAAGCAGCTATGATTCCTATAACCAGCAGTGCCAGGATAGTGTAACCGGCAAATATTTTTATTAGCAGGGAACCCGAAGGTTTTATTGGATTTTCTTTTTTCGTTTCCATAACCTTGTATCGTGATTTTTACAAAGTTACGGAGGTGACGATGAAGTGATGTTCTGATTACTAACGGATTTTTTCTGATTTTTATCGGACTGTGTCGGCAAGCAGTTCTTTTCTTAACTGCAAGGGAGTTTTGTTAAAATTCCGTTTGCAATAGTCGGAGAAGGTTGACTCTGACTTGAAGCCGTTGTTTTCCGCTACCCGATATAACGGTATCGCCGGATTTTTCAGCATTCCTGCTATTCTCTTTTTCTTCCTTTCACGCAGCCATTGTGATACGTTCATGCCGAATTCACGCTTGAACCGTTCCCGGAATACGGTATTCGACATGTGGCATTTTTTCGCGAGCTCCTCTCCGGTCATATTTGCTGTAACCCGCAAAAGGACTGTTTCTCTGAAACCTGCTCCCTTGAAATCCGGGATATATTTTTCTGCAAGACGGAAATCGGATTCGGTCATGAAAGAATCGTTTGTTTTCATGTGCCGTTTGAATTCGCTGATGACATTTCCGGCCATAAGGTTATACAGGAAGTTCAGGTGCGGATATTCTTCTTCCGGGCTTATTGCATGAAGAATTTTAGCGCAAACCAACAGGCCGTGGGCATTACGGTTTTTGTATTGGTACATGTAGGTGTCAATTACGTAACCGAGCACTCTGTTGTTCCGACAGAAACTTGCCAGTATGTATAGCGCGGTTTCAGTCTTGTTTTCAAGCGAAGGGTCCGACTGTAGTTTTCTCAGTTTTTCTGTCAGCCATATCATGCCCGGTATGTTCTCAGACAAAGGTTTCAGGATGGTCCAAGTCCGTGGAATACGGATATCTGTCTGTTGGACAGCTTCGGCAACATTGAGTACCCATTCCTCCCATTGTGTCCGGAATGAGTCGTGTTTAAGAGATTCTATAAGTATGTATTCCATGATTCGTAAGTTTCTGTGCAAAAATAAAATTTCCTGTATGACAGAACAAATAATGGTTACCGAAACTTTTTGATTCTGTGCACTTTTCGTTAAATTTGCAAACGGCAGATGCCGTTGTTTTCTTAAAAGTATTATTATGGAATGGTTTGAAAAGGTCAAAGAATTCATAACCGGTTTCCCGCAGTTGCTTCAGACAAGCCCGAGGTACGGTTATCTGATAGTGGCGGCAATACTGCTGCTGTGGCTTTTGGGTATAATCTGCGGATGGAAGTGGACCTATACACGTCCGGGTAGCTGGGGCGGGAGTTTCTGGCTGGAAACACTCGGACCAAAGGCTTTCCGTTTTTGGCTGGGGGTGATCCTTGCCGTCGGGATAGGACTGGCTTTGTTTCTGTTCTCTATTTCCGGCAAGTAGCTGAACATTCTTTCCTCAGATGAAACCTGTAAACATAAAAAAGAGATTGAGTATGAAAACAATTCCAATTATGATCTTCTTCCTGTGTACGGCGATGTATGCCCAGGCACAGCTTAACATCGTTCCCAAGAGCGATGGACTGAAAGAGTACACGGTGACAAATGCCCTTCCCTATGACAGCCTGACGAACGTGGAGAAGCGGAGTTTCGCTTCCCTTCCGGGACAGACCCTGTACATGCATGGGGCGAGAAATGACGGGGACGGCTACTGGGATGCCTTCTACACATCCAACTTCCTTGCCGGGGATGACCGGACGGTGTACAAGGCGGTCAATATCAGTTCGACTCCCGCTAAAGAGGTAGTCGGAAAATATTACGAGGTGGTGAAGGTCTGGACCAAGACAGACTACCTGTCGGCAGGATGCTGCCTGCTGCTTCGTGAAAAAGAAAGCGGCGATGAGATGTATTATAACCCGTTCAAGTATCCGCTGAGCATGACCTGTTTAGGGTATTATGAGAAACTGAAACGCTTTGTCGGGCAGACATTCCTGTCGCTTGCCAAGGCCGTGGAGACCGAGGACGGTCAGGTCATCACCCCGGCTGAAGGTGCGGAGTACCGTTGTGTGGACGTCGGCCTGAAGATGAACAGTGACGGGGCGTTTCTGCTGATGGAGGATGCTGACGGTGTACGAGTGGAAGCATTTCCTATAGGCGGTGACGAGGTGTATGAGTTTGTAAGCACTGCACGTATCGGCCAGCTGGAAAAACGGTACGGCAAGAAATACGGGAAGCTGATTGCCTTCCGCAAGGTCGATACCGGCATGACGAGGGAAATGGTCATCTCCGCATGGGGTGAACCATACCACAAATCGGAAGTCAAAAAGGAAGGCAGGACTCTGGAGACTTTGCGCTTTTCCGACGACCGCTGTGTGGAACTGCTTGACGGGAAAGTACAGTATGTGCACGTCTATTGAATGGAGGCGCATCTTTGCCTGTAAAGTCCCAGGCGAGATTTGCGTTTATCGTTTATTAACAGACAAAAGCACCAAAAAATCAGGGAAAAATACCTATCTTGCGTAACCCTATTTAATAGAGGAAACATTGTCCAAAACAGTAATTAAAAAAGAATTGATATGGACATATACCAGAACAAGCCCAGAATCAAACTTACGCCTACCGTCAGGTATGGCAGGAAGTTCATTGAGGCAGCCTTTGATGATGACAGCCTGCGGATACCTTTGTCTAAAGAGGAAGGCATTCAACTTGTGGGCGGCAAAGCCTATTTGCCGAAAGAGCACTTTGTGCTTGCGGAGTTCTTTGACCGTTATGTAAAGATGGCTTTTATCGACTATTCCTCCATCAGGGAGCTGGGGCCCAGGAAACAGGAAGACAGTCGTCCGCCTCTTCCGGAAGGTTATCTGGAGAAATTGGAGCAGGTGCGGTATAGCGGACATACTGTCAGGGTTTATACATCCTATTTCCGGGATTTCCAGCAACATTTCAAAGGTCGTGACATCGGGACGATCACTTCCGGTGAGATAAATGACTATCTGCTTTACCTTATTCACGAGAAAAACATATCCTCTTGCCAGCAGAACCAGAGAATCAATGCCATCAAGTTTTATTATGAGAAGGTACTCGGACAGGAACGCCGATGCTACAAGGTGAACCGTGCAAAACGGGAAAAGACACTGCCCGACGTGTTAAGCAAGGAAGAGATAAAAAAGATACTTGATGTGACAGCGAAAGACCTGCGCTTCTTCTGTGTGTTTTCCATACTTTATTCCGCCGGGTTGAGAATCAGTGAACTTTTGAATTTGAAACCCGGAGACATCAGTGAGTCACGTTTCATGATCCGGGTGCGACAGGGAAAAGGCAGGAAAGACCGCTATACCCTGCTGTCCAAACCATTGATGAAGAAGTTGGCAGAATACAATCGACTGTACAGACCGAAAGTGTGGTTCTTTGAGCGCAGGCCTGGAGAGCCTTTCACGGAAAGCATCATATCGAAACGCTTGAAGGCTGCCGCACTTGAAGCCGGCATAACGAAACGTATTTATCCTCACCTGTTACGTCATTCCTTTGCCACGCATCTACTGGAGCAAGGCACTGACATTAAGATTGTAAAGGAGCTTATGGGACATAACAACATTAAGACAACGGAAAGATATGTACATATAGCTGATACATTCAAAAGCAATATCAAAAGCCCGTTGGATGACCTGTTGACAGAAGAGGAATAGATATGATACTTAGAAAAAATAACAGCCAAATCGGCTGATAGCATAACATTAGTCGCTTGAAAAATAAAAAAGGAAAATGAGTAAGATAATGATATGGGTCGGTCAATTCAATTCCGAAGCTGACTTTGAGAAATATATGGATCAAACAGAATTCTACAAATGGTGGTCTAAGTATGATGAAGACAATAAGGAACTTCGTTGCCAGTTCTGTAAGGAGCTTGGTGTAATGAGCTATGATGAAGATTTTCTTATTATGAAATTCACATCTGATGGCTTGGCTGGATTGCTTAACCTTATTCCTGCTGATACCCAAAAGATAAGTCTGTCGATGGCTGATAAAAATATTGCTATCGCAAATGCTTTTGTCTGCTATAATTGTCGTGAAGGTATATCTCCTAAGAAGGCAGAGAATACCACAACCATGACTTATCTTGGTACGTTTGAGTTTGAACTGTCGCCTGAAGGAATGCAAGGGTCTAATGCCGGATTAGAATATATGATTTGGATTGGCACGACCGATAAAAGCCGGGAAGAGTTTATGGAGTATTTCAATCAAGATGAATACATGAAAGAAATACGTGATTACGATGAAAGTCGTACAAAGAAACGCCCAAATCCTGACCATCGCTGCCAGTTCTGTAAGGACATAGGGATTAAGTTCTATTACCCGGAATTTTTGAAAGTGGAAGTTTTGGATCATCTTGAGAATCCATTTGAAATGGTAAAAAGGATGATTAACAATCAATTTGTGCCTGATTGGGTAATTGAACTCTACATCAAGGAAGAACATGTATCAGCATCGAATTGTATAGTCTGCTATATTCCTAATGGATTTAAAGATAAAAAGAAAAATCAGAATATCTATATAAAGAAAAAAAGTTACGGTGATTCTGATGTTCCCAAAAAACATATAGAGGAATTAGAAGATTACAACGGCATTAAATATCTTGAATGGTTTAAAGCCGAAGGATAATTATAATGGTATAGATTAGGTCGTCTATCTGCCATGTATAGTAATGATGATAAAAATATGAGCAGCTAATAGTTGAGTTGAAAAAAGAACAAATTTTGCGACTAACAAGCGGCTTAACCTCCCCCTGAAAGGGTCGGTTAGCCACCGAACATTAGATGCTGTTGAATAAAAAAGAATAAAAACAAGTATATGGATTTAGGCAAATTAGAAAATTTCAAAAGGTACTATGGGTTTTCTTTGGATTCTGTTATACATTTAAGTTCTCCTGAATGTGAAAGAATCAAATGTGTATTTTACTCCAAATACAATGTAAATTGCGATAAAGAACTATTTCAAAGAATAATAAAAAGTGCAACACATTTGCCAATAGATGCTGAGAAAATAGGTAGTGCAAAGGATAATATTAAGTTGCAAGAAATCTTTTTCTCTATTAAAATTATACCTCAGCAACATGTCTATATTACATGGGATAGTTTTAATGATATTGATGTTATTCCATTTGATGATTTATGTAAGTACTTTGATGATATATGGTATCCATCAGCTGATGATGTAGGTGTTTTTGATGATTCATTTAGTTGGTTTATAATAATAACTCATTATGGGGAGATTCTATATTGTATGAACGGCATCTAACAAGCGGCTCAACCTCCCCTTAAAGGTCGGTTAGCCACCGAACATTATAAACCAGTAAAAAGTAAGAAAATATGATTGAAGCATTAAAAAAGATAGGATTCATCGTCACGGAACGATTGGAAAGAAAAGAACTAAGTCCTGATTTCCTTAACCGGTATTCAAATCTTCCTGCCGATTATCTGGAGTTCTTACAGCAATTTCAAGTCATTACGAATGAATGTGAAAACGTATGGTTTAATTCCATAGAGGACTTTAATGGGGATAGCAATAGCGAATTTCGTTGGAATGAATTTGAATTGATGGGACTTGAGACATTTGATGATGATGAAGAGGAAACTGAAATAATACGTTGCTTTTGGGACACTCATGTACCTATTGCTTTATCTGTAAAAGACGGATACCGATATTTGAGCATAGATTTATCATCAGAAAACTATGGTAAAATCTATTGCGGAGTTGAACCCGAATTTGAAGAATCGGCGGAATTGGTTTGTGATAGCTTCAATCAATTGTTGGAAATGTTGTCTTCTAATGAGAAAGAGGATATACTGACAAATTTCAAATAGGTTTATAACAAGCGGCTTAACCGCCCCGAAAAGGTCGGTTAGCCACCAAACATTATATTTATAGTATGAAAAATATGAAAACAACAGAAATAAAAAACATCATCCAAAATGAACTTCCGCTTATTTTAGGAAGATTGTCAGACGAAACTATAGACAATATTTTGGTTGAAAGAGATGACAACTTTTTCAGCGAGCAATGGATGCAGGCATATAACGAAGTTGAAAAACAAAAAAAACAACAAGGAGTACCTTCTACATATAATGAAGATATAAGGAAAATTGTTTTTAATATGGTTCTTGAAATCACGAATAATGATGATTTAGCAGCATATATATCTGACGATTTTGGTCTAATTTGGGATGCTGAAAAAGTTGATATCAATAATAATTGGATTAATGTTTTATGGCAATCTTATAAGAAAGGAGAAATACCTTCAAGATAAATATAACAAGTGGCTCAACCTCCCTTAAAAGGTCGGTTAGCCACCAAACATTATCGCTAAATAAATTATAAACTAAAAAATATTGAATATGGAACTTTACATTAAAAAATGGTGGGGCAATTATGTCGGAGGGTGCGATGACTCCTTTCTATTGCTGGACTATTTCGGAAATCAGAAACAAAGTAGCTTGGAGCTAAGCAAAATACTATCCGATATTCATTTGAATACCTTATTAAAAGAAGATTCGGTGAATGAAGGAGATGCTTATTTTAAGATAAATGAGTCATATGAACCGCATTTTGATATGGCTATTAATGTGATAATAGACTTGTCGGCCATCTTACTGGAAAGTATAAAAAATGGGAAGATTGATATAAAAGAATTAGATTCTGATAGTGAATATACTAATTCATTTTCTATTTCTACATCAAAAGATGATGCGATGTTACTTCTAAGTGGTCTGGACAAATTTATAAATGCTCCACAAGAATATGAATTGGCAGATTTTATGGATGAAAGCGAATTGGAGGAATTAGTTGGCGACTGTAAGGAGATTAGCGGTATATTAACCAATTGCATTAGCCAAATGTAGCGATAACAAGCACCTGTGCCGCCAAATGGCGGCAAGCTGTAACCCATTATCGTAAGGAAAGAATTAGGCAATATGGAAAAGAAAGAATTAGAGAAAAAAGTTGATATGTTGTTCAAAGAACAATGTGCCAATATTGTTATACCTAATTATAAATTAAAGCTCAAAAAGCGACATATTGAGATTCTAAATAGTAATAATTCAATCGAAGGATATATATATTATGAGTTCTTCTCCCAAAGATTCTGTGAATTGGGGGCTATAACAACATTAAATTTATATGGATGCATTGATAACGGTGTAATTGGACAAGTATTAAATGATATAGCTCCCCATCCGATGGCTCTTTTAGATACCGGTCTCTATGAATTTCCACGTTCAACTAAATACATGGGGGGATCAAAATTTAGCTTTTACCAAACAGACAAGATTGAAGAACGAATGGATTTTTTTATAGAACCTATTAAAAATGATATTATTCCGAGGTTTGATAATTTCCTAAATTGTAAGGAATGCTTAATTTGCGATATTTTTTCCAAGTCGAGATACTATCAATATCCATATGCAACTGCATTAGTTTCATTATATCTAAACAATAAAAATAACATGAATGATATTATGGAATTAAGAGAGAAAGCCCAAAAAGCAAAATTACAGGATATAAGAAATGCTTCGGATATAGAAGAAAAAGTATTTCAATACTTCAGTAACATATAGTATATTGCCTATAAACTTACGATAACAAACAGCACTACCGCTTAAAGCGGAACGCCACCAAACATTATCCAACAAATAAAATAATAAGAAATATGGAACTAACATTGAATTTGAACTCACGTTTGCAACCCATGCACAGACATGATTTGGAAGACGCTCTTCAAGAAATTCTTGAAAAGGAAAAATTGGGAGAAGTAATGGGTGGAGGAACGCTACAAAATCCACAAACCGGAGAGATTATCTCCTGTGATATAGAGATTCACCTAAATGATGATAAGCAAGATAGCATAAACCGTTTGGTAGAACTTGTTAATAAAATAGGTATTCCCAAAGGTTCAGCATTATTATGTATGACACCTGAATTTAAGATAGAAGTAGGAACTTTGGAGGGATTGGCTTATTACAGCAATGGAACGGAATTGCCGGATGAAGTTTATGAGAGTTGTGACATTAATCATGTCATGGAGCAGATGGAATCAGCTATGGAGAGCATAGGTAGCTTTTATAGTTATTGGGAAGGGACTGAATGGACAGCTTTGTATTTTTATGGGATTTCATTTGCTGAAATGAAACAAAAAATAGAACCATTCATTGCTTCTTATCCCTTATGTCAGAAATGCCGAATAGAACAAATTGCGTAGTTGGATAACAAGCACCTATGCTGCCTAACGGCGGCAAGCTGCATCTCATTAGCCACTGAACATTCATTTAATATTTCATTTATGCGCAGGATTGAAAATGAAGAATTTAATCGTATTAGAAATACATTATTAACATTATACAAAGACAAAAAATGTCCAGTTAATAAATACTTTTATTATTGTAGGACAGAACCGTCTAAGGAATATGCAGCATCAAAATTGTTTGATGATTTTCCTTTGGAACTAAATGAAAAGATTTTATTATGGTCTTATGGAGATAAATATATACTGGAAGTAGAAGTCAATTATTTTATTGAATTCATGAAGTTACTAAAAGTATGGGAAATTGATGCTATCAATATGGACATACTGTTGGCTTTTCCAAAGAACTATGAATGGCTTATAGTTTTTGGTGATGATGAACTGGAATATAAGATATTAGAGTTCTTACCACTAAGAACAGAAGAGCAATATTGATTGAAATGCCTTTTATTCTTATAATAAAGAAGTAAACATCGGCTAATACGTGGCTTAACCTCCCTTGAAAAGTCGGTTAGCCACCAAACATTATCTGCTTATAGCCTAAAAAAGAATGTATTAGAATGAAAATCGTACTGACAATATTGATAGGTATGTTTCTCTTTTCTGCCCCTTTTGTATCTTCGCATATTGAGACAAATAACTATCTGCATTTAAGCATCGTTTGTGGCTCAAACAAGAATGGTTATATTGATATTGACAGAGGTAATCAAAAGGTAAAATATTATTTCCCTTATAGATTTGGTAAAGGCGGTAAGGGAATGACAGACTTAAGTAATGTAGTGTTTAGCTACAGGAAAGAAACTTTAATAATGGTCTATAAAACAACCTCAGAAACTATTTCCAAGATTAGATGTAATAGAGATGAATTTGAGGTAATTAATTCATTTTTGAAAACTATAAATAAGCAGATAATAGACAGCAAACCGACTGAATAAGCGGAACGCTGCCAAACATTACCGATAATTATTAAAACATAAAATTATGAACGAACAATATGCAAAATGTATTCCTTTTGATAATAAAGTAAAGGGAAGAATTGGAGGGAATCCTCCACAGATAGTAGAGAACAGTATTCCTGACGGATATTTGTTTTATGCAACATTGGTGCATCCTGAAAAAGGAAATAGGATGCTATCTATTTTTATACATGGTGATTTTGACACATTACTGGAGAATAACATTTATCCTTCAATAGCAGTGAAAGTTATTGAACATGAATATTCGGACATGAGTAATAATTCTGAAAAATGTATCAAAGAGCTATCTGTTAATTCTATTAGTAATTATTATTACTCACAAGACAGTGACTTTCAATTTATAAAAATTGGAGGGGAACCACGATTTATTCAACCCAAATATTATTATTTCAAGAAATTGGAAGAAGACGGGTATTCATTCTTTTTGCAGATTGATGAAGAAGGCTATAGAGACGGGATGAATTATATATTTATGTATGGTGCCCTATATTTATACAAGCACAACATTACAGGCGAAATAATCGCTGGTTTCTGGCAATGTTCATAAACTTATCGGTAACAAGTGGCTTAACCTCCCCTGAAAAGGTCGGTTAGCCACCAAACATTATTGATGTATATGAATGAACAAGAATTAATACCTAAAAATAAATTTGATTTAGATACGACTGGGGATTCTACTTGGAAAAGAACTGATGAGAGAAGCGTGGCAGCCATGAAAGCCAGCGCTGGAGAAGTCTATACAGTTTACAACCAATATCTGAAACGCTACACCGCCTGCCAGGTGGCCTATATTGCGCCGCCGGACACGGTGAGCAAAGAATCTTGGGCGGTGGTCCTCTCTCTGGATTGGGTGGGCGACGCCCCTCTGACTGCGGAGGAACTTCCCCATCTCCGCCCGCTCTACAAGGACTTCATGTACTGGTCCCGTGACCTTCATCTGCTGCGGGTGCCGATGGAGGTTCCGCCCCAGTACATGCTGGTGGGTACACTTCCGCCCTTCACCGACCAGCCCTGCCGCTCCTACGGCGGCTGGAGTGATGGCTATGATGTGTACCTCCAGATCCGGTGGCAGGCCATTCCGGAGGAACGGCGGCGGGCCTTTAAGGAGGCCATGGAGAGCGATGAGCAAACGGAGATCGGCGGTATCCCGGTGAAGGTCAGCAGCCATCGGGTGATGGACCAGTACGAACCATTCGATTCGGCACTGGAACTAAAGGCGCTACCTTGCCTTTCCACCCTTATCTGCGAGCGGTGGCACACGGATCTGCTGGAGTTTTTGCGGGAAAACCCCTTTGTTAATGAAGTGACTTTGCTGAACCACGGTCAGAGGACACTTGATCTGCGGGGCACCAGCATCAGAAAGCTGATGCTGGATATGACCGGGCTGGAGGAACTGTGGCTGTGTGAGGGAACGGAGCTGCTCCTGTTCCAGAACAAGGGGCTGGACGCCTGTGCCATCCATGCCCCCGAGGATGGCAGCGGTTTGACTCTACAATTTATCGGGGAATACCGCCCGCACACGGAACTGCTGAACCTACGGGGGCTGCATGGCATCGAGCTGAAGGAATTTGATCTGACCGGACTGGCTGCGGTCCATCCCCACCTGAAAGAACTGCGGCTCTGGGGCGCGCCGGGAAACTTGGGGAACTTCTCCGCCGTGGGAGGGTTCCGGGAATTGACAAACCTATCCACCTTCGACCTGTTCGGTTTCGGGGCGGATGACATCCCCACTCCGGAACAAATGCCGGAGCTTCGCTGGTTCTGGATGACCAGCCTGCCGGAGACGGCGGCAAAAGTGACAAAACAGCTCTGGAAAAGCAAGCCGGGAATGGATCTGCGGATCACCAAACCCCGGAAACCGGAGTGGCTGGCGCAAAATCTGGACAATCCCTTCCGGGGCTGGGATGGTGCGGAGCATATTCCCGCCTCCGCTGCGAAAAAGGCAGCCAATCAATACCGTAAGACTCGTTCCCAACTGATGAAGCTGGCCGCTGAGTCGAGTGAGGACACCCAGGCCCAAGCACTGGATGCAGTGGCAGCCTATACCCAGACCTTCAACAAGATGGGCTTTATCGAAACCGAGGAGCGTGATGAAATTTACATGGCCCTGCGGGGTATCCTTGATGCCCTGCCGGGTGATACGCTCCAGAAAGATGCCCTGATTGAGAAATTTGATGAGCTTCGTGATTTTTGAGGAGGGGCGAGGATGAAACGATTCAGAAAAATCATTGTGGATAATGCTGCAAACGAATAGTTCTTTCGATACTATGGATATGATTATCGCAAGAAACTCTGTAAAACTTATATAATAAAAAATGAGAAAGCAGAAATATAAAGAGCAAGAATGCCGACGGCGATATTATTTCTTCGACTATCTGTTCTGGTTGGGAGAAATAACATGGGAGAATTATCACAAAGTCAATTTCAAACAGCCCAGAGGAAGTGATATGCTGTGGGCCTGTATCGTGCTTTTTATATTCATACCGCTTCTGGCCATAGCCGGTCTTTTCCTTCATGACTTGGCATACGAGGTGTTTGGAGTCATTCTTGTAATCGTGTTTTCCGTTTCTGTCATCATGACAGACCGCTTGTTCGGCAAAATATATCCGCCTTCCCGGCGGAAAGCGGTCATGCAGCATTATGCGGGCTGTAAGTTCAGTCCTTTCCGACGTAACCTGTTCTTTTTCTCTCTCTATTTACTGGGTATTCCCGCAATGGTTTTATTAGTAACCGCACTGAAATGGATAAATGAAATACTCAAATGACAGAAGGAAAGAACATATTCAGCCGATTTTTCCGCATATTGGTGATGCTGCATAAAATTCCTTATGCGCATTTCACGGAATGGAACAATAAGAGGAAGCACAAGGCGTTAGCTGCCGGAGTATATTGCTTGAGTATCATCCCGGAATATGTCCTGTTAGCCGGCATATTCCTGGCAGCAAGGGGACAAGACGGGTACGTGCATCTGGTAAACGTGCCGCAAAAGATTATCGTCTATGGTCTGGTGGGCCTGGCGGTGCTGCTCTCAGCCATCCCTTTGGGATTTTTTGACGATAAGAAGATATGCAAGGAAGTCCGTCAGGAACTTCGTAAGCGTCCCCGTTACTGGAAACGGGCATTAGCGGTCTATTGGGCGGTTATCGTAGCAATAGTGGTAGTTGTGAACATAGCGTTTCCCACGGCATCGGAAAATACAGTTCCTGCAGAGAAAGAGAAGGTCGAAGTACCACAAAGTTACAGGGATTATCTTTCACTGCATTTCAAGATAGGAGCCCGTCAGGAAGCACCCAATGAAGCCTTGCAGCGTCAGATCGACCAAGACGAACGCACGACCCGATACGGGCAACCGGTCTATGCGATGCAGGTACGTGCAACAAAGGGGGATATGGACGGAGGGTTCCGTGCAAGGTTGTTGAACCATGCCACCATTGATGAAATCAGGGACGGCACACGGAAGTTTGCCGAATGCACATGGGTCAAGGGATATACGTCTGACAGCATAAGGATACTACTGACGGTATGGTATGAAATGAAGAAAGTTGAACTTTGTCCAGTGGACAGTCTGGAATGGACTGAAGATACGGGGTTCTAAGTACAGATTTATCTTGATTTCTTCCACATTATTGCATGACAATCAACCGATTTCGTTACTTTTGTCCTATATGAATGGAATGTTTCTGAAATACATATGTTTGGTATTACTGAATGGAATATGGAGAAAAGAAGGCATAAATATAATCAGGAAAGGAAGGAAGCATACAAGCAAAAGCCCTTCATCAAACCACCCCGAATCTCATTCTGGGACAATATCTTCTATTGGTCATGGTATTCGACCAAACATGGCTTGCCGCACCGTACCTTTGCGACTGTTACTGTTATGCAGTATGTCTATGTCGTGCTGTTCACGGCTGTCATACTCAACTGTCTTGACAGTCAGACTGCATGGCATCTGTATATTCTCCACAAGTCAAAGGGGATATTGGGCTATATTCTTGTTCCGTTTGTCATATTGATTCTGATAAACGGACGGATCTACAAGGAAAGCCGCTATGAAAGGTTGAAGGCGGAGTTTGACCGGATGGAAAATTCAGAGAAGAAGAGACGCAGAACCATATTTTGGATTTTTACAGGTATCACCCTGCTTGCCGGATATGCGGCATACAGGCTGTTCTGCCGTTTCAACATGCAGTTCCTGCTGCCTTGACATTAACAAAAACAGATTATCAAATGAAAACAACCCGCATCATGAACAAGATTATCATTTATCTGAGCGCCGTATTGCTGCTGTGCAGTTGCGGCAGTGCAAGACATTATGCAGCGTTTCAATATGACAACGGAGACGACTATGTAAGTGAGGGACTGTACCGCATAGTGGACCGGAAAGGGCGTATCGGTTACGCAGACGAGACAGGCAAGACCGTCATCCGTCCTCGTTTTGCCTTCGGCTATCCATTCGAGGGTGGCAAGGCGAAAGTCACCGATTCGGGGGAACGGAAAGAGGTGGCAGGCTCCGGCGGCGAGCACTGGTATTGGGAAAGTGATGACTGGTACTACATTGACCATAGCGGAAACAGGATTGAATAGATGTAATCGGGGCATGATATTGTCACACCCCGATAGGATTCACTTTCATGGTGGAGAGGTTCAGGTACAGCCCGTGATACTCGATCATACCGTTGCGGAACATTTTCCACAGGATGTTGCAGCCGAGCTGTGCCAATGTGGAGTTGATGAACAGGTCCTGCTTTTCCAGGGCCTCCGCCAGTGAGCAGCTCGGTCCCGAGTCTTTCTCCTTTACTTTCGCGTATTTGACATATCGTGTGATCACCTTCAGCGATTCTACCGTTTCGTACAGCTTGGATGCCGGTTGTTTGATTTTCTTCGGTACGGTTCCGAGGATGACCTGTCCCGTATCCTGCGTGTTGCCGAAGTCCATCCAGTACAGGGGGGTCTCGTGGCTTCTGTATTCTGAAACCGGCACGGCTTTCAGTATGTTCCACAGATCGAGACGGGACTTTATGTTGTCCGTGCAGGTAATCGTTATGTTGGCCAGATTGTCCCGTCTGGCGTCCTTCAGAGCTGCCGGATAGATGTCCGGTACCGCCTTCCAGTCGTTGCCGAAGAAGTTGTTCATGCGTGTGACAAGACACTGTGCCTTGTTCAGGCCGATGTCCGAGGGGCTGAAGAGCTGCCGCCCGATATTGGCCTCCGTCACGATGTCGGAATCATACACAGTTATGAACAGTCCGGGATGTCCCAGTCCCCTCAGTGCCGTGTCAAGCCTGGCCAGGCAGGTAAGCACCTGCGAGCCTGTTCCTCCCGCTCCGATAAGGTTTACCGTTACCGGATGCTGCGGGTTTATGAGATAGTTGTCGATGTAGTGTACTCTTTTCATTTCAGTATGTCTTTAAGTTTCATGTTGTTCAGTTGCTTCAGTTCGTCGAGGTTGAAGTCCTTGTCCCGTGCCGCCTTTGTCACCAGCACGAGGTTTGATTTTGTCGGGTTCCCGTTCCCTCCCAGGTGGGAGAATTCCGTAAGCCAGAATTTCCTTTCCCAGTACTGCAGCAGCTTCTCATAGGTCAGGTCCTTCGGCAGCTCTATCCTGGCGTTTCCCAGACATACGCTGGAACCTGTCACGTTGAAGAATGGAGCGGCATACAGCACGGTATCCGGTCTGGGAACATTTTCCTTGTAGGCATAGATTCTCATTCCGTGTTCTCCGGCCTCATAGATCACTCCCGGCAGGTAATATTCCGCGTTTTCTATTTTGAGCGCGGGGCTGAAGAACATCATCCTCTTGTGCGGAGGGTTGTACCACACGTATCTCTCGCTGCCCTTGCGCGGGTCGCAATACAACAAGTTGTCGGGTATCTTCCCGTATGGAGTGGTGCTGTGTCTTTCCGAGTATCCCTTCACGAGCGTGTTCATGAATTCCAGGGTTACCGGTCTTCCTTCCGTCATGTTTCCCCGGTCGTCAATTTCACGGATTTCAAGGAAAAAGTTCCTGTCATTCTCCGAGGCATAAGCAATCAGTGCCGCCTTGGGGTTGAGCGGCGTCTTGATTTTTCTGGTCAGTTCGTTGCTGTCTATCATATGCTTTCAGATTGGTTTATACTGTGATGTTGATGAATTTTTCCGCCCATTTGAAGAAACGTTCCGGATAGTCGTCCATGCGGAACAGTTCCTCCGTTTCCGGAGACAGGTCACAGGTGGTGACCGGAATGATGTCATATGTCTCCTGGCTGTAGGAGTTGTAATAGTCGGTGAGATATTCCGTTATCATGTCGGTGCAGTCATAGATGACCCGGATCTGCTTGCTGAGATACATGGGCAGAAAGTCCGGTTCTTCCTCGTAGAAGGGATCGTAGCCGTATTCCATGATGCCGTGTTCAGGTGTAAGGAACTCCAGTCCCTCCTTCATGACAGAGAGCAGTGACTGTTCGTACCCGTCCTTCGGCTTATATCGGTCGATTGCCTTCGGCAGATTCTTGTAATAGGATTTGCGTTCCACCCGGCGTAACAGGGCATGTATCCTGCCTTCCTCATAGGAGTGCAGGAGCCGCCGCCTCTTTTTCCGGTCAGATGCCGTTTCACCCGAATCATCCTCAGACATCAGTGTCAGGGCATAGTCCATGTCATCCTCGTCCAGTACAGTGTTTATCCCGTTCGCCTGCATCAGGTTGTGGATGAAGGTGACGGATATGCGTCTCAGTTCCGGTCCGAGCCTTTCCATGAACTTCGTCGGGAAGTAATACAACGTGAGTTCTCCCCATTCATGACATTTCCAGAGACGGAACAGGAGTCTTTCTTCGTCCTGCTCAATGTTGACATTCATGTCATTGCCTACAAGGTTACACATCTCTTCGTGCAGTCTGGCAATGCTTTCGCCGGGCGTTCGTCCCGGTGTATGTACCGCCTCCTTCTTCATGAGGAGTGCATATCTGAAAAAGGAATCACGCAGGTACTCATAGTTTTCCTGCGTGATAAGATTGTGCGGCTTCCCGTCAGTACCGTCCGTGAACAGTTCCGATGGGGATATCGGCAAGAACGTAGCGTTCAGAAAAGAATTACGGCACCGCTGGGTGCCGCAATCCGTTTCTTCCTTTCCGTGCCGTAATGCACCTTCCTTTCGGTTTCCGCAATGATAAGTCTCGCGAGCTGTTCCGCCTGATATCCGTCCAATGGTACACATGATTTCTTTTTTTTTCTGTTGTCCTTTGCCATATCCTTTATCCTTTTGTTCCGATAGTTGTCTTGAACTCATATTCTGTCATATCCTCCCTGATGACCGGTCCGTGAACGGTAGCCGTCGTCAGTTCCGGGTACATGTTCGAATAGTAGCTCATGACCATGTCCGGCGAGATGTTCGGATCCGGGTCCTGAAGGGTTATATACTCCGTTCCTTTCTTGAATTTGAATGAGCGTGTCATTCCTTTGATTTCGAGTGCCATGTCTTAAACTGTCTGATAAGGTGAATACTTGGGTTCCAGCATGGACTGCGGGAAATCGATGTATTCCTCGTAGTCCTTCTCACTGTATGCGGGATGTTCCTGATCGGAGAGGTACGGTTGCTGTTCGTCCTCCTGCATGAACCGTTCTTCCTGCCAGTCCTGAATTTCAGGCTGCGGCGGATATTGAGGTTGGGAAGGCTGCTGTCCGCCTGTCCGCTGGACATATTGCGCGTGCGGCTGTATCTGCGGTCTTGTCTGCGGCTGTGGCGGCTGTTGTTGCGGCGGCCATATTCCCGGTTGCTGTGGATGCTGCGTGTATGCCTGTTGCGGTCTTTGCGGTGCGGGCTGAGCCTGTCCCGGCATCGGAGGCTGTGTGTATGCCGGTTGTGGCGGTCTTTGTGCCGCTGTCTGTCCCTGTCCCGGCATCGGAGGCTGCGGAGACTGTGTATATACAGGCTGTGGCGGTACAGTCTGTTGCGGATGTTGCGCCTGCGGTGTCTGTGCATATGCCGTCTGTTCCGGCTGTGCTTCCTGCTCCATCAGGTCGAAAAGGCTGCCCTTGTTCATTTCGGAAGTTGCCGCCTTTATCTTCTCCTCTATTTCCTTCAACTGGGCGGCTGTTGCATACGCTTTCGCCTGTCCGAGCACATTGATGACCTCCCTGTGATTCTTGGCGGCTGTCAGTTCTTCCGCCTTCTTCATCAGTTTCTCGTACTTTTCCCGTTTCTCGCGTTCTTCCTTCGTTTCCTTGGATTTCGCTTCCTTGGCGGCCTTGCTACTGGCGGCGGCCTTGTCCGCCTGAGCCTCGAACTGTGCCATGTTGGAGATCAGCCCGCAGGCTTTTTGTATCGGTCTTGTGACTGCCTGCAGGAATCCGGTGTCAAGTTCCTGCGGCGTTCCCGTAACTGTCAGCGGCACGATGTGGTTCTGGGCCTCGTCCTTGAGTCCGTTCGATTTGGGTAATGTGGAAACGGTCAGTTGTCCGTTCGCTTTACGGATGACGATCGTGAGGTCCACGCTTTCCGTCATCATCTGGTGGATTGCTGTGAAAAACATAATTGAAAAAAATTAAATGATTAGACGATAAATTTCAATATTCGCTGAAAAATTCTGCCAGCAGCCTGTCCCTGTCAGGATGCCTGCATATTTCCAGAACGGGGTTCAGCAGCTTTGAGATGTGAACCGGACCGGTGGTCCCTCTCGGTGGCAGCTTGATTGCCGGTTGCGGGACGTGTACTTTCGGTCTTCTTGTCACGGGCATCCCTATCGAGGCTGGTGACTGTCTTGTGATGATCGCTTGTTGCATATTCTTTAATTTTTAACTGTGAATACCCGGGCTTTGGCAGCCCGTTGAACTACAAGGGCCCAACGGCAAATGCTTCCGGAAAGGCAGGGTTTTCGGGAAAAATACCGGAGCGCAGCGAGGATGATTTTTTCCGAAACCGCTTGCGGCCTGACCTTGCCGTCCGACAAGAAGCGTTTGCCAACTTTGCCCTGTAGTTCTCGGTTTGCCAATGTCTGTGTTTTTAGTCCTTTCCCTTTTCTTCCAGTGTCATTTCCGGTTGTGACGGATACAAAAAGAGCCGCCCGCTCCCGGACAGCTCCCTTATGCTGCAATGATAAATTCCGTGCATGTTCCATATCGTCAGATTTCAGAAGACCAGAAAACTCAGTATGCACAGAATGATGGCCAGTGCCACGAGAAAACAGGCTATACGGTAGAGGAACCTGAAGAGTCCCCTGAAACAGATGATGGCCACGGCGGTCCATACAGGCGATATACCGTGGGAATAGAGCCAGCTGAATATGATGGCTGCTGTTACGGCCAGCGCGAGTGTCCTTGCCCATCTGCTGTCCGCTATCTTTCTGATACGTTCTTTTGTTTTCATAATCTTCATGTGTTTGGCGGGAATGCCATTCCCGGTTTCAGGGGCTTTCTTGCAGTCCGCCTCCACAGGCAAGGTTTTCGGGAAAAATACCGGAGCCTCGGGCGAGGATGATTTTTCCCAGAAACCGTAAGGCCCGACCTTGCCGGTGGAAACGGGCGGGCTGCGACCTTTGCCCCGCGAATCGGGATGGCTTCATCATTTCCTTTTCCTGCCGTTCCCGTTTTTGGGGAACGAGAGTGTCAGGGTGAACCCGGCGTCAAAGGTGACCGAAGCGTCGAAAGCCACGCCCTTCTTTCCCTTGAATCCCTTGATGAGCCGTGTGGAGCCGGAGGAGAAGAGCTGTTCCAGATGCTGGTCCGTCAGTTCCTTGTTCAGGAATCTGCGGTACACGGTCAGTCCGCACCCTTTATTGTCGCAGCGGGCACTCTTCTCCCTGACGATGATGTGTCCGGTCTTGCATTTGGGACAGGTGAACGTGCGGGCAGCTACCGCCGGAAGGCTGAGGTTCAGGATTTCACGGGTAGCCTTGCGGGTGTAGTCCGTGATGGATGCCATGAACGTGTCCGGTCCGAGTGTGTGCCGCTCTATCTGGAGCAGGGTCTTCTCCCAGCTTCCTGTCAGGGAAACATCCGCCACGAGCATGTCCTTCACCGCATCGTAGATATGGAGTCCCTTCTCTGTGGGGAGGATGCTCTTGCCGGAGCGGGCGATATAGTCACGTTTGAACAGTGTGGTGATGATGGCGGCTCTTGTAGCGGGCGTACCTATGCCCAGCTCCTTCACGGCCTCGCGTGCCTGTTCGTCGGCTATCTCCCTGCCGCAGGTCTCCATTGCTGCCAGCAGCGTGGCTTCGGTATAGAGCGGTCTGGGCACGGTCTTCTTCTGGGCCAGTCCGAATCCTGAAACAGGGACCGTGTCCCCTTCGGCAAATACGGCCGTACCCTCGTCGGTTTCCGGTTCGTCGTCCTGCCTGTCCTCTTTCCTGCGGAAGATGCCGCGCCATCCCGGACTGATGACAAGGGAGCTTTTCGAGCGGAAATCCATGTTGTCCAGACGGCATTCCATAAGAATCAGCTCCTTCTCGCAGCAGGGCGAGAACGCCTCCAGCATACGTCCGGCTATCAGCGTATAGACGGCCTCTTCCGCCTCGGAAAGCCCTTCGGGAGCGATGCCGGTCGTGATTAGGGCATGGTGGTCCGTCACTTTGCTGTCGTCCACGCTACGGGTGTTGAGACGCGCAAAGTCAAGGATTCCGGCACTTGTGGCGAATCCGGGCATGGCCAAGATTCTTTCCAGCAGACCGGGCACACAGGCCATCACGTCGTGCGGGATATACCGGCTTCCTGTTCTCGGGTAGGAAATGAGCTTCTTCTCGTAGAGCGACTGGGCGATGTCCAGCGTCTTTGCCGCGGGCAGGTCGAGATGCACGTTGCAGTCCTTCTGAAGTGCCGTCAGGTCGTAGAGCAGCGGCGGCTGTTGCAGGGTTTTCCTGCGCTCCACCTTCGTGACCGTCGCCGAAGAATCGGGAGAGAGACTGCGGTAGGCGGCTTCCGCCTTCTGCCTGTCGTCAAAGGTCGCGGGATGGAAGAAGCGGCGGTGTGACGTGCCGCCATTGAGGGTGACATGCAGCTGCCAGTATGGTGTGGATACGAAACTGCGGTTCTCCCTGTAGCGGCTGCATATCATGGCGAGCGTCGGAGTCTGCACCCGTCCGATCGAGTTGTTGGACGAGCCGGAGACGATGGCCAGGGCACGGCTGGCGTTCATGCCCACCAGCCAGTCCGCCTTCGCGCGGCTGTCGGCGGCGGCATACAGGCTGTCGTATTCCGATCCGTCCTTCAGTTCCTCCAGCCCTTTCCGTATGGCCTCGTCAGTAAGCGAGGAAATCCACAGGCGTCTGAACGGTTTCGTGCAGCCCAGAAAGTCGTATATCCAGCGGAAGATAAGTTCCCCTTCGCGAGCACAGTCCGTTGCCACGATGATGCTGTCACAGCGGTTGAACACGCTTTCTATGACTTTCAGCTGTTTCGAGGCGGCGATGTCCGTGACCATTCCCCTGTCCGTGCGCACCTGTCGGGAGACCAGGCGGAACGGTTCGGGCAGCATCGGCAGGTCCTCCGCTGCTGTTTTCGTGTAACCGTAAGTGTCCGGCATGGCCAGCGACACGAGGTGTCCCAGTGCCCATGTTACCATATATCCGTTGCCGGAACAGTAGCCGTCATTTCTTGTATCAGCCCCGACTACACGGGCTATGTCCATGCCTACACTCGGCTTTTCTGCGATGATTGCTATCATATTGTTAGGATAAAAATTAAGCCGTTTCCCGTTTTCCGTGCGGAAGACAGGAAACGGCGGTAAGACATCAGTTTACTTGATAATTGCTCTCAGGCTATCTGCCCAGCGGTGTCACTCCCTGGATTTCCAGCAGCGGCGCCTCGCCCTTGCGGACCAGCTGGAGCGTGGCGTCCATCACCACGTCCACGCCGAGGAGCACGAGGCTCAGGGACATCACTTTCGTTTTCTCTCCCCTGAGGAGGGTGTCCATCTCGCCGGAGAGTTCCAGCTCGTCCCTCATGATACCGATACCGGAGAGTTCGTCCCAGTTCACTTCATCAGCCTTGAAAGGCATGTCGTTTCCGTTTTCCTTTTTCATATTTCTTTCTTTTTTTGATTCAACATTCATTTTTCAGTAACCTGTCATCAGGCAATGCTCGCACCTTTTGACTTGCGGTTTCCCTGTTCCTGTCGCTGGCTGTTGGCCACCACGTTTCGCTGCGAGGCGTCACGCTTGCGGTCGGGATTCTCGTTGTAGAAGTCCAGACGCCCCTGGTTGAAGTTCGCCTTGACGTACTGCGAGATGGTCTTCCCGTCATATCCCTTGATGCCTTCTACCAGCACGGCCTTTCCGCTCTGCAGGTCCGCACGCTGCTTTCTGGTCAGTTCCACGTCCCATACCTTGGCGGGAATCTTGAAATCCTCGCGCTGTTCGAAGCCGTCCGGCGTGCGGGAGTAGCTCAGCCGTCCCGTCTCCAGGTCAGCCTTGATGAAGGAGGAGAATTCCTCTCCCTTGCGGTTCACCATGTCATTGAGGAAGATTACCTTGCCGTCACGGAGCTGTTGCTGTTCTTCCAGCGTAATCTTTACCCCGTTGATTTCATTGGGGATATAGATTTCACGTGCACCTTCCGGTGAATCCGGGTTGTAGCGGGTGTAGGACGGGCGGCCTGTCGCCTCGTCCAGCTTCACGTAGGAGGAGAAGACTTCACCGTCCTTGCGCTGCATTCCTTCCACGAAGATGGCTTTTCCGGCGTTCAGGTCCTCAATCTGTTTCTGTGTCAGTTCCACGCCCCCGAGTGTCTGGCGGTTGAAGAGCTTGTCGTTCTCGAAAATGAATTCGACACCCCTGCGTTCGGCATTCACCTGAATGAAGGCGTTGAACTCGTTGCCGGACTTGGCGATCATGCCCTCTACATAGACCTTCTTGCCTTCACGCAGGTCGTTCTGCTCCTGCTCTGTCAGTTCCACGCCCTTGATTTCCCTTGGGATGAAGGCATTCTCCGCTTTCATGGCGACCACCTCGTTGGTCAGCTTGTCGATGCTGATGAAGGATGGGATATACTCCCCGTTACGTCCTTTCAGTTCCACGACACGTCCCATGTTGCCCGTTTCCAGCAGGTTCTTCTTGTCCTCGTCGGAGAAGATATGTCCGAAATACGGTCGGTCAAGGTCGGGTTTCTGCCTGATACCGTGGATGCCGAGCACCACTTCGCCCGCCATGGACTGCTGGAATGACAGACGTGCGTCAGTCCTCAGTACGGCCGAACCGAAGTTCATGCTGATGGGTACTACCTGGTTGGTCTTGTATCCCTTGAGCATCTGTTCGAGCAGTCCGCGTTCCTGGAGGTATTCACGGGAGATTCCAAAATTCTTTAGCTGTTCCCAGTTAATCATGGACTCGTTGTAACGGTACTGGGGGGACTGGGTCTGCGGCTGGCTGTCAGCTGCGGCAGCCTGCTGCTGGGTTTCATTTTTCTTTGCCATTTCTTCTTGATTTTTTTGGTTGATACTTTGGTTTTCCTTGTTGCGCGGAACAATCTCGTACTGCTTGAGAAATTCCTCCACGACTTTTGTCTTTTTTCCTGCAGCGATGTCCTCGATGGCCTGCTGTACGGCAGGATCGTCCAGCCTGTCTTCCTTGACGGAGAGGATTCCGAAGCGTGTCGGGTCTTTCAGCTGGCTCCAGAAGTTCTTGATGAAGTTCTCGAAGGCATCTGCATAGCGGTCAATCTTCAGGAAGGAGTTCCGGTTCTGCCTGTCGGCGGCTACCGTGTTGAATTTTCCGTCCTGTCCGATTTGCGACACCGCTTCCAGAATCAGTTCCATCTTGTCGAGGATAAACACGATGTCACTCATCTGCTCGTTTTCGGTAACCTGCGGTTTCGGGGGTTCTTCCCGTGCATTTTTCTTTGCCATAATTTTTGATTTTTAGTGTTGATAACTCATGTTGTCACCGCAAATATATAGGAGAAAAATTGATAAATAATTGATTTGCAATGCGTTAGGATATACATTACATCTTGTGTCATCACATTACACCGCAGGCCGGAGAAAACGGAGTGAAAAAACGGGGTAAAACGGCAGGAAAAGGAGAAAAAACGAAAGGCGGCAAAGGAAAGGGAAAAGGCTGGAACAGGCCGGACAGACAAGGGCATGGCGGTACGCACAGCCGCACAGAAGAAAAGGAAAAACTGTAATTATGCAGAGTTGGGAGCGAGCTGCTTTTGTCCCCCTTGATGTGTCCTTTTGTGACAGGAGGCGGATTTCTGTTTACGGGAATAACCGGATCGTGTAATCCATTGGGACGGCATACGGGAGCATGGTTCTCCCGTCAGATTTTTTTATGTTGACCTGTATCTATGCGTCGTAGGTCGCTTCGCTTGCTAAGTCCCGGTCCTTTCCTCAACTCGGACGGCAATACCGGAGCGTTTTTTCGGGCGGAAAATTACCGCAGGGAATTTTGTGTCCCGAAAACCGGAGGCTTGAACGTGGAGGTATTCGCCCTCCGAGTTAACTTCTCTGAAGGGACTTGTCAAGTGAAGCGTGGCTTATGACCGTATGTTTTTGAATAAGGATTGCAGAAGCCTATCTGCCTGTCATTTCATTTAGTCTGTCGTGGAAATCAGAGGTGTTCAAACGACACCATAAAAGAGAAGTTAATTGAATGATTCTGAATAATTTCCAATCTTGATAAAGATAGTCTGTCTTTTATGAGAGATTATATGGAATGTTTCATATCTTTGTAGATAGCCATTGATTTACAATATCTTTGGCGATAACTCGGAAAGGATAGTACTAACCGTCAGATAAAAGAACAATCATGGATAAGAAAGATTTGGAAAAACTGTTAATGCGATTCTCTCATTTGGGAGTTACTCATTTAAAGAATGGCGCATTATTGATTGGAAAAGCTCCACATATTGCTGAATATGCCTGGCTTAATGTTATGTATCCATGTGCTACCGAAACTGAGATCTACGATCTGGAGAAAAGATTGGGATGCGCTATTCCTGAAGTTTACAGAAATTTTCTGATGAATGTATCCAATGGCTTTGATATAATGAATTGCACATTGGCGTTACATGGCTGTAGAACATCATACAACAGAAGCGATTTGGATTCATGGTATCCATTCAGTCTTGAAGATATTCAGAAATATGAGCGGCCTAAAAATGCCACACTGGAGATGTTCTTTTTTGCCTCTTATAATTATGACTGTTCAAAGCTTTATCTTAATACATCGGATAATAAGATATACTATTGTGATCGCTATGATGCGACACCGCTTAAATCATGGGATTCGCTATCGGCAATGCTGACTTCTGAGATAGAAAGGATATTTGGTCTGTTTGATGCAGATGGGCGAATATCCAATAGAATGGCTCCTACAACCCCGGTTGTAATATAGATGAAGATTTATTCATAAGATAAATGATCCAAACTCAAGAAATAAATTTTATAAGATAAAATGAGTACGAACTTTAATTATTGTGTATTTTCTATCTTTTGCATCGAGGATTTTAATAAAATCCTCGATGCAATAAAAATAATATATGAATCTGAGCTAAAAGAAAAAAAAGCGGATATATATAACAGCATTTTTGACATTGATAAATTCATCAATCCTCCAAGTGGGGGAAAACATTTACCAAGATTTTGTTGTTGGAAAAATGAACTTTATAAAGATAAAATCTTTTTTATTTCAAACTATGAAGATGGATTAATAAATCTTTGTAAGCAAATCCAAATAAAATTAGAATGTAGTTTGATAATGTGTGCTATGTCAAATAATTTGACATATCCAAAATATATGTTTTATTATTTGAATCAAAGTGAAAATGAAAGATTGATTCAAGTGTATAAGGAGGATAAATGGATATTCTATGAAAAGGGATATGCCTTACCTTTTGAAAATGTAAACTTTTATAAAAAAAGACAAATTCGCGAGCGTTTAAATAATGAGATAATTTATTATTATTTAAACAAAAACGGTATAGATTTTGAATCTATAGACAAAAAAGTTATAACTTTTTTTGAGTTCGCTTGTAAGCATTGGTAATATATAAAATGTTTTTTACTGAAAGTAGTATATACGACATAGGTGTCGTTGTGAAAAAAATAAATTTATGCAAAAGTGTCATTAAAGTTTCTTATGAATGAATAATAAATAATATTTATATCAGATAGCAATAAAAAGAGACGGTCAAATAGCTTGCATTCGATGGCTTTTTAAGCTTCAATTTGTCGTTTTTTGCAGCTCAACAGACCACCTCTAAGATGCCATAAAAATTTTGACATGAAACGACCTGTATACGACACCAACTATCCCGACCAACTTACGCAGATAACGATGTTTCATTTTCATTGGCTTATTTCTTTTTGTGCCAAATTAATTTTATTCTCCGTTTCCCTATTTCTTTTTCAAATGACACGAAATCAAGTGGGCCTATGAGACTTTTCCTTATAACAGAATAAGTATTACCTTGATAATAAGTATCTCCGAATGTTGAAGGATTTTCTGTATCAACCGGTATGGACTTATCAATAATCCAATAGTTAGATACTTCACCAGCAATAGTATCTTGAGGAAGAGTTTGATGAAACCCTGATCGTGTTTTCGTCTCAACTACAATCCAACGATCATCAAAACCGTATCTTGCTGTACCAAAAGGTATGACATATTCGGCAGGCTTCTTATCGCTCGACTGATAAATGATTTCACCGTCGGCACACAAAATATAGTTGCTACCCAAATCTTGCTCAATATCCCAATTTTTGAGAACTGAATTGAAATACAAGCCTACACCGACTATGAAAACAAAGCCAATAAGCAACTTCAATAGAATTTTTGATTTATTCTTTGCCATAACTTTTGCTCGTTAAAATATTTTCTTTACTGTTTCCCATACATTTTTATCAGATATTCCTGTAACTGGGGAGTCTTATTACCTGAATAAATACGATTTTTATCAAATATCGTCCAACTCTCAGCATCAGGAAAATCAATTATTTCAAAACTATTAGGGTCTGCACCTAAGATGATGGAATCCTGAAAAAAGACATGATGTGCGTCTTTTCCATAATTGAAATCACAACTATTGTACTCCTCTTTTTTCCCATATCTGAAACCATAATTTTTGATTGGTCTGAATGTGGCTACATCCACATCAGGAAGTGACGAGGTATTCCACCATACATGCTTCTTGTCTTTATACCAGTTTTCTCCTACACATTCAAAAGTAGCGGCATCAGCATCAGGCAAGATGTGAAAGTCAGCGTCATAAATGGTAGTGCCATCTGTGTACATTAATCTACCTATTTTATTCAAACTATTATAGTCCTTTAATTGAGTGGCCCTTTCACCTTTATATACTCTAAATTTGTCCTGCCCAATATCCCAATCCACTTCTTTGAATGAACCGGGATCCGCATTGGTTACAACTTTATTTTCAAAATATACTCGATTCTTATCCACTGCGTAGTTTCCGCTATGGTTTGTGGACGTTTTTGGAGCAGGACGAAAAGTTTCATAGTCTATCTCTGAAATACTTCCACCTGGCAAGAAGTAACCATTATACCGATCCTTTGCCCATTTCGTCTGCCAGTCGTTATCTTTTCCTAACAAGATAAACGAAGACTTATCTTTTACTGTTATTGCTCTGCCTTCCCAATAATAATCATGTTTGTCTTCTGACAGATAAGTGCTGAGGACTTTAAATGTAGCCGGATCTGCACCAATGATAATTTTTTCAAATGAATACACATAGTTTTTATCACAAGCGTAAGAGTTGTTTATAGCTCTGAATGTTTTTCCGTCAGCTTTTTCTATGATTTGACCACAATAAAAGGCATGCACGTTATCTTTTCCATAATCATGGGTCAGAGTCATGAATGTCTTTGGATCTGCATCTACTTTATAAGACTGATGTCCACGACCTTCATCCCACGTATGCCATCTAACTTCTTTACCATCATTCTCATATCCGGTAGTACAAGATGAAAGTAAAAAGAAAGTTAATGATAGTAATATCATAAATGAAACGGAAAATTGTCTTAAATGGTTGAGCATATTAATTATAATTTATGTTCGATTGAAGAAAGTCCAGAAAGCCATAATAGATTACCCTTACATATGTTCATAAGGTGTGTTATAACTACCATAGCATTTTCCATATTTACAAAGATAACTATGAAGCATCGTCTGTACAAAAATAAATAGTGTTTTTTATTGATTATCAATAATATTGTTGATTTCATGTATTATGCTCCATCCATGGAACGGATTAAGCATTATAGCGTATGATTCGTCCGGTTTGCAATGATAGAGCACTCCTCCGACAACTCCTGTCCGTCCGTCGGGAGTTCGTTCGGCGAATCCGAACGAATGGGGTGCGAAGTCCCGGTAGAGTTCAATTTCATATTTCCCGTTCGAGTTCTTTTCCCACTGTTGCAATCGTTCGATGCATTGTTGTAAGGTATTGTCATCTATACTTTTTGCGTATTCCATCACCTTGTTATAGTGTTCCTGACATTTAATTATCATATTCATTCGTTTTTAGTTATCGATTCAGTTCTTCATATTCACCGAAGCCGAAACATCCTGCTATGACAAAATCTTCCTCGCTTTTGTCAGCCAGCGACAGCAGGCTGTCCAAAGTATCGCAGTAGAAGAATACTTCATTATCCATTTCCGTATCGGAATCCATGTTCAGGACGATTCTTGCCTCCAGCGTTTCCAAGGTGTCATTCCAGCGTATGACACATTCGAGAAAATACGGTTCATGTCCTTTTTCAGTTAGGTACTCTTGATATTTTTCACGGATTTCCTTTTTGATTTCCTCCGGCTTCTTCCAGGCACTGTCGTCCACAATTTCAAGGCTCAGTCCCTCGACAAGCAGGCACGTACCTCTGTCATATACCATCAGTGTACGTTTTCCCATGTGTTTTTTTCTTCTGGTCTCCCAATCGGGAATGTCCCATCGTTCGGTAGTCCATACTCCCCGGTAATCCTCCGGGACTGCGAGATATTCACTCAGTGTCATTCTTTTCATCTTTCTGTGTATTTATGGTGAAACAAAAAGAACCTTGCAGGTCTTGCAAGGCTCTCCAAATGCGGGATAGCGGTCAAACTCGTTGCAAGCGTTCCAATCCACGCTCATCGTGTATCCTTTCGGGAAATGTGTGCCGACAAACTTTTCAATCATAGCCCGTTCCTCTTCGTTCAGGCTGCCATCCTCTTCCGTTCCGTATTCCAGGGCATATATGGCCCATTCGGGAATGTTGTCCCATTCCGTCTGTTTCATGTGCGCTGCCATAATATACCGTTTATGCGGCGGAAAGTCTGCCGATTATCTCCTGAAGTTCCTGTTCCCATTTCCCATCGCCATTGCCGAAGGATGGGTAGGTAAGCTGGTACCAGTTGTGGTAGTCGAAGAGTTTCATTCTTAGCGGATAGTAGTCGAACATTTTCCGGCCGTCCCTGAAGATGCGGATATGGTTTATACCCACGTTCATGGCCTGTAGTCCGTGTCCGTTTAGAATCTCATGGAATCTTTCCATCGGGGTGAAGTTGCTTCTGCTCATATCTTTCATTTTTTTGAGTTAGACATTTGCGGCTTGTCAAGCCGGTATTTTATTTCTTGCCTGCCTTTCTGTCCCGTGCCGGATTGTGCAAGGCTTTGCGAAAAAATACCGGAGCACTCGGGCGAGGATGATTTTTTCAGCAAACCCCGGAGGGGCCCGGCCTTGCACGATCCAGCGGGCACGGGACGACCTTTGCAGGCGGAAATAAAACAGCGGTCTCCGCTTTCGTCTATTCACCGTCATTGTTTCCCTCTACCTCTTGCTGCGGGATGAGGTGTCTCAGTTCCGGATCATTTTTTATTCTTTCCATCTCTTCTTCTATTATCTGCAACACGTCCGCCTTTATCTGCGAGTAGTTGCGGTCAATCTGTTGCTGCATGATGTCGTTTCCGTCCGCGTCCCTGAACTCGTTGATGACAGGGATTTTCTTGTAGGCTTTCATTTCTTCCGATACCTTTGCGCTGTCCACGATGATGCGGGCATGGAAAATTTTCTGGTCTATCTCTTCTCCGAAATTGTCTGCCACGCTACCCACGAACGTGCCCTGCGAGAGGTTGGCTATCTTGGAGGCGGGTATCAGGGAATCGAGCTGCGTGTTGATGGAAGTCGAAGTGTCCTGACGGTTGATGGATATGGACTGCCGCTGCTGGAGTATCTTGCCGAACCGTTCCGACAATGATTTTGCCGTTTCTCCGACCACCTGTCCGCTGAAGATGTTGCCCACTGTGTTTTGGATGACCTTCGCCTCCTTGTCACCGTAGTCGCGTGCCAGCTGCGAGAAGTCCTGGAAGCCGAGGCAGACGGCTACCTTGTTGCTTCGGGCGGTCGCAATCAGGTTGTCAATACCACGGAAATAGATGGTCGGAAGCTCGTCGATGATGATGGAACTCTTGAGCTGTCCTTTTTTGTTCACGAGCTTCACGATACGGGAATTGTACAGTCCCAATGCCGCAGAATAGATATTCTGGCGGTCAGGATTGTTGCCCACACAGAGGATTTTAGGGTGTTCGGGATTGTTCAGGTCAAGGGTGAAATCGTCTCCCGTCATCACCCAATAAAGCTGTGGTGAGATCATGCGTGAAAGCGGGATTTTTGCACTTGCTATCTGGCCCTGGAGCTGATCTTGAGCTCCGCCTTGCCATGCGTCCATAAAGGGGGAAAGATAGTTTTCGAGGGACGGATACGAGGTCAGAATCGTGAAAATATCCGCGTACGGCTTGTTCAGGAATTCGATTGCATGAGGGAACGTGCAATACTTTCCGTCCTTATAAATCCGTAAATACCAGATAATTGCAGCAAGCAGAATAATCGGGGATTCCACGAAAAAGTCACCCTGTTTCTGTATCCAGGTCTTGTTCAAATTGAGCATTATCGTGTAGGCTGATTCGTAGGCATCGCTGATGTCTGCCATGAATCTCGGATTGATCGGATTGCAGCGGTGGCTGCGTCTGGGGTCGTCGAAATTGATGACATAGAATTCCGGTTTGACCTTGTAACTCTGCCTGTGTTTGAGCAGATGGTTGTAGGCTATCTCCGAGAGGTCAGGAAACTTGTAGTCGTAGATATACATGGCAAAGGATTTCTCAATCTGCTGTTTGATGTAGTTGTTCACCACGGCATAGCTCTTTCCGGAGCCGGGTGTTCCCAGTACGATAGAGGCTCTGAACGGGTTCACGATGTTGATCCAGCCGTCCCATTCCTTGCCCTGATAGACAAATTTCGTGGGCAGGTTGACGGAATACTCGTTTTCCATAAGCCTTGTTTCCTGCATGAAACTTTCGTTGGCGGTGTTGAACACGTCTTCCATGAGGTTGTGTTTCAGCATACGGCTGATCCATATTCCCGACATGAGCAGGAGAATGTAGCCCGTGGTAAGCGTCAGCGTATATACGGTAGCATTCAATGTCGTACTGAACGGCAGGTCAAGCATCCACCAGTTCATGAAGAACAGGACGATGCCGCCGAGGAAGGCGGCGTATATTTTCCGCCACGTCATCTTCTGGTTCTTGACACCTTTCGTACCCAGACACGAAAGTCCCAGGAATATGAAGGCGAACACTTTCGTCACGAGCAGGTTGCTGAACAGTCCTGCCGTCCTCTGGAAGTTCAGCAGAATCCTGTCCACGACTCCGATGTTGATGCCCATATCCACGAATGCGCTGTAACAGAACCAGTAGACATGGATCACAATAAACACGATGGAAATGGCACGCATGAACTCCATGACCTTGGCCAGTCCTCTTAAATCATCTTCTTGTTGCATAACTGTAAAAATTTTGATGGTTGGTAATTGACAATCAGGATATGCCGCGTGAACGGCGTTTCTTCTTTTTCTTGCGTTGCAGTCTGCGGGCGAGTGCCTCCTCCTGCGGGTCCGGTCCGTTGATGTCGGGACTGAATATTCCGAAAGCCTGCTCGATGGCGCTTTCCATGTTGTCGGAAAGGCTCTCCCGTGTGGAGGCATATTGTCCGGTGGATTCCGGCTCCGGAAATTCCTGCGGCCTGTTGAAAAGCTGTTCGAAGGCGTTGGCGGAAAACTCCTTGCCCAGACGGGAACCGTTATATACCTCACGGTTTCTGTGGTCTATGAAGGTCACGCCGTAGATACGGCCTTCCTCGTTTTCCCTGAACACCACGTCAATGCCCTTTTCCCCGAGCAGCCGGATGAAATCTTCCCGGTTTCCCCGGCAGCCGTGCATGGCCAGCGTGACGGCATCATGGATTTTCGGCTGCCACTTCCGGTTTCTGAAATCTCGGACATTGACGGCAATCCTTTTTTCTATCCCTTCGTAGCCGAAGCGCTTGTCGATGAGCGAAGACTTGATGGGCGTGCATACCGGCCTGCCCGCATCGTCCGTCAGGGTATATACGATACCGTTGTAGGGTGAGCCTTCAAATTCTCCCCGAACCTGTTTGGCCTCGATGTTGAAGCATGAGAGCATGGCACTGAACTCCCCGAATGTCTGGAAGCGGTAGGCGGTGAACACACTTTTGAGTATATTGCCGACCTGACGTTTCACGTCCCCGTCCCGGTAGTCCGCCTTCTTGAGATACGGTTCCAACAGTTCGTTCCGCTTGTCAGCCACAGGCTTGAGTCCGAATCTGTTTTCCAGTTCCCGGCAGGCTTTCATCGAACGGTTCCATTCGTATGCGTCACTGATTTTCTCGCCGTTCTCCTTCACGCAGGTGGAGACAATATGGACATGCCTGCGGTCGATGTCCTCGTGCAGATAGACGATGTAGGGCTGGTCGCCGTAGCCCATCTTCTGCATGTACTCGCGTGCCAGTTCCGCGAACTCCCCGTCCGTGAGGCGGTCGTCCACCGATGGGTTCAGAGAGATATGCAGTACCGGCTTCTCCGTGTTCCTGTTGGCGGCGAGGTAGCTCTCGAAAGCCCATAGCGTCTGCTGCATGACATTGTGGGGATTTCCGGTGAGGTCGGTAATCATGCGGTTGCCCGCGATGATACGGGCGGTTGCCTCATCCACTTTACGCTGGTTGTAGATGACCGCCCCGTAGAGCGATACACCCCTGTTGATCTTAGCCACCATTCTGCTGTTCCTCCTTCTTTCTTTTTATAAGGTATTCCTCCTCGAACTCCCGGGTAAGCATGATGATCCGCTTGCTCAGCACCACCAGGTCGATGGTGGCCTTTTCCAGATTGCGGAGCAGGGCGAACGCCCGTTTCTCGCCGAAATTGGACTTGACTGCCTTCACAGTCTGGTTGTAGTTGTTGCCGATGGCCTGGAACTGGTGATAGAAATTTGTAAGTCTGATGTAGTAGTCCATCGCAGCCTTGTCGATTCTGACGACCTTCATTTCACGTCCGAAAATCATCGCCTTGATGAATCTTGCCCGTTGTTTCATCCCGGATTTTTCAAACAGCAGCTCGAAATTTCCGTTCTCTTCCGAAGTCAGTTTGATACCGTAGCGGAATACTGCCGGGTCGGTCTTCGGTTTTCTGCCCGTGCTTCTTCTTGTTCTTCTTTTACTGTTTTCTTCCATACGCATTGAGATTTTCTGTTTCTGATTTTACGTCATGGATTTCCGACTTTGGAGGAAATCCCTCCCGAGCCTTCAGGCGAGTGGCAAGTTTGTTTTGGGATGCCCGAATCATTTCGGGCTGCCCAAAACACAACTTGCTATGTTCGCTTGAACATGAATTTGCCTGAAGTCAAATTGAGTTTTGACCTTCAGCCTCATTCTTCGGCTTCGGGATAGCTCCATCCGGCATCCATCCCGTTGTCGGTGGCAAAGTTACGGCGGTATATTTATCTGTAAAACAGAGAATTATATGTAACAAGATGTCATACGGTGACAAGGGTCGTCACCGTCTCCGGATGATGGTGATTATTCGGGAAAATCCCTTTTTATTTGCAGTGCGGACGGTTGCGACCGGCCTTCTGATAGCGGAATAATGGTCATGTTATCCGATGATTCCGGTAACGGTTTGGATGATGGAAGCAATATCGGACGGGACCGTTGACGGATTGTCATGACCAACAGACAGACCGCGGATGGAAGCGATGTCGGAAAGATGCGGTAACAGTAGCATCAAAGGTTATGACACCGGATGATACCGTTAACGGATGCGGATTCGGATGGTTGGAAAGAAACGTCTGCGGATTCACGGATTAGTGGATGACACCGGTATTTATTCAATAACAATTAAAAAGAAAGACTTATGAGTAAAGAAACTTTGTTCGTTGCAATCAGCAACCAGAAAGGAGGGGTCGGGAAATCGGCCCTGTCCGTAGTGCTTGCCAGTTACTTCCATTTCGAGAAGGGACTGAACGTGGCTATCGTTGACTGTGACTCTCCCCAACACAGTCTCGTACGTATGAGGGAGCGTGACAAAAAGGCTGTTTCCAACAGTGCCTATTACCGGCAACTGATCAAACAGCAGTGGAACCAAGTGCAGAAAAAGGCCTATCCCATTGTAGGCTCCACCGCTGAAAAGGCAAGGGAGGCGGCTGATGCGATTGCGGCAAGCGGGGATTACGACCTTATTTTCGTGGATCTTCCCGGAACAGTCGAGTCCACCGGGGTATTCCGTACGATTGTCAATATGGATTACGTGCTTACTCCCACCGTTCCGGACCTGATTGTGATGCAGAGTACGCTGTCCTTTGCCACGACCGTGCTTGACCACATCAAGAAGATGGAAAATACTCCGTTGCTCAAGGACATCTTCTTTTTCTGGAACAAGTTGAAAAAACGTACCAATGTGGAGATTCTCAGGTCATATTCGGAAGTCATGAGGGAGCTGCATCTGACAGTCCTTGACAGCACGCTTCCTGACCTGTGCCGTTATGAAAAGGAGATTACCCATGCCAAGCGTGCCTTTTTCCGTTGCACACTGCTGCCGCCTCCGGCCAGACAACTGGAAGGCAGCGGTCTGGTGGAACTTGCGGAAGAACTTATGGTCAAACTTAAACTTGGACAGTCATGAAAAAGAAAATCGTAGAGGTGGACGAAGATGTCCTGAAGGATATCATCGTCGGCGACATACCTGTTTTCGGCAAGGACAGCCCCGCCCCGAAAGAAAAGTCCGTGGAACATCAGGAAGCGAAAAGTCCCGCTGCAACCGTACCGGCAGATACTCCAGCGGAAAAGCCTGCCGTGGAGAAGCCCAAAAGGAAAAAGGATGAATCCTTCGGATACCGGGAAAGGTTTCTGGTCAATATACCCGCGTCAAACCGTTCCCATGTGTATATCAACCGTGAAGTGGCCGAGTGCATCAAACGGGTACTGCCTGTCATCGCTCCGGAGATGAGCATATCCGGCTTTATCAGCAATATCCTTGTGGACCATCTGCAGAAACACTGGGACGAAATCAACGAATTGTATAACAAAGAGTATTATAAACCGTTAAAACCATTTTGATTATGACACAGATTATTTTTCAGGCCATTGTTGCCTGTTGCTGCATTTACACTGTTTACAGATTGTCGTTGTTTGTTTTCCGTAGGCTGTCCAAGGGCAGGAAAAACGGAAAGGATATCTGCGACGTTTCTGTTGAAACGGCAGACATGACAAAACCGGACAACAGGGATGACAATACATCCGGGATTACGTTTGAGATATTGAAAGACTTATCTGCTTCCGAGTCTCCGGGAACCGGTTCTTATAAATCCTCCTATCTGGTAAGTTATCCTGTAGGCAACCGGATACAAGTATATATCAACCGGGAGAGTTATGCCTACATCAAGCGTTTTCTGGCAGTTACCGCTCCTGAGGTGCCCATTTCCGGTTTTGTAAACAGGATTATAGATGAACATTTGAAGAAGTACGAGCATGAGATGTCAAAGCTGTACACGGAATGTATCACCAAACCTTTATAATTATGACTGCGATAGTTTATTTTACCGTAAAGGCAGTATGTGCTGTCTATATATTGTGCCATTTGTGGACATTCATTTTCCACAGACGTATGTACGGAATATGGGACCTCATTTTAAGGCTGATGCGGATTGCCCGTGTCAGAGTGTGGAGATACCGCAGACAACGCAAGGAAGAGGCGGAACGTCGTGCCCGCAGAAAGGCAAGGCGCAGAAAGCCGGAAACGGATAAGTCCAAAGGAAAAACCGAAATGACTGTTCCGTCCTCTTCTTCGGATGATGATGATGTGATAGGCAAGACAAAGGTCATCTATCTGGAAGACCCGAAAGTTGCAAGGATGACTCCAACCCGTTCCGAGCCGATGGAGAAAATTCCATTGGAGGAAGACGAGGATATCGGTTCTGATGATGTGGAGCAGGAAAACAAAGGACTGACTGAAGAAGAGCGTGAGGAACTGATGGCTCCCGTAGATACCGAACCCGACCCGGATTTCAACACAGCATTGACAATCGAGGAAATAAACAACGTGGCGGAGGTACTTACATCCGGGATTGTTGACGAACAGAAAGCCCTGCGTGCCGCAAGAACCATCCATTACAAACTGAGTGAAACGGAGATACTGGCTTTCCTGACCGACAAGCTGAGCAATCTGGAGAAAGTGAACGGTTTGCTTGACAAGTATCTGGGAAACCGGAAGGGTGTATCAGGAAGAAAAGACAGTAAGGAAGAAGAGCCTTTCGATATAGACAAGTATGCGTGATCAGAAAGTTCAAATGTGACCAGCCTGAAGCGGTCAGGCCGTTGAAGGAGATACAGATTGAATCTGAAAGAGTGATACGTACAGGAAGACTATGGTTTCATATCCCTGCTTCCCCCTTTCGTATTTAGGGAGAAGTGGGGGTATTTCATGAATATGGGATATGAAGCCTTTATCCGGTTTACACAGACAGTGTTTTTATAAGTGAAATAAAAAATACTGTAGAATTTGTAGTAAAATGAAATGAATTGTCGTGCGGCCAAAATAGTTTAGATAAAACAATAAGAGTTAATTGTTTTAAACTCAATGGAAAAGAAATAGTCTGATAATTAGTCAGATTATTTCTTTTCCGTATTTTTGGGTATCATTATTATGAATGGTTATGAAAACGCTTCTGTTTATATTGCTTTCGTGGATTGTAGTGAACGGACTTTCTGCCCAAAACAACCATTTTGTTGATATGTCCGTTTTGTCGGCAAGCAAGATGCAGGAAGAAAGGATGAAAGAAAAATGTCTGGACAGTGTTTGGCGTGCAGAGAACATTTGGAATTTGGGCGTTTTGGACATGTCAGGAAAACCATTTAAGGACTTGTCCGTAATCGAATCTCCAAGATGGGCAATATGGGATTATGACTTGGAGAAATATTTCACTTCCCAGATGGTTTATCCCAAACATTTGTTGACAAAGAACCAGGCCGGATATTCCATTGTCATGTTCTCTCTTGATACTTTAGGTCTGCCTCATAATGTCAGTATTCTGACAACCAAGCATAAAGACTTTGACAAGGAAGTAATCAGATTGGTTAAGGAGCTTCCACACTGTCTGCCGTGTCGGGACAAGAACGGCAAACGCATGGAATGTCTATATACGGTATATGTTCCATTTTTACCACAACATTATAGAGACAGAGTAAAGGCGGACAGTATTGCAGAAGAAAATGCAAAACAGAGCTTTGTAGAATGGGAAGCCGTGTCTTATTTTCAAGATGGTAAACCGGGGGCCGCACAAGATTACATCACTCAACGCCTGGTGTATGACCCTTCATTGTTGGGCGACAAGCAGCAAGTAAGAGGAATTTATACGATACGAATCAATTCGTATGGAGAAGTATATGAGGCTGATGTTGTGCGAAGTTGTGGAATACAGATATGGGATAATCAAGTATTGGAGATAATCAAAGACATGCCTCGCTGGACGCCCACTATCAATTATTATGGCAAAGGGGAATATCGCAATTCTGTATGGACAACACCCATATTCTTTAAGAAAGGGAAAAAGATAGACTGATTGTCCAAAGAAAAGTTTATAATTTGTTATTCAGTAAGTTATTCAATTTTTGTATGCATGATGCTTCTAATGTTCCTATGTAGATTTTTTTTAGGCTTCCATTTCTAAAGTGAATCTTAATTCCTAATGTTTTTTCGTAGAAAAATCCATCCTTAAATATTTCAAATTTATAGATTTCTTTGAAAGGGATAAATTCTTTTTTAAACAATCCTACAATTAAAAGAGACTCTTTATTGAAAACTATTTTTTTTGTACGTTTCATTAGAATGAATCCACTTAATATACATGGGATTATATATACATACCAAATATGTTCATTATGTGATATGACTGCTAAAAATGATGTACAAGCAAATAATAGAATTATTGTACTGCTTATGTATTTGTATGTAAATTGCATAATTGTTATCAAAAGATTGTTGAACATGCTATAAGTCCTATCCCTATAGTTTGTTGTCATAAAGTTACCTGTCACCATAAGGAAATAACAATATTTGTTGGATTGTCATCCATACGTTTATAGAGTTCAAAGGTAGGCATTTATTTAAAATGATGTTCTCTGTTCGTAGCCTTTTTATTGCAATATCTCTATAACTGGTCCTCCTGTCATTCCTGTTTGCTTCACAGAGTTTTTTTAGTTTGCATTTTCCTATATCAGCCATTGTATCAGCTATCGGGAAATATGTCCCCCTTTTATTTCCTTTTACAAACCGTTTGTCTTTTATGAAATCCGTCGTATGTACGGATTATGATTCTCTGCTATCGCTACTGTCATAGATAGAGAAGTAGTAAAGGCGCGGGCTACCTTTGCCGGAAAAATCAAAGGACGTTTTTTCCGCTGTTTTTCCGTTGCCAGAATCCCTTTCCGATGTAACGTAATGACACCCGATGTCACGCATCGTCAGTGTTGTAAATCAATAAATTAAGTGTTATATATTCGTGGTCGAAATCATTTTTTGTCTCACCAATTAAAAGTTTCGACACATGAAAAAAAGATTCTTTTTTGCAGCCATGATGCTGCTTGCAACGACAGGGGCTTTCGCCCAGGGTAACGGTATCGGCGGTATCACTGAAGCCACCAACATGGTCACTTCCTATTTCGATCCGGGAACCAAACTGATTTATGCCATCGGAGCCGTGGTCGGCCTTATCGGAGGCGTGAAGGTCTATTCCAAGTTTTCCTCGGGAGATCCCGACACCTCCAAGACGGCAGCCAGCTGGTTCGGTGCCTGCATCTTTTTAATCGTAGCCGCCACAATCTTACGTTCATTCTTCCTCTGATTATGGCGGAGTATCCTATCAACAAGGGAATCGGCCGCAGCCCTGAGTTCAAGGGGCTGAAAAGCCAGTACCTGTTCATCTTCGCCGGCGGACTGCTCGCCCTGTTCGTTCTGTTTGTTATCATGTACATGGCAGGCATCGACCAGTGGGTATGTATCGGCTTCGGTGTCATCTGCGCCTCGGTGCTTGTCTGGGTGACTTTCCGCCTGAACGCGAAATATGGTGAATGGGGACTGATGAAATTGCAGGCGCTGCGCCGCCATCCCCGCTACATCATCAGCCGGAAGGGTTTCCTCCGGTTGATTTGTCCAACCCCAAAAAAACGTAATGTATGAGAAATGTAATGAAAGCCGCCACACTGGAAAGCCGGTTTCCGCTGATGGCCGTCGAGCACGGGTGCATCATCAGCAAGGATGCCGACATTACCGTGGCCTACAGGGTGGAGCTGCCGGAAGTGTTCACGCTGACACGCGCCGAGTACGAGGCCCTCCATTCCACATGGGCGAAGGCAGTCCGGGTTCTGCCGAACTACAGCATCGTCCACAAGCAGGATATCTTCATCGAGGAGGGTTACAGACCTGACATCTGCCGGGATGACCTGAGTTTCCTCAGCCGAAGCTTTGAAAGACATTTCAACGAGCGGCCGTACCTGAACCATACCTGCTATCTGTTCCTGACCAAGACTACGAAGGAACACAGCCGCACGACAAGCAGTTTCAATGCCCTTACGCGCGGGTTTATCATCCCCAAGGAGATGCAGGACAAGGATACCGTTGCACGCTTCCTGGAATGCTGCGGGCAGTTCGAGCGTATCGTGAACGACAGCGGTCTGCTCCGCATGGTCAGGCTGACGGACGAAGAGATTACCGGTACGGAAACCTCCGCGGGCATCATAGAGAAATACTTCTCGCTTTCGCAGGAAGATACGACCAGCCTGCAGGACATCACTCTCGGAGCCGGGGAAATGAAGGTCGGCGACAATGTTCTCTGCCTGCATACCCTTTCTGAAACTGAGGATTTGCCGTCATCCGTGGGTACGGACAGCCGTTATGAACGGCTGTCCACGGACCGCAGCGACTGCCGCCTGTCCTTTGCCGCACCGATAGGGATACTGCTCACGTGCAACCATATCGTGAACCAGTATCTCTTCATAGACGATTCGGCGGAGAACCTGAGGAAGTTCGAGCAGACCGCCCGCAATATGCATTCGCTGTCCCGTTACAGCCGTTCCAACCAGATCAACCGTGAATGGATTGAGGAGTATCTGAACGAGGCGCACAGCAAGGGGCTCACTTCCATCCGTGCGCATTGCAATGTCTTTGCATGGAGCGACGACCGCGAGAAGCTGAAGCGTATCAAGAATGATGTGGGCAGCCAGATTGCCCTAATGGAGGCCAAGCCCCGCCATAACACGGTTGATGTGCCGACACTCTTCTGGGCGGCCATTCCCGGCAATGCCGGTGATTTTCCGTCTGAGGAAAGCTTCTACACCTTCATCGAGCAGGCCCTGTGTCTGTTCATCGGGGAAACTTCCTACAAGGATTCGCTCTCGCCGTTCGGCATCCGCATGGTGGACCGTCTGACCGGAAAGCCTGTCCATCTGGACATTTCCGACCTTCCGATGAAGAACGGTACGATTACCAACCGCAACAAGTTCATCCTCGGACCTTCGGGCAGCGGAAAGTCATTTTTCACCAACCACATGGTGCGCCAGTATTACGAACAGGGAGCGCATGTGCTGCTGGTGGACACGGGAAATTCCTATCAGGGACTGTGCAGCCTTATCCATGCCCGCACGCATGGCGAGGACGGCATCTATTTCACCTATGAGGAGAGCGATCCGATAGCCTTCAATCCTTTCTACGTGGAGGACGGTACTTTTGATATCGAAAAAAAGGAGTCCATCAAGACGCTTATCCTTACCCTGTGGAAACGTGACGACGAGCCACCGACACGTGCCGAGGAGGTGGCGCTCTCCAACGCGGTCAATCTCTTTCTGGAGAAGATCCGCACGGACAGTACCGTGGTTCCGTCCTTCAACACCTTCTATGAGTTCATCCGCGACGAGTATCAGGAAATCCTGAAGACCAAGCGTACACGGGAGAAGGATTTTGACGTGTGGGGCTTCCTGAATGTACTGGAGCCTTATTACAAGGGTGGCGAATACGACTATCTGTTAAACTCCGAAAAGCAGCTTGATCTGTTGTCCAAACGCTTCATCGTCTTTGAATTGGACAATATCAAGGACAACAAGGTACTGTTCCCGATTGTCACCATCATCATTATGGAAACCTTCATCAACAAGATGAGAAAGCTGAAAGGTATTCGCAAAATGATTCTGCTGGAGGAGGCATGGAAGGCCATCAGCAAGGAAGGTATGGCGGAATATCTGAAGTACCTTTGTGCGCCCGTAAAGGTTGCATCGTAAATATCTCTTTGGCAAGAGATTAGGAAAG
>OLWM01000179.1_pt1 | contig 42490 bp, 45 predicted proteins | sample 1644141 | NCBI WGS metagenome assembly OLWM01 (sample SAMEA103958150, study PRJEB25191) | human gut metagenome | biome: human-associated habitat [ENVO:00009003]; feature: intestine environment [ENVO:2100002]; material: feces | place: Germany | collected 2013/2015
GATCCACGTTGATATAGGGATCGAGCTTGATCATCGTCACCTTAAGTCCGCGGGACTCAAGGATTGCAGCTAAAGAAGCGGCGGCGATGCCTTTGCCCAAACTGGAGACAACGCCGCCCGTGACGAATACGTATTTAGTCATTTTCTCTAATCAAAAAGAAGAGCGCCGTCTGTGTTCGGCGCGGGATTCTTGAATTAAGGAATTATAAAGAAGCATGATCGCTTTTTTGGGTACTTTTGCCTAATTTCTGGAGAAAATTCAACCGAAGTACCCATGCGCGAACAATGCAATAAGAGCTACACAATCATCAGCATGGCCGCTGCCGTCGGCAACACGGCCAAAGAGGAATCAAGGCGATCATAAAAGCCGCCGTGACCGGGAAGCAGTCGCCCGGAATCCTTGACGCCGGCCTGACGCTTGAGACTCGATTCAAATAAGTCTCCGGAAACGGAAACCGCCACCAGAACCAGAATCATCAGTAAACCGGCAGCAAAACCCGCCTTGTCGAGCAGAATGCTCGTGAGCACCATTTCGTGCGGCAGCCACAGGTAAGCGGCAAGCGCAGCAACCAAGACACTGACAAGGCCGCCCGCCACACCTTCCCATGTTTTCTTTGGACTGATCGCAGGTGCCATACGGTTCTTACCGAACAAACGCCCCGCAAAGTATGCGCAGGCATCGGCAAGCCACACGATCATGAAGACGCTGATGAGAAGCGGCCAGCTTCCGAGGCGCAGGAACTGCCAAACAGCCAGCCAGGTCGCAGTCGTGACAACAAAAGCAAGCACGGTGGCAGCAGGACGCGCTACTCCGAAACCGATGTTGCGTGCGTTGTAACAAACCGCCGTGACGGCAAGCCAAATGCAAGCCACAGCCAACTGAAGAACCAGGTAGGCCGATCCAAAAACATCAAGATCGGCCGCTCCCAGAGCCAAGCCGGCTCCCGCCAGTGCAAAACACCCGCCCAACAAATAGGAAGGCGTGCCGGAGAGCTTGGTGAGTTTCAACCATTCGGCCAGCGTGATACCGTAGCCGACCGCCAGAACGGCGTTAAGAACATGGTCGCCGGCCTGCGCGGCAACCACGAGAATCAGCAGCAAAACCGCCGCCGTAATAACTCGCGTTAAAAGCATGATCAAACAGAAAACAGACTGCGAACAGATTAACTATGGCACAAGACAGACACAGCCGCAAAGGTTTTGACGCGGCATAACGCACTTTTGACGTAAGCCGAGCGACGGTTAAGCCCCGTTTCGGATTTGTTCACTTGTTTTACCAAACCGACGCTCTCGTCCTGCAAACCACTTGAGCGCTTCATCAAGATCATCTTCGGAAAATTCTGGCCAGAGTTTTTCCGTAAACCAAAGTTCGGCGTAGGCAGCCTGCCACAGGATGAAGTTGGAAATGCGCTGCTCTCCCCCTGTTCGGATCATCAAGTCAACCGGTCCCGCCCAAGGCATACCCATATAACGATCGATGTTTTCGACCGTCAGTTCAAGTCCTTCGGCAGCAACGTGATGCGCAGCCTGCGCGATATCCCAACGACCGCCATAGTTGATGCAAACATTCAAATGCATCGCTGTGGCGTCACGAGTAATTTTTTCAGCCTGTTCGATCGCCTGCACAAGTTCTTCGGAAAAGACGCTCCGATCGCCCACCACATGAAGCCTCACGCCGGCTTTGAGCAACGGTTCTGCCTCTTGCTTGAGACCGGCTACAAAGAAATTGAGAAGAGCATTAACCTCTTCTCGCGGACGATTCCAGTTTTCACTGGAAAAGGCGAACACCGAGAGATGTTCGATTCCGCGGCGCCGCGCCGCCTTAACAACGGTTCGAACCGTTTCCACGCCTCGTCGATGTCCTTCGATGCGCGGCAAAAAGCGACTCTTAGCCCAACGGCCGTTGCCGTCCATAATGATTGCGAGGTGGTTAGGATGCGACATGGCGGTCTTTGACAAACAAACAAACGAAAAAGCGCCCGCACTGGCGGCTTAGTTAGCCGAGCCCGGGCGCTTGTCGGGTTAAGACATCTTAGTTTCGCTGTCGTAGCGGAAACTTAGACGGTCATCACCTCTTTTTCCTTGGCGGCAACGATCTGGTCGACTTCAGCGATGTACTTGTCGGTCATCTTCTGGATTTCCTTTTCGCTGCGGCTCTGTTCGTCTTCGCTCACTTCCTTGGCCTTTTCGAGCTTCTTGACATGTTCGTTGGCATCACGACGCAGATTGCGGATGGCAACCTTGGCGTCTTCGCCGTCACCACGTACCACCTTGCAGATTTCACGGCGACGTTCTTCGGTAAGCGGCGGAACCGGCACGCGAACCATGTCACCGAATGCGGCAGGATTGAGACCGAGATCAGCCGTAAGAATCGCCTTTTCGATCACCGGAATCATCTTGCGGTCCCAGGGCTGAACGGTAATCGTGCGAGCGTCGGCAACGCCGAGGTTAGCCACCTGGGAAATCGGCGTGGGCGAACCGTAGTAGTCAACCATTACATGTTCGAGAATACCGGTGGAAGCTCGGCCCGTGCGCAACTTCGAGAGATCGTCGCGCAGGCTTTCGATCGTGCGCTTCATCTTGTATTCACATTGCTGTTGAATTTCGGCGATAGTACTCATTTGATTTCTGTTTCTGAGTTGTCAGAGAAAAAAGATTGAATCTGTTGATTTTGCCACGAATTCTTAAACGTGAACAAGCGTGCCTTCGTCTTCGCCGAGCACAACGCGTCGCATGGCACCGGGCTTGGTGATCGAGAAGACCTTGATGGGCAAGCCCTGATCGCGGCAAAGCGCAAAGGCCGTGGCGTCCATCACCTTGAGATTGCGGCGCATGGCTTCGTCAAAGGTGATGTCCTTGTAGAGTTCGGCGTCGGGGTTCTTCTTGGGATCTTCGGAATAGATACCGTCAACCTTGGTGGCCTTGAGCACGATCTGTGCACCGATTTCGGCACCGCGCAGCGCTGCCGTCGTATCCGTCGTAAAGAACGGATTGCCGGTACCGGCAGCGAAGATCACGACGCGGCCCTTTTCCAGATACTTCAATGCGCGTCCGCGAATGTAAGGTTCAGCAACCTGAGAAAGCGTCAGAGCGCTTTGCACGCGGGCTTCAATGCCGGCATTGCGCAGCGCGTCCTGCAAGGCCATAGCGTTCATGACCGTGGCAAGCATACCCATGTAGTCGCGCGATCCATGCCGGTGGCGCCGAGAGCCACACCGCGGAAGATGTTGCCGCCGCCCACAACGACGCCCAGTTCGACGCCGAGATCAAGCATGCTCTTGATTTCCTGAACGATGCCCGAAAGCGTTGCACGATTGATACCGAACTGATCCGGCCCCATCAGGGCTTCGCCGGAAAGCTTCAAAAGAACGCGCTTGTACTTGGGCGTGGGATTTTGCATGGGCACATACGGCGAATTTGTCCGCCGCCTCCGTCAGGTAGGTTTGTCACGAAAACGAGGGCAAGTTTCACGAATTTCAGGCGCAAAACAAGCCCGGCAAAAGCACTCTTCTGGGCACTTTTACCTAAATTGTGTGGATGATACAGCAACCGACAAGCATTTGAGCGGCAGCAGGCCGTATCCGCGCAAGTTTTTGCAAACGTTGTTACAAAAACGGCCCGGATCGCTCCGAGCCATTCTTGTTCAACTAGTAGCTGACAGTGTGCCGATTAGGCCTTGGCAGCAGCAGCCTGCTGGGCGGCAACTTCCGCAGCGAAGTCTTCGTTGCGCTTTTCGAGGCCTTCACCAACCACATACAGGCCGAAGGAGGCAACGGAAGCACCTTTGCTCTTCAGAAGCTGGGAAATCGTGACCTTGTCGTCCTTAACGAACGGCTGGTTAAGGAGCGTGACTTCCTTGAGGAACTTGTTGACGGTGCCTTCAGCGATGCGTTCGAGCATAGCTTCGGGCTTGCCGGCTTCGCGAGCCTTTTCGATGGCAACGCGGCGTTCCGTTTCGATCAGTTCTGCGGGGATGCCGGACTGATCAAGAGCCTTCGGCTTGGCAGCCGCGATGTGCATGGCGATGTCGTGAGCAACTTCATCGTCGCCGCCAACAACGTCAACAACGGCAGCGATCTTGGAGCCGCCGTGCACATACTTGTGCAGCTGGCCCTGAGCTTCGAAACGCTGGAAGCGACGGAAGGTCATGTTTTCGCCGATCTTGCCAACGAGAGCCGTACGGACTTCTTCGAGGGTCTTGCCGTCAATATTGAGAGCCGACAGAGCAGCGATGTCAGCCGGGTTCTGTTCGGCAACCAGACGAACCGCATCCTGGGCCATCTTCTGGAATTCTTCGTTCTTGGCAACGAAGTCGGTTTCCGAGTTGACTTCAAGGATGGCGCCGACCTTGCGGTCTTCGCTCACGTAAACCGTCACAACGCCTTCAGCCGTCACGCGGGCAGCGGCCTTGCTGGCCTTGTTGCCGAGCTTGACGCGAAGGATCTCTTCTGCCTTGGCGGCGTCACCGTCAGCTTCCGTGAGGGCCTTCTTGCATTCCATCATCGGGGCGTCGGTCTTTTCGCGAAGCGCCTTAACCATTGCGGCAGTAATAGCGGCCATTCTTTTAGCTCCTATTGTCTTAAAAAAATTGTCCGAGAATACCGTTCTCGAACATATTGAAATTCTGTTTCTGCAGGATCCTGCTATGCAGTACCTGAAAAAATAGCAGAAAAAAGGGCGCAGGCTGAAAATATTTTGCCGCGCCCTTTCTCCAGCCGTCCGAAAGACCGCGAGATCAGTCGGACGGATGCGTCTTGTCGGACGCCAAAGATCGATGTCTAAGAATTAGGCTTCGGTCTTTTCTTCGACTTCCACGAACTCTTCCTGAGCTTCTTCTTCACCGGTGGCCACATCGGCACGACCGGCGAGGATGGCGTCAGCGATCACGGAAGCATAGATGGCAACAGCCTTACCGGAGTCGTCGTTGCCCGGAATGACGTAGTCAACGCCTTCGGGGCTGTGGTTGGTATCGACGACAGCAACAACCGGGATGCCGAGCTTGTTGGCTTCCTGGATGGCGATCTTGTGGTAGCCGACGTCAATCACGAAGAGAGCGTCGGGCAGGCCGGCCATGTCCTTGATACCGCCGATGGACTTGTTGAGCTTTTCAACTTCACGGGTGAAGTCGAGAGCTTCCTTCTTGCTCATCTTCTCAAGGCCGCCAGCTTCCTGCGTGGCTTCCATGTCCTTGAGGTGACGGATCGTCTGCTTCACGGTCTTGAAGTTCGTGAGCGTGCCGCCGAGCCAGCGCTGATCAACGTAGCAGCAGCCAGCGCGCTTGGCCTGTTCGATGATCGTGTCGCGGCCGCCGCGCTTGGTGTCCACGAAGAGGATCTTGCCGCCGCGAGCGGAGAGTTCGCGAACGAACTTTTCAGCTTCGGCAAGCTTTTCAACCGTCTTTTCGAGGTTGATGATATGAATCTTGTTGCGAGCACCGAAGATGTACTGAGCCATCTTGGGGTTCCAGAAGCGGGTCTGGTGGCCGAAGTGGCAACCGGCTTCGAGCATTTCACGCATGCTGACGGACATTTCTTATTCTCCAAGGTTATGTCTAACACCGAGGCCTTGGCAAAACCGTTCGATTACGGTCACCCGGAGAGCCTTCGGCGTGCTATTTACTGACCCGCGCCAACATAGCGCAGGTTCGGGAAAATCTTTGCTTGCACAAAGAAGCGCGGATTATATGAGAAAACACAGCCGAGATCAAATACTTGAGCGAAATTTTTCTCTAATTTCAGTGCTTTCGAACACGCACCGGCACGACGACGGTCTGAGGCATTTCGCTTCTTGTTCCAACGAAAAGAGAAAGCACGCTGCCGATGACGGAAACCAGTGCCGCAACGTAGCTCAACAGTTCGTAACCCATGAGTTCGCTGGCCAGAGCCAAGCTGCCGGCTGTCGCAATCGTCGCAAGCGCCGCCGCAGCATTGAGTTTTCGACCTGCCGCCAGCGTCACGAAAATAGGAAAGACCACCGCACAGGTGTATATCGTGTTGGCCGCAAGAAGCAGTCCCAGCACGCTCTTGCCGGAACCAGCAAGGACAAAAGCCGCCGCAGAAATGACAAGAATCAACCGGCGCGAAACTTTCACGCTCGGCGCCTTCAGAACATCGTTGGCCGCCACGGTGGCCGCCGTGATCAAACACGAATCGGCCGAGGACAAGATAGCGCTTGCCATCACAAAGAAAAAGAGAACGCTCGCCCACGCCGGCAAATGCCCCACCAACTGCGGCAGCACGGAGTCACCGCCCTGCCCCCCTTCTCCCAGAAATGCTCTTGCCTCCACGCCAATACCGACGATCACGAAAGCAATCGCCGCAATACCGAGAATGCCGAGTTCTGCTCCGCGGCGAGCCGCCTTATCCGACTCAGCACTCATGATACGGGCAAAAAGCATAGGGCACACAATGTAGCTGCCGCCGATCAGCAACATGAATCGAGACCAATCGGTGATCTCGAACTTGTCGTTAAGCCACTCGAATCGTATTTCCGTCAGAGGTTCCGGATTGATCAAAACAAGAAAGGACAAGAGAAAAACCAATCCCGTCGCCAGACAAACGAGCTGGATCACGTCGCTTTTAATCACACTTGCCTGCCCGCCCAACCACGTGTAAAGCACGATCACCAACGCTCCGCAAGCCATAGCCGCTGTTGGTGAGAGTCCCGTCAACCCCGCAACAATGCGCCCCATCGCTACAAATTGAGCAGCCAGAATCGCCACCCAGGCACACAAAATGATCACGCAGGACAAACGATGCGCTGGTGCCCCAATCAAGTCCTTGATCATCTCCGGCATCGTCAGAGCCGAGCCTCGAGCTCGAATGCGCGGCACCATAAAAAAACGCAACACCACAAGCCCCGCCGCACCTGACAGTAACCACCACATCGCCGGTGTTCCAACCTCGTACGCCAGTCCGCACATTCCAACCGTAGCAGACCCACCCACACAGGAGGCAATGATCGAAAAACCGACCTGATGTGTTTTCGACTTGCGATCGTTAAGAAAATAGCCGGCCGTCGTTTGCCCTTTTCGAGAGTCGAGATAAGCCAGTACAATAAATAAAAACGAATAAAGAGCAAACCAGATCATGTAACAGAAAACAAGTTAGGCAACTGTCGATGCAGTCAGCCCTAAAGAGAAATTTCAGACAGAAAAACGAGCTTCGAAAGCGTCTAACGCCTCTCGAAGATCTTCTGAGAGGAAAGAGTCAGCTTTCTGCTTTACATCGCTCGGCACGCCGTAATAGGCTCCGGCCGGCGCGCCAACAATCGCACCCAGTGTATCATATCAGTATCGCCGCCGAGGCCGACAGCCAATCGGATTGCGCTTTCAAAATCCGTGGATTCGAAAAACGCCTGCAACGCCTGAGGAATAGTCATGCCGCAGGTGCCAAGGCCTCGTTGCTTCCAGTAGTCGTTTCGGATCTGATCAATCGTAAAGTCGAGCGAGTAGAAGTTCTCAGTAACATAACTGCGAATTTCTTCCTTGTTCTTGCCCTGCCGAGCCAAGAACGTTGTCGCCGTCACTGCACGGGCGCCTAAAAGGCCTTCCGGATGATTGTGCGTCACGGCTGTAACCAAATCGGACAGCAGTAGAGCTTCATCGAGCATCTCCGCAGCGTATGCGCAGCCGCTCACGCGCATCCCTGCTCCGTTCCCAAGGCTCATATACGGTTGTCGATACGGGTTGTGCAGCCAGTTATCAAAGCGAGCGCCGTAGCCCGCCAGCGGATGGCGTCGAGCGTATTCACAAAAGAGCTCAATCACGCGTTGCGGCAAACCGGTCGAATTGCCTCCCGTCTCAGTCAAGGCCTGACAAATCGCCACAGTCAGCACCGTATCGTCGGTAAAGAAACAATCCGAAGAAAGAAAATCAAAACCAGGCGCCGGCGGCATGGTGAATTCGCAATATGTCCCATCGTCGGGTTGGCGCGCAAATTCAAAACGCGAACCGACAATATCGCCGACAACGGCCCCAAGCATGCTCGAGCTCCTAATCAATGGGATACTGAACGCACCAAAACCTCAAGCCTTCATGGACTCCAGCGCGGCCAACAGCACGTTGGGCCCTGCTTCCTTGTATGCCTTAGGATCAGACAGTGTACGGCGCCAAAGTCGAGCGCCGGGTAGCCCATTCATCAAGCCCATCGTGTGACGAGCTGCATTACGCACGGCATTTTCGTGTTCCGGTGCAATCCGGTGCAAATAGGCCGTCATCTGTTCGACGACCTCTTCGCGTCGAATCTCGTGAGGTTCTTCTCCGAAGAGAACTTCGTCCACTCGGGACAGCATCCAGGGTTCGTGATAAGCGGCTCGGCCGACCATCACGCCGTCCAAACCGTTGTCAATAAAGGTCTTGGACTCTTCCAGCGTCTGGATGCCGCCGTTGATGCAGAACTGCGCCTGAGGAAAGTCCTTCTTAAGCTGATAGGCATAGTCGGGCTTGAGCGGGGGCACGTCTCGGTTCTGACGCGGTGAAAGTCCCTTGAGAAAAGCGGTGCGAACATGCACGATAAAAGTTCGGCACCCGGCCTCATAAAGCGTTCCGACGAAATTCTGAACAAACGGATAGTCATCCTGATGATCCACCCCGATGCGATGCTTGATGGTGGTCTCAAGTCCGCTCGCTTCTCGGATCGCTTGAAAGCACTCCGCCACAAGCTTGGGTTCTAGCATCAAGCAGGCACCGAACGAGCCTTTCTGAACACGTTCGGAGGGACAACCGCAGTTGAGATTGATTTCGTCGTAGCCGTACTGCGCAGCAATGGCTGCGGCCTTGGCCAAATCTTCCGGATCGCTGCCGCCGAGCTGACAGGCCACCGGATGCTCGGTCTCGTCAAACTTCAGGAGCAAATCGCGGTTACCGAACAAAATGGCAGGCGCCGTCACCATCTCGGTGTAAAGCCGCGCGCGCTTCGTCATCAAGCGCATGAAGTAGCGGCAATGACGGTCAGTCCAATCGAGCATCGGTGCGACGCAAAAACGAAACTTTTCGGTGTCAGTCATGTTCCAGAGATACGAACACCCCGCGTCTTTGGCAGACACGGGGCCGGATTGAAAAATTTTTGAAGTCGGAGAAAACCGACCGTCAAACGACTACTTACGCATCAGACCGCCGAGAAGCACAGCGACCATGCCTTTTTTCTTGCCTTGTGTTTGAGTGCGAACCAGCTGATTGCGATCAACATCAGGTTTCGCCGAACTTTCTGTCGGTTCATACGGCGCATCAAAAATCGGATCGTAAACAGGAGCCGGCATCTTCGGCAAATCCACCGGACGTCGACCTTCGCGATCTTCATCTCGCCAATCCTTGCGGCCGCGGCGAGGACGATCTTCTCCAGAACCGTCGCGACGCTGAGTGCCGTGTCGAGAGCGACGTTCTTCGCGCGACAAAGGATGACGTTCTTCGGGTTTGAATTTTTGCTTGGTAAGCTCTTCAATGGCCGTAACAAGGCGACTGTCGCCACCCGTAGCAAGCATCACGGCTTTGCCCTTGGCACCTGCACGTCCCGTACGACCTATACGATGCACATAGTCTTCCGCACCAAAAGGCACATCGTAGTTGATCACTACCGGAAGCTCGGCAATATCCAAACCGCGGGCCGCAACATCGGTTGCCACAAGCACTTCGATTTCGCCCTTCTTGAAGGCTTCCAGAGCCGCCATGCGCTCTTCCTGAGTCTTGTCCCCGTGAATCGCATCGGCTGAAATGCCCACACGAGAAAGCGTGCTGGCCAAACGACGGCAGGTGATCTTGGCGTTGACGAAAACAATAACCTGTTTGATCGGACCGCCATCTTCACCGTCACCCTTGAGAATATCGATCAGGACGTCCGTTTTCTCCGAGTCATGTACCTGATAGACAATCTGCTCAACCGTATCGGCCGTGGCGTTTTCGCGAGCCACTTCGACCAAAACGGGATTGCGCAGGAAGTTGCCGGCAAGCTTCTTAACCTCGGGCGAGAAGGTTGCCGAGAACATGAGGTTCTGACGCTTTTTCGGCAACAGATTCAATATGCGAGAAATGTCGGGCAAAAAACCCATGTCAAGCATACGGTCGGCCTCGTCAAGAATAACGATTTCGACCTGGGAAAGATTCACTGAGCCGCCTTCATGATGGTCCAGAAGACGCCCGGGCGTTGCCGTGAGGACTTCCACACCACGACGCAGCATGTCAGCCTGCGGCTTGATGTCCACTCCGCCGTAGACCACGCCAACGCGCAGCGGCGTCTTGCTTGCGTACTTCACGAGACTTTCGTTGACCTGCACGGCCAACTCACGAGTCGGTGCAAGAATCAGCACACGCACAGGGTGGCGCGCGGGCGACATCGAGGTATTGGCCTTGGGAAGAATCCGCTGAAGAGCAGGCAGACCGTACCCGGCCGTCTTGCCGGTACCGGTCTGAGCCGCTCCCATCACATCCTGACCGGCGAGTACGACGGGAATGGCCTGCACCTGAATCGGGGTGGGCGTGACATAACCCATTTCGGCAATCGCCGCCTGGATATGTGAGTCGAGGGGGAATTTAGAAAAATCTAAGATTTCTGACATCAGCGTCTTCTGGGGCTGGCAAATGGATTGGCCGCATTTTACAGTTCTTCCCACGAGAAAACCTTGCAAAAACAGCGCAATAGCTTTCCAGAAAGCACCTCTGATGCGAATCCCGTGCAGCACCGCAATAAAGAAAAGCGGAAACTGAAAAGAAAAACCCCGATAAATCGGGGCAAACCAGAAGACATTACTGAATGAAGATGGTGCCGAAGCGGGACTCGAACGCCCGATTCTATCGACCTTTTTTCAGTAACGTCTGGCGTTTGTATACTAATTTGTATACAAACAAGATGATAGCCGCCCGCTGACGACCATCTCTCGCCGCGATTGTACCAAATAAGCAAAGAAATCAAGAAACAAAAATAGGGACGTTCATCAAGGTCCCTTTGCTTACAGCGCACTGTGAATTTTTATCACAGCATCTTTTTTTGAAGCTATTCCTTCAGCCAAGCCTGCACCTTCACTAGATAGGCTTGCACCTTCTTCGAGAAGTCTTGTGCAGCTGGTAAGTCGCTTTCTGATAGGTGCGCAGGGATCGGAATCGGCTCCGGACAGCTTGGTGCGATAACTGTCGGCGAGCTTGCGCACCCGGTCAACATCGTCGCGCAAGTTGACAGACTCAGCACGAGCACGCTCAAGTTGATCCCAGGCCGCTGCAAGTTCTTTCGCCTGGGACTGTTCTTTGGATCGATATTCATCTGTCTTTTCCTTTAAAGCCAACGCGTGCTGCGCCTGCATGTCTGCAATATCAGCCTCGTAAAGTGCAGCCGCATACTTGTAGCCAGCACCGAAAATAAGAAACCCCGCCACAGCACACGTAGCCACTTTTAGCCAAGCGTTCATACTGCCACCTTAAGCCCGGCGAGTTCGGCACCTTCCATCCATGTATCAAGACTGATGCTGTCTGCGGCGACACCATTCTCGTGGTAGGCGATAGCTCGCGCCAAATGCAAATAAATCTGCGGGTTGCCTTCAAAGTCCAAAGGATGTTCTGGATTTACACCGAGGCGCTGACAAACGTGATTGACATAAGCACTTGTGTCGTTCTCAATCGGCGGTGCCCAGCGGTTGATGATCTCTTCCGCTGTCGCAAGTCCGTGCTTCTCGTGGTAGGTCATCAGCGTGCGAATCAGCGCACGACAGCCATAAGCCATGCTCGTGAAAGTACAAAAACGAGGATCATCACCAGGAAGTTCCTGACCTTCCCAAACTTCGCCCGTCTTGTCGATATTCCCCGGATTATTGTTTCGTAGTCCGCGTGTCGGCATTGTTATCTCCTTCAATTTTGTCAACAGTGTCTTCAAGTCGATGATTCAAAGCACCGATCAAGCGCCTAAGGATTGGGGGGATCGATTGACCGTACCCCGCCCTCTCAAGGTTTTCGATGATCGACGCAAACTCCCCCAAGCCATACATGCAGATGACCATCGTTTGAAAGATCGACACCCCAATGACTGGCTCAAAGAGCACGTCAAGACCGTGTGAGAGGCCGCAGACGGAAATGATGAGAACCTTCCTTAGAACACCATCCCGTAGGATGCTGGAGTCAAAATCTCCGGTCTTTGATGCGGCCACCCAGCCCGTAATAAAGTCAATGGCAACAAAGATCGCCAGCCACCAAACGAGAGGCCAGATCGCTTCCGTGAAAGCAAAGCCCCAGACCGCCCCAGCCAGAGATCCTATGGCCGTGATTGATCGATCAAGCCCAAGACTCGAAAAATAGGTGGCAATATCTGAAAATCTCTGGATCATTCCTTTTCCTTCTGCTCAAGTCCTGACCCTTTAAAAGGATTGAAATACGCCCAGTGCGGGCAATACGGGTCAGAGGCCACATCTCCCCACATCTTCCAGCCGGCACCAATCCGGATGCACTTCCAGTGGCCAAAGATCTGGTAGTGATAGACGTAATAGATCTGCCAGCAAATCAGCTTCCCGTTCCGTTCCATGTACCATCGACAAAGGCCGCTCACTCCAGACTTGTCGCCGATCTCTGGGTTCCCTTCATGCCAAGCCAGATCCCCCGTCCGGTAATGAACGCCGAGCACGTAGTAGTTGAAGCCATATGCCGAGTTTCTGAAGAGCCACGCGCAACGGCGCAGCCATGTCCAAAAGACCCCGTCACGTGGCCATCGCTCTTTGTGACCACGGTCGCCATCACAGGTGTTGTCGGGCGTCTGGAACATCCAGAGCCACTTCGGAAGCCAACCATCGTCCTGTACGAAACAAGCCAGAACTGGAGACAAGAGCTTTGCGAAAAGCTCAAAAGGAACCCCGATTAGTAGAAAAAGAAACCACTTGAAAAAAGCCATCTTCAGACACCCCCACAAAAATTAAGGCTCCCGACACACGTCAAGGAGCCTTGAAATGACACTCACAACTAAACAAATCCAATCTCTAAAACCACGCGAATCGCGCTACTCCATAGCAGACGGCAACGGTCTTACCCTGCGCGTTCAGCCGTCCGGATCTAAGTCCTGGGTTTTCAGGTCGCATCACTCCGGCCGCATCACAGACGAGACCATTGGCCATTGGCCTGAGATGAGCCTCAAGCAAGCCCGGATGATCGTCCGCCGACGTCGCAAAGATGCAGGCCTTAAGCCGCCATCCGGATACGTACTCAACGACGCCTTCAAGCTGTGGTGCGGTCTCAAGAAAGGTCGCATCGTGTCGTACAAAGAAGAGCGACGACGCCTCGAAAACCACATCATTCGGGCACTCGGCCGCAAGCAAATCGACGAGATCACCGCCCCTCTCATCATCAGCCACGTCCTGCCAATTGAAAGAGCCGGGAACCAGGCCACACTCAAAAGAATCCTCATGCGAATGCGGGAGATCATGAATCTCGCTGTTTGTGCTGGCTACCTCCAGCACAACCCACTTGAACGCGTTTCGATGGTTTTCGCGCCACCTGAGGTCGAGCCGATGCCGTCCTTGCACTGGTCTCGGATGATCGATGTCTGCCGCTGCTTTCTCGATGCTCCAGTCCGCACGCAGATCCTCTTTTGCTTTTCAGCGTGTTCGATGCTCAGACCGTCCGAAAACGCAAAGTTGCGTTGGTCCTGGGTCGAAAATGACATCCTCACGATTCCTGCTGAAGAGATGAAGAAGCGGAAGGCCTTCCGTGTACCGCTCACACCCTTCATGCTGCAACTGCTAGACGCCGCCAAACGGCACTCGCGGCATCCTCGTTCCGATTACATCTTCCCAGGCCGCACATCCGGCACGCACGTCAGCTCGCAATGCCTCGCCAAATACCTCCACACCACCGAGCTGTCCGGCAAGCTTGTGGCTCATGGTCTCAGATCGATGTCCCGTAGCTTCCTCGCCGACCGACAGGCCCCATTCGAAGCCGCCGAAATGTGTCTGTCCCATACGGTTGGTAGCAGCGTCTCAAGGGCTTATCAAAGAAGCGACTACTTGGACGTTCGGCGCGATCTCATGGCCGCCTGGAGCGACTATTTTTCTGGCTGTGCTGATAGTGCCGGCCTAAATCTTGATTTTCCATAAGCCACGGGCTTTTTCTCGCACAAGAAGAGCTGCAGCCCTTGTGCCAAGCGCAGGGGCTTCGCACCTCGCTAGAGACTGTCTTTCGAAGCGATTTCGACCTCAAAAAATGACTGCTCGTAACTGGATGTGGTGACCTCGTTTCATAGGTTCCGTCCGGGTTCGCAAGAATGCCGATGTAGTCCGCCGTAGCGACGCCATTTTGATTTTTATAGGCATACAGTCGTGCCCACGTTTTCTTTGTCTGCTCGACGCCGACAATCATGCCACCAAGAGCGCCCATGGCCACGCCGCTTTGATCTTTGCCATAGACCAAGTAGCGAGCGTTGATAGCCTTCGATAGATCGTCTCCCTTTACATAATCTTCGACCTCAAACCCGAAATTTGGGATTGACGAAGAGCTCGCGCCTGGATACTTGATCATTGCTGAAGCGTTGAGCCATAGCGCGGAAGCTTTTAGGACGCTTTCGCTCTCTACCAATGCGATTTTTTGCCAGGCGCTCCATGCTCCGCTGGAATCCATGTAGCGAATGGCCGGGCAATTAGTTAATCCGTATGAGTTCGGAAAAGCAACTTGCGTAATGTATTTTGGGGTTTCGCCTTTTACCGTTAAAACGAGCAACTTGTTCACGCCACCCGGACCGTTTTGTTGCCCAGTTGAATTGCAGTGGTAGAACCCAGGGTCAGTCAGATTGTTGTAGTTTGGATTGGAAACGACCTTTAATCCATCGTCCGTAAGCGTCGTCAAAGCGTCAATCTGAGACTGAGTCCATTGTTGAGTTGCTGTCGTATTCCACTCATCCCAAACGCCTTCGTTCTTTATACGGAAATACATTCGATTAGAGTACGGCAGTAGCTGAAAGGCCACCGTTCCAGCTGGGAATCGACGGTGCATATGGAAAAGCATGGCCGTCATTCCGCTTCCCGTCGGCGTGTTTGCCTTCGCGCCTGAGATCGTGTAGAAGCCCGTTTTCGAAACGTCGTTCAGGTCATCTTCGACAAGCGCTGGCGCAGTATCAATACCAGCGCCCAAACCGTAGCTCTGAATCAAATTCCACGCCCAAGCTGCATTGATGATCGAAGTGTCATCCACATTGGCAGTCGGCGTTTTTACGATCCCTCCACCGTTCAATTGCGCAGAGCCCGTGACTTTCAGTTCGGGCCTGAAAGTCACTGGCCAAGCCACACACGGGAATCGAATCACGTTCACCACAAACCAATGGCTTCTTGGCTCCAGGTCTGATGTAAGCGTTGCTGATACTGAGCGGGATTCTGCGACAAACATCATTGTCTACCGAATTGCGGATAAAAATGGCGCTGCACTTATCTCTGAAGAAGCCTACTTTAATCAGGATGGCAGCCGAGACCTGCGTTTCAATGGTCGAAATCGGGCAAATACTTCATGGCGTCTGTTCTTAACAATCAAGGAATACGCGAACGAGGAAGTCCGGATCATTGCTGCCGATAGCCCATCGGCTTCAGTGAATGACCATACGCTGATCACGGCCAAGTGGGCAAACGAGGCGTTTGTACATAAATCAGGCGACGAAACCATCGGCGGTGTTAAGACGTTCACTGGTACCCCTTATGTGCTAGGAACGACGGGATATTCACTAAAACATACAAGTAGAGATTTAAAGATTGTTCCAGAAGAAACTCAGCAAAGCTGGGTCTTGCAATACAAAGACAAAAATAACTTAAACGGCTTGTTGCTCAAGCATTATCAGTATGCCTCTGGCGAAACTGCTGTCGTTTTATCTGACCTGAATTATTACGGTAGTGAAGAAGGCGATTGGGCATCTTTGTCCATTGGGCACTATTCGGATGGAACTCGTTATGTAAAAGCCCAATACGACCCACTTGATGGAGTCATGGGCTACGAGGTTGTAACTGCAAAGTGGCTCAGGGCTTTCTTGCAGGATACAGATCGGTCTCAAGTTGTTCATACCACAAACGATGAAACCATCGTTGGCAAAAAGACATTTGCGCAATCAATCTTTTCCAGTGCTAATCCCATGGTTCGATCCACCAATTGGGATGGAATTGGTGTTGCTGATACCAGCCGAGCTGAAAGCAAGCAAAAAATCATTGGTCAGGTTACTGATAAAGACGGCAAGCGATTTATTGGCATTGAGGTATCGGCAGATACGGATGGTAGCCGATGGGTTCATATCAACGGTAGGAATCGTGAAGATACCTGGTGGACCTCGTTAGTCAAATTTGGAGAAAAGGCCGATGGCTCAATCGTTGGATTTCTGGGAGGAAGTCCAGTTACGAGCAGTCACGAACCATTTTCATCAAATGCCTCTCCAATAAGTCCATTCCTTCGATGGCAACTTGCAAAATAAGGCCAATCTTGAGAAACAGGCTCGGAAGGTACTCCGAGCCCGCTTACCCTAGACTTCCGGCTTTTTCGGCCATACAACCTCAAGCGGGAACCCATCTTGCTGCGGCACATCGCGCAGCTCTTGTCGGTATGCTTTGACAGCTTCGCACTGTTCGTCGGTCAGCGGATAGTCCGGCATGACAAGATGGTCAGTCTCAGCCAGTAGCGCATCGCGCTGCGCCCGGACTTGTGCTGACGCTTCGGCCTTGACTTCTTCAGGCGTCTTTTCTGGAATCGCCTCGACGCTCCAGGACAGGTCTTTGCCTCGAGCCAGTCGATGCGTTTTGCTCCCGGCTGTGAGCGCCACAAAGAGCTTTTTCAGCGTGTAGTCGTGCGGCGTGCGAGACTCATGCGCAACCACCATGCTAACGCACTCTTCAGGCGTTGTCGGGATCTTTTCTTCGATCCACTTCTCACCATCAAACCGGTAGAAATAATCCTCTTTGCACTCTGGTTTAATCGTTGTGCAATTGTCTGGCATTGAAATAATTTCGCGCGTTACGTCGTCAACTTGAGCAATAGTTGTACCTGCGAAATAGCCTTTTGAATCGTATTCATATACGTCAATTAAATTTTCCATTTTCAATTCCTTTATCAATAACCGAACATCACGGGTTGGCACGGTGGTCACGCGTATAAGTCGGGCGATCACAACGAAACGGGAGGCGCTTTCTACGGCATGGACGAAATACACGGCGGTGCGGGTGCAACCACTAACTGTAATGTTTGGAAAATGGGTTTTGATGCATCGCTCTCTTCGCCGATTTACGGAGCATCGGACATTATTCAGCCTCCTTCTGGAAAGGCGTTGTGGATTATTAAAACGTAATTCCCGAACATCACGGGTCAATTCAATCCAGGCGGCTTAGGCATAACGGCAAGTGGAGCTTTCAAAGTTGAATCCAGCAGTCAAAGATCGAACTCCGGTGAAAACTCAGATTCAAGAATGATTAGTTTTGATGCCTCTCTGAGCAACCCGATTTACGGAGCAGCAGATGTCATCCAGCCGCCATCTGGGAAAGCTTTATGGATCATCAAGTTTTGATGATCCAGAGAGCCTTACCAGCGGGAGGTTGCACGCTTTCAGAAGCACCATAGACGGAAGATGCACGGCTCGCATCAAAGCCAACGATTGGAACGGTCGAATGGCCCGAGTCGGCCGTATCGGTACTGCCTCCGTACTCATAGAACGCTCCACCGTATTTTGTCGTGTAGCTTTGGCCTCCACCTGTAATGAAACCCGTGATGTTCGGTGCACCACTTTCGAGATAAGTGCCGACCTCATTCGCGTTATTGGCCCCCATCACTGTGCGATTGCGCCAGTCGGGTAGCTTGAAGGTCGTAGAGCCATCGCCGGCACCCCAAGCCGTGCCGATTGCCGCAAAAAGCTTGGCATACGTAGTTCGGCTGATCGTGCCGCCATTACAGGCCATGAAGCCGGACGGGACTGTTTTACCTGCATATGGAAAGGCCACCCCAGATGGGATGGCCGAACCGAGACCCGCTTCAAAAAGTGCCCGTACCCACGCGGTCGTCGCAATCGAGTTGTCGTCACTGCTCGTAACTGGGTGAGGGACATCCGTATAGAACGTGCCATCGGCATGATGCCCCACCGTAAGACCAGCCAGTTCGTAGGTGTCATCCTCACGGGCGTATCTGCTTAGGAGTTGGATGTTCTGACGACCATCTGTGTATTTGTTGTACTTGATATAAGCAGCCGCAAGGCCATTTTTGTCATAGACTCCCAGGGGCCAGAGCTGGATGTTTGATGTTGGAGCGGTTTTTACATCCAGTGAACCACTTGCGAGTCTGAAAGACTGAGTGCCGCTTGATTCGACATTCCCCGTCAGTCTGATCCAACCTTTAACGTTTACGTCATTGTTGTTGACGTTCAGAGCACCATTGACATTAACGGTGGACGCTAGATTGACATTATCCGCGTCGAGATTGATCCAGGATTCATCGCCATAACCCAAACGAAGAGTTGTCGTCTTCGTAGAGCCTGCCACAGGTTCATAGCAGGAGAATGTGTAGGTTACGTTCCCTGAACTGTTGATGGCGATTTCGTTACCTGCAACACGGTTGCTAGTTTGATTAGTCACTCCCGATCCATACAGGAAGTGACCGATATACATCGAATTTGATGGTGCCTGACCTTTCGTGTAGTTCTTAACCTGTCGAACGATATGAGCTCCGCCACTTCCTTCTATTTGCAGCATTGAGCCCTTCAGAACAGTCGTTTCAACATTACCTTCAACTTTCCAGTTTCCGGAAACCTCGCCACTTCCAGAGACAGTGAAGAGACCACCGGAAACACCTAATCCGCCGCCAAATTCGGCGGGAACATCAGACCTTAAGTACGCTGTACCGTCTGCTTTATGGCCTATGATCAGTTGTGCCCAATGTTGATCTCCGTCAGAATAGTCAATGTCAGCCAACAACCATTGCGATTCACCGCTACTCTTTTTGGTGTATTTGAGCATAGCGATTACATGAGCTTGAGCGTCGTAAACACTGACAGGCCACGCTTGAACTTCTGATGACGGAGGTTGTGTGATATCAGAAATTTGAGGGATTGTCACTGCAAAAGGTCTTGCATTTCGGACATGAATAGTTCCTGTTGCAGAAACATTGCCAGTGACTTTCAGTAACCCACCGACATTCACGTCGCCGTTCGCCTGAAGCGCTTCCAAAGTCGTCTTGCCGTGGACAACAAGATTCCCAGACGCATCCATCGAGCCATTGAGATCGATCTCCGTGGCCGTGATCTTTTTGGCAGAAACAGCCTGTAGCGTACTCGAGCCGTTCACCTTCAGCGTGCCACTGGCCGAAATGTTCGTCGCATTGACGGCGGCCAAAGTGCTCGTTCCGGTCGCCGTGATGCTCGTGACATTCAAACCACCTTGCGCATTCAAGGATCCCTTGATTGTGACAGCTCCGCCCACCACAAAAGTCCCGGACACATCACCATTGCCGTTGATGTCGAGGTTCGTGCCAGTGACCTTGCCAAAACTCACGTCGCCAAAGCGAGTCGCGGCGGTCAGCCCCTGATCGACCGACTCAGGGGCGTTTCCGGACCCCGTCCGGATCAGCTTGCCGGCAACCTGATCAGCCATCAGTTGCTTGTATGCCTGATCTGCCACCGCTACCTTGTCGGACGGCATCGCATCGACCGACATAAGTTCGGACGAAAAAAAAGCGCGTTCAGCCGCGCTGTAGTAGTAAGCCATATCTATACCTCGTCAGTAGCCGATTGCCATCCAGTAGCTCGAAACACCACCGTTACCGTTGTGCTTGAAGGCTACATTTCCTCGCTTGAGTGTCGAAAGCGCAAAAGTCGGCGCAAAGTTCCCTTTAGCTTCTGCGACCGCAAAAACGGCCTTGGTCGGGAATGCCACCGGAAAGGCGATCACGCTGTTCCCATTCGATGCCAGCGTCGCCTGCCCCCACTGCAGAATCAGGCCGTTCGGCAGCTTCTGCATCCCCCAATCACCGTGCGACTTCAAAAAAGCCGCAAGCAAGTTCGCCGGCGTCAGAGCCTTGTTTTGATCCTTGCCGGCCGCCACTTCAGAGGATGTCGCAATGCGGATCAAGCCGGTGCGCCCGGTCGTAGCAGTTCGAGCCGACAAAGACGCGCAAGTGACAACTCTCGTCGCGTCCGTGCCCGTGATGGTCTCTGCGTTCGTCGCCAGCTCGACCACACCCAACGTCGACGTCGTCGCCGGTGGGTTCAGAAGGTTGGCGTCACCAAAAATCACCTGGTCGGCACTGAAGTCTGTAACTGCAATGTCAATGGCCAACATCGAAATGGCCATTGCCGACTTTTGCAAAATCGGAGTGTTCTGCGAGTAGACCGCAAAAAGAGTGCCCTTATCGGTATACAACCCAACTTCGTAGACCGTATAGGCGTCATCCGTACTATCCTGCACCGTGCAGTGGATGACGTTGTCGGCCACAGCGCCACCGGCGACCGTTGTCATTCGCTTAAATTCGGCCTGCAGCTGAGTCTGCTCAGGTGTGGCCGTGTACTGACCGGTTCCGTACCCGACTTCAGTAATCAACACGGCATCTGTGCCGGCTTGCGACGCGGCTACAACCTCATCGAGGCCGGCCTGCGTGATGATCATCTTCAATTCGTTTGCAGTATCGGGCATCGCTTAATCTCCCAATGGCAGGACTTGCGGAGCATCCGGCTCCGAACCACCCTCAAGTTCTTCAACTCGTGCCGTCAGCTCGGCAATCGTCTCGTTCAAAGCATCAATCACGGTCTTTAAAATGGCCGGCGTCACGAATTTCGTGGTCGACGTGCCGACCGACACCTCTTCAGCACTTGCTGCGCGATCGTCCACGGCCGCCTTCAGGTTGACCGGAGAAACTGCTGTCGTGGCATCTGTACCGGCCTTAGCCTCGTCCGGAGTCGCCAGGCGAACCGTTCCCGCCTGCTCTTCCGTCGCAGAAGCAAAGGAATCGTCAAAAGCCGCTTTGACCGTGGCCGGCGTCATCACCTTGGTTGCGTCAGTGCCGGCTTTTGCTTCGGCTTCTGTGGCCAGCTCCACAAGACCTTTTTTGCCGGTACCGGCCTCAATGGCCAGAACCGACTTCGGTGTCAGGAACTGAGTCGTGGACGAACCACCTGCGGCCACATCGTCGTTCGCAGCTCGCGCATCCACCGCAGCCTTCAAAGCCGCTGGCGTGACCGCCTTTGCCGCATCCGTACCGGTCTTTGCTTCGTCTGATGTGGCCGTTTTGATCAAGCCTGATCGCGTATCCGTCGCCAGAAGCTTTGCCAAAGCCGACGGCGTCACAGCGCGCTGCGAGTCAGTGCCGGCAAGCGTCTCGGCTTCCGTGGCCAGCTCGCAGATGCCGGCGCTCTCAGTCGTGGCCGCCGCAAAGCTGTACGTCATGCCCTCAAACGTAATCGATGCCGTGTCAATCCCGTCAAACTTGATGTCAACCGACAGCAGAGCTTGCGATGTCGATACCTTCTGCAGGATCACCGACTGCTGCGAAGTCACAGCGAAAAGCGTTCCGTCGGCCAGATACAGGCCGAATTCATAGACCGCGTAGGAATCTTCGGAGTCATCTCGAATTGCCACATGGATGGAGTTGTCTCCTGTGTCCCCACCCTCTATCACATCGATCTGCTTGAACTCGGACTGCAAAGCGGTCTGAGTCTTGCTTGGCGTGTAGCGTCCGGATCCCAGCCCAATCTTTGTGATCTGGACGGCAGCCGTACCCGTGGCCTCGCCGTTGACAATCGCCGCCAGGCCGGCGTTTGTAATAATGATTTGCATATAACCTCTTATGAAGCTGTGACCACAAGACAGCGCGACACGATGGCTCGCGCTCCCGCAGCAAGGCCGATGGCTCCATCGGCATCAAGAGAAGTGATTGACTCGGAGCGGATCCGTGCAAAAGCGACAGGGCGAAGATAGGCACACATGCCCATGCCTCCGCCGACCTGTTGCTGGATCACAAAGGTGTAGTGGCTGCGGACAGGCTTGGCGTCATCGATGAGCCGAATCAGGTCTTCCTGCATTTCTGCGTCAAGCACGCCCTCGATCTTTCCCAAAGTGGCGTAGATCGTGAAGGTGTGGGGCGTCCCTTTTGGATCCGTTTCCCACCACTCCTTAATCGTGGCGGCAGACTGGATCGAAGCCAGCGCGTCGCGCACCGCTCTGACCGTCCCTTTCTTGCGCTTTTCGGTCACGACGTTCTTGACCACCGAGCGCTTGAGCTCGATCGGCCAAGAGTCACGCCAGACCGACGCATCCCACGCGTAAGCAAGATGGTCAAGCTGCTCACTCGAAAGCCCGTCGATGCTCACGTAGATGCTCGGCAGGTCAAGCGCAGCCGTCACCTCTTGAAGCAAGGGATCAAGCGCCTTGCCTGCGCTACTGACCGACTTGTCCCGTTTGATGGAGTCAGGAACAAGGTCAAGCAGAGAGGTTTGATCGAGGGTCTTACTCATCTTTATAGCCCTCATATACCACGTTAACCTTCGTGCATTGCGCCACCTGCATCGCCTCGAGCTTCTTCCATGCGGCAGGTTTCATCTTCGAGTCGTCGACTCGTGAAGCGCCGGCAGCAAAGACCAGCTGCAAGAGCTTGCCGGGCGTAATATCACGCCCGATCTTTGTCTGCTGCCATAGGCGATACTGTTCGACAGCCGCCTCAACATCGGCCTGGATCTGAGCGGCCTTGCTCGAATCCTCTTGATTGATCCAGTAGTGAAGCTCGATCTCGTAGTTCGAGGCCGTCGGCGCCTTGACCACCACGTAGTCGGTCAAAGGCCGGATATTTTCATCAGACAGATGCTCTTCGATCTGCTCAAGCGTGTCTTCGGTCGGAAGCGTGCCATCGGTCAGCAAGACATAAACGTCCACCTCGCCGGGCGTAGGCGAGTCGACTTTGACGTCGATGATCGCCGGCGACACGCTCTTTGCGTGATAGACGTAGGCCTTTTCTGGACCGGCCACCGAAAAAGAATTCGGCGCCAAACGAATGCGATCGGCAAAGTCCGAATCGCTTTCGGCGTCCGCGCCACCCGTCGTAATCGTCGTGTTCTGAGCCCCGGACACAAAAGTCATCGGCGTCACGATCGTGCTGATCTGCCCTGCCAAATAGTCATTGCCGACAGGCCCAGCGACCGTACAGGATGCCGACACCTCGCCTTTTGTCTGGCCGATCGGGATCAGCAAATCCTCATCGGTTTCGAAGGTCACAACCCCATTTGTGACCTGCGTTCCGGCCGGAATCGTGTAGACGGATCCGAGGGCCTGAGAAAGCGTGAACTCGATCGTCGTCACAGCCTTGCTTTCAGCCATGCGCTCTACGGCCAAGAGCTGACCGAGAGCGTCAAGGTATCCGCCTTGCGCGTAGCTCAAGAGGTTCTGCTGTGCCGCGAGGTTGATGGCTGTGCGCTGCTGGATGATGACGTCGGCGATCGAGAGTAAAAAAAGGCGGCGAGGATCGCCCGCCGCTAAAGTGTCACCGCTGGCCTGTTCAAAGCCTGTGATGATCTGAGATCGGATCGTCTCCGCATCCGTCTCAAGGAAGTTGACCTCAGGCAACCCCCAACGCGGAATTGTCTCTGCCATAGGGCTATTCTCCAATCGAAACCGTCACAACCGGCTTCAGAATCCCATCCAAAGAGTCTGTTTGTGAACTTTTAAACTCAACAGACTTCACTTTCGCTCGAGGCTCGTATGTCTCAATTGCGTCGATGATTTCCGACTTCATTTGCATCTGAGCCACAGCCGTCGGAGCATCCAGGTACTGCCAGGACAACCCAAAATCTCGGTCCAAAGGAACCGCACCCTTTCGAGTCGCCAAGATCGTCCGGACGTTCTGGAGGATTTCGACCACTTCGGTCTCCGGAGCAAAGTTCACATCCGAGTCCAAGCTGACAACAAAGTTCATGCCGCCTCCCTCAGGTTGATCGTCACATCTGCCGACACGCAAATACCCAAGCCGCTGTGATGCTTTCTGTTCTCCGACATCGATTCAATGATGAATTTGCCCATGTAATCGGGACCAATCAGAAGCCGCTGCGGCTCATGCAGCTCCATCATCTCCCGCAGAGCGACCAACGCCGCCAGGGGCGTAACACCGAGTGCCGAGTTCAGCTGAATTGAAAAACTGACTTGCAAAAGCTGTGGCCCGATGTACTCGAGCTTTGGCTTTTGGCCAATCACTTCATGCGTTGCCCATCGGTCTGAACGTTCGACCTGAAGGTCCTTGAACGTCATCACCACCGATGAGCTGCACACAAATGGAATCACCCCTAATAATCCCAATGCGCTTGCCATTCCCTTTTCCTTTAGTGAGGTCCAGACGTCTCTCCGTGCGGCGCCGTGTGGGTATGGCTGTTGAGGCTGATGTCGCTTGCCACAACGTCTCCAGTAGCCGACATAGAGCCATTGAGCTGAATGTTGCAGTTCGCCACAACACCGCCTCCACCAGTTACCGTGAAGCCACCCTGTCCGGTAATCAAACCTACAACCGTCAAATTTCCGGTGCAGGTCGTATCGGGAGAGTTGATCGTCACTGAAGATGACGCGTTAACAGTTGCCGTCGTGCAGTTGACCGTAACCGAGTCCGGCACCGTGATCGATCCTTTTTGCTGGTCAAAAACGATCTCAGTGCCGGCAATAGTCACCGTCAGCGTGTGCGCAGCTCTGTCGTAGCAGATCCGGGTCCCGTCTTTGAAAACTACGGTGCGGCGATCAGCCGTTGTCTCGGGAGGTTCAACATCGCCCGCATAGAAAGAGCCGATGATCACTCCATCCTCAAAGCCATCGCTACGAAAAAGACACAGCACATCCTCTCCGATGTCCGGCATCTGGTAATCGCGATTGCCCATCGAGTTGCGCTGCATAATGGGCAAGTCGTAGCTCACCATCGAGTTCTCATCATCGAAGATGACTCGAGCCGTGCATCTTGCCGGATTGATCGAGCTGACTTCGCCAATCTTGAAATTGTCAAACTGCATCAATATTCCCTGTTGACTCGCCGCAGTTGCAGACTCGTCGTATAGCCTCCGCCGCCAACATCGTGCGAAGACGATTCGATGATGAAATTGCCGTCAAAGCTTCCAAAGCCCTCGCAGGCGATCACGCACCCGGCCAAAAGCGACGGATCACCAATCACCGTCAAGCTTCCGGTGACTCGACGCAGGTTGACTTTGCGAAGGGTCGCCTTGGCAAGACGTTCGGCTTCGGCCTTTGAAGTAACGCGCTTGCGCACGCGGTACTCCTGCCCGGAAGCATCCACGGTCGGATCCGTATAGCTGCAATAGTTGACTGCGGGGTTCTTTTGAGCCCGGTAATCAGGTGTTCGAAGCTTCTCAAGCTCTTCATCTACGGTCCCAGGCTTTTCCGGTGTTTTGGAAAAGTCGTAGCCACCGGCCGAGTCCTTCGACTTCTTTTTCATGTCACGCCAGGCCACCACGCACGTCTTGTAGGTCTCTGACTGCTGTGAGCTGAAAGACCATGAAAGCACGTCCGAAACGCCTAGCGTGATCGTCTTGATTGGCTCCTTCGTTTCGTAAGACCGTTGATCGAAGATCACAATCTTCTGGTCCGTGACCTTGATCGAAAAGCCTTCGTCTTCGCAAAGTCGCTGAAGAAAAGCCAGATTGCTCTCCTCCTTCTGGTCGCGCCGGTCATACTGCGGGTCTTCCTCGACATCAAAAAAGAGTTGCAGGCCATTTTCGGCCGCAATCTCTTCCGCGATGCCTCGGAGCGTTCTGGATTCCCAAGCTTTTGTGATCGCCTTTCGTCGGATCGGCTGATTCAAAGGCGTCGAAACGGCTTGCATCTCAAAAGTGCGTGGCGCACCTGAAACACTCATGCTGTCGACGTAGAAACGCCCGCAATGCAGTTCGTCGGATCCGGATCCCGTGGATAGGTAGGCATCAACCACCTCTCCGCCATCCGGTTTCCAAGTCGCCGCCCACTTCCCCGTCTCGTCTTTGAGAGTCAGGCGAAGCTCATCGGCCTCGCCTGTTTCCTTGTCAGAGAAGGTAAAGGAAAGTAGGTCAGGCAGGACACTTTGAGAAACATCCTGCCCGGCAGCTGTGAAAAGCAACCGCAATTTCGTCTGAAGCGGATTAGACATTGCTGTTCCTCTTCCATGGCGGCAGGTTCTTCTCAAAGTCGCTCGATGTCGTGTCGATTTCCGGCACGTTCAAGACGACGCCATCCGAAAAAAAGACCACCTTGCGGTGGTCCAGATTGGCGGAGATCAGTCGATCCATGAAGAGTTCGGATCCGTAAACGTTCTTGGAAATGATGTCCCAGGTATCTTGGGACTTAGTTGTGTACGTGCCCACACTTCACCTCACGCAAAAGAAAGCCGCTTCTGCTCGGTCATGAAACGCTGCATATTGGCCTTGAATTCCTCATATCCGGATCTCAAACCCGTCTGCACCGCTCCGGCCACATCTGCGCCACCGCCCTGCACATTGATGACCGGCGAGAAGTTAATCACCGTTCCTCCCGCGCCTCCACCGCCAGTGGCAGGCAAAGGCTGAAGCATCGTCGAAAGCTTCGAGAGCGGGATAACTGCCTCGGCCTCCCCCGCCTCCGCAATCGTCGCAAGCGTCGGTTGTGTTGCGATACCGCCTTCAGCCAGTTGTGGAATCTTTGGCAGTTCAACTCCGAACTTTTGCCCTCCGATGGCAGGCACCCAGTCCGGAACATTGAAAGCCATGCCGTTGATCGACTCGACAATGGAGTTGATCATTGCAATGATCGTGTTTATCGGCCCCTTCATGATGGATGCCAGCGAGTCAAATGTGTTCGCAAAGAACCCTTGGATAGATGTCATTGCGCTGCTCCAAGCGTCTGAAATGATTTGCGCAGCGCTAACCGCCATAGCCTTGAGTTCATCCCAGTTTTTATAAACGGCCACACCGGCCGCCACCAATCCGGCCAAAAACAGAACGATGGGATTAGCCATCAAAAACTTCATAGCCGCCCCTACACCCTTTACTGCGACTGAAAGCAAATTCATAGCCACCGCTGTCGCTTTGGAAGCCACTGCCGCAGCAACTGCGCTTACTCGGTACGTAATGAAGGCTTGCCGTGCCATTAAGACCCATTTTGTGACAGTGACCACAACCTTCAGACCTTGAAATACACCTCGGAGAATCAGAAAAGCAGACCCTGCGTAGGCTACAGCTGTTGCAATCGCGTTGAAGTTTTCCAGCACAAATGACACAAACGACATAGCCCCTGACAGGCTTTTATTGAACCACTGCGTAATAACCGGAAGTGCTTTGGTAAACGCCTGAGAAAGCGCCTCAATTTGGGGCGCAAGAGCTGCCAGCGCTTTTGAAATATTGGGCATTTGATCCGTAATCGCCTTCGCAGCGGAATCTGCAGCCGGCAAAAGGAGATCCATAAACGACCGCAACACAATTCTCAGCTGATTTCCCAAATCGCTGCTGATGGCTCGAGAAACCTGTTGCATGGTTCCCTCAATTTGAGGAAGGCTCCCTTGAATCGCCTTGAAGCCTTCCAGCGCCTTGACTTCCAAGTCTTCAAACTGGGTTCCGAAAAGCGCAACGCCGGCGGCATTTCGAGCTACCGGATCTTCCATCTCGCTAAGACGTTTCACTACTTCAGCAAAGGCAACTTGTGCCGATTGCCCGCCGGCAGCAAACATCTGAGTCGCCTTTTGCCCATTCAAGCCAAGCGCGGCAAAAGCCTCCATGCTCGACTTCGAGCCGTCTTTTGCTCGAATATTGAACTCTTTGATCGCATCACCGACCTTGTCGATACTGAAAGCACCGTCTTCAGCACCCTTCACCAAGTGCGCCGCAAACTGCTCGGCCGTAAAGCCCAATGCCTGGTATTGGACGGCGTATTCGTTAAAGGTGTCCAAAAGATCGCCGTTCTTGTTGGCGCCTTTCTGAGCCGCATAAGCAATCAAATCGAACGCTTTTTGTCCGTCAATGCCAAAGTTCTCAAGGCCGATGTTGCTCTGGCTGTCTCGTTGACATCCATATCAAATGTCTTGCCAAGAGCCATCGCATTCTTCGTCGCAGACTCAAGTTCCTTGCCGTCAAGCCCTCCAACTTGCTTGATCGTGGACATCGCTCGCGCAACTTCGTCAAAAGATTCCCCCATGCCGGAACTGAAAACCGCTCGCGCCGCTTCTTCAATCTGTTTCATTTGCTCGGCGCTCGCCCCCGTTGATGCCTTCACGCGAGCCATAGCAGCCTGATAGTCAGCCCCCACCTTTGCCCATGCTCCGCCGGCCACTAGGGCTGTAGCGTTAGCTGCGCTACCGATCTTGACGATACCTGCGTTTACCGAGTTTGAAAAATCAAGTGCTTTGCTTAGACCGTCCTGGCCTTTTTGAGCCAGATCGACCCACGGCTGTAGCTTTGCCGCTTTTTGCTGAGCCTTGTAGGCTGCTTCGGTTGCCTGCTCCAGATCTTTTTGACGTTTGACCAGGCCCGCCAATGAGACTGATGCCGTGCCAGCTTCGGCGTCTAACTCCCGCAGTGCCGTACGATTTTTTTGGAGACTTGTCTTAGCCTTGTCAAGCGCTAGCTTTGCCAAGTTGAAACTCTGAACCAGCTCTTTTGACGGTTGACTCGTCTGGCTCATGGCCTTACCCAGCTCTGCAACCTTTCTACGAGCCTGCCCGTATTCCTTGGAGCTTTCAGCAACAGCCTTTCGTGCAGCCACAAGACCAGCAATCTTTCTGCTGTCGCTGTTTAAACTCTGCATGTGATCGCCCAGTTTCTCAACGGCATCGCTGGCATTCTTAAATGACTTGGGAAAATCCCCACTCATCTTTGCCGCAAGCTTGAAGGCGATTTCATACTGTTTTAAAGCCATGTTTCTTCCCAAAAAGAAAGCGCGGATGAAACCGCGCCCTTTTGGATCTCTTTGCTGCTACTTTTCCCTTAATCAGGTTTGTCGTACATCTTCAAAAAACCGATACACAAAGCAGGAATCACAATCCACGCTGCAACAATCCAAACCCAATAGTCCGAGATAACTTCGAGTACAAAGCCGCCGATAGCTGCAATAAAAAACGCAATCGCAAGCAAATATGACATGACTCTTTCCTTGATCTATATAGGAAATTTTACGTCTTTGCTTTGTGATTTTCTGTTTCAATTGCTTCGGCCCATGCCCCCAGTTCGGTTAAGGGAATGCCTGTCCACTGCAAGGGGCTACTGAAAGTCATCGCAGAGATCCGCACAAAAAAAACTTTCAACCACTTGTCAGGGTCTCGCTGTTCCGGGAAGCCTAGCCGAGCAAAAAATTGCTCACCTCCTGCGCCAACTTGCAGTAGTCCTTGGCCGGCAATCCCTCGACAAATTCCATAGGCTGCTTGCAGGCTTTGGCCGCCAAGCAGGCACAGAAGTCAATATCGACAGGCGTCACTGCTGCAAAGTTACCCTGACGCGTCCATTCTTTTTTTGCCGCCGACACATCACGCCCGGTCAGGGCATCCAAGTCCATTTCAACAGCCGTGAACTCTACGCCGTCAAAGCTATAAGGTTTCGAAAGTTCGATTTTCATGATTAATCCTGTAACGCCGGGAAGCCATTCAGCTCCCCGGCAAAAGCATTAAGCCAAACCAAGGTCCTTGCGCACGCTCTCAAGCGCATCTTCATCGCCAAAACGAGCGATGTAGTTGAACTTGTCAATCTCGACGAGCGTCTTACCGCCAACGTCAAGCTTGATGTACGTGCATTCCATTTCGACTTCCGTGCCGGTGGTTGCGCCAACTTCGAGGTTGCCGAGGTTGACGTTCTTCGGTACGCCGCGAAGAGAGAGCTTCACAGCCTGCGTCACAAACTTTCCGGAAGAGGCGTCGTAGACCTGCTGTGAGCCTCGGAAGTCCAAAGGATGAGCCATCTGCGAAGCCAGTGCCGTGACATCCGCCGTGATCGTTCGAAAAGCCACCGTCGTCGTGATGGAGCTGTAATGCCCCAAGACCGGCGTTTCCACTTCGCCGGCAATGCCGGCACCGGACACGGTATCGGTCATTGCCTGAAACTGCGGCAGCGTCACCGTTGCCACACCCAGAAGATCGGTCCCGTTGCGATAGCAACGGAAGTTGATCAGTCGCTCAGGAATTTGATTCGTTCCCGCCATTTTTATCCTCACTCAAAAAGTACAGTCATGGCCTCGGCGTCATATTCCATGATGAAGTCGATGTCTCGAGCCGGCGGAGGCGGACTGACCAAAACATGGAATTTCGCAATGCCGTCCAAAAGGTCTGTCGTGCTGTTCTCGCTTTCACGGAAACTCACTGAACCACGCAGGATGTACTGCAGCGCTGCCAGACCGTTGAGCCACAAATTGGCACTGTCAACCACCGTATCAATCAGACGTCGATTCAGTGGAGCATCAAGTCGCTGCCAGTATGTCGTGATCAGCGTGTTGCCGATCCAATTCATCATGCGGCGAATCGGGATAAAAGCATCCTTAGGATCAGAGGATCCCGGATAGGCTCCCGTTCGGTTGCCCCAGAACACCCAGCCGGACGACTCATTGATCGCCGTGCAAATACCTTGACCATTGAGGTAGTTCGCCGTCTCGAAATCGAGCCAAACTTCCTTGCCGGACTCAAGAACCGTGGCCGTGGTCTGCAATGTGTGGTTGGACGGGCTGACGTATGGTGTACCGTCGTTCTCGCTATCGACAAGCCCCATCAAGGCGGCTACCTGGCTGGACATATGGAAGAACGTTCCGGACAGAGACAAACCCGGCCAGCACACGATTTGGTGCTTGTCGGTGACGTTGTTTGTGGTCTTCCAGGACGGAACTTTCGTGTAATCCGTAGCAGTGTCGGTCGGCACATCGATCACGCACATCGCTTTAAAGCGACCGTTGATGTCGACGCACTTGGCCGCCATAACGGCAGCCACTTCCGGATCTCCAGAAAAGCCCGGAGCCGTGATCGTGCCGGGCACGAGACGGAAGCGCGAGTAGACCTCAGCGACCAACTCCAGACCGCTCTTTTCACCGGATACGCTCACTCCACCAATGATGTCATCAGCCTCGACCGCAGACGGATCCAGTTTGTCTGCCGCAAATGTGATGCTGGATCCGACCAGACACTTGAAACCATCATCGTCCGGCAGAGACGTCACTACGAGGTTGCCGTCATCGTCAAAGGAAAGCTCGTAGTCCGTTCCCAAAACATAGGGAGAATCGACATTCGTGAGCGTCACAGAGCTCAAGATGATGCCGGTCTCTGCCACAACAGCCGAACCGGTTTTCGCATCAAGCGTGATCGATGTCGTGTCTGCCGTCTTTTTGTGCGTGGTCGGATCCAACACATTGACAAAGACAGCCGGCGCCACACCGAAGAGTGCAAACTGCGCATAGGCAGCTTCGCACAGCGAGAACCCGAACTTCTTCAAGCCGCTGGTGGAGTCATCGGCTGCCGGCACAAAACCGAAGGCCGCAACAAATTCCTCGTAGCTGTTGCACAGCACAGGGCGATTGACGTTCGTCACATCGGTCATGTTGACCGGTGCCGTGCCAAAAATCACTGGCAAGGCCGAATCAACCACCACTGCCGGCAAGATCGAAGTCGGAACTTCGGATACATAAACACCATGCTTGTACGCCATGGTTCCCCCTTACTTCAGTTCGTCGCGCAAGCGCGTGACATAGGTATTGAGAATGTCTCCCTTAGTAGCTACGCGTTGACGCGCCGAAGCCAGCATCGAGACGGGTACAAAAAGGCCCCGCAGCGCGGGGCTTTTTTCTCGGAGTTCTTGAATCGATTTTGGGAACTCGCCTCCCCGAAAAACCGTGTATCGACTCAGAAGTCCTTTCTTGAGGGTCGGGCCGACATAAACCACTTTCGGCTGCAGCCCAATATCGTTTTCACTCATGGTTCACTCCAATTCACGACGTCCGGCTTTCGGAACGTCCATTTGGTCGTCATATCAACTTGCCAGTAGGGATGCGCCTGCTCTTCGCTGACTTCGATTCGAATTGGGAAGTCAAGGATGTACTGGTCATCCAGACAGCAGTTCGGAAGATCAAATAGCGCTTGGCGAATCCGACTACAGACATTCATGGATTCTTCATAGCCATCCACGCAGCTGCCGTCGTCCTGCAGTTCGTAGTAGGCACCGATGCTGATCGCAACTTCGACGCTCACCGAGTTCTCGTCTGTGGTCGATGCCATCGGTCGAACGACCACAAACGGAAACCCTTCGACCTCTTGCTGCGGGAACTTCAAGAACCCGTTGAACACTTCCGGGACAGCGACATCGCCACCCGGGCATGGCAGAGCCAAGTCCTTGATCGCCTCACGAATAAGGTCGCAAAGCGCTCGGCACAACAAAATCTCCGTCATTTGACAATTTTCTCCAGCAAAACTTCGGCCTCATGCTGCAGACGCCGCTCAAAAACTTCGTGCATCCGGGCCGAAACCTTCTCGGCAGAACCTTCAAGCATCGAAGGGACTGAAGGACCGGTCAACCGCTTGATGGGTTCGCCTCGACGCTTCTTTCCCTTCGCGTCAAAGTAAACGCGGCTCTTGATGCCGGTAGCCTGTCGAGCAAAGATGTGACCGCGCCACTTAAACCCGCGCTCCAGATTAAAAGGGTTACCCTTAGCAATCGTCACGCGAACTTTGCGACGTTTGCCACCAGTCGTGTTCTCGTCCGTCGGCGAATGCTTGAACTCTCGCAAAGGCAGTTGCATACCCTGCGAAATGATTTCGCCGGCAGGCTCAGACTTGGACGCCTTGGTCACGCGAAGCGTCTTTTTGATCTCGGTCGCTGCAACCGTGTAGTTTTCACGGACGCTTTTGCTGACCTGAGCCCGACCGGCCGTGAGTGCCCGATTGATCGCGCGGGGCAGGATCTTGCCCACCCCGCCCGGCACACTCGAAAGCATCTCACGCGCACGATCAATCGCTCCGCCATCGATCTTGATGGAGACCTTGCTCATGCTCGATTCGCCTGAAGCTCAATGACAAAGACACCCATTTCCACCCGGGCGTCCGTAACAAAGAAGAACTGGCCATCCAGGTTCAAGCGCTTACCTTCCTTCGGCAACACCTTCATGTCTTCTTCCTTGACGTAGATTCGCCGATTGGCGGCGTAAATACCCGCAACACTTTGAACGGCGGCTGCTACGTTTGCATCCTGATCGATGATGCAAACCATCTTCTGGCCGTCGATCATGTGTTCTTCGGCGAATTCGTCAAGGTTGAAAAACACCGCCTGGATGTCTTCCCGGACAATGTCTTTAAAAGACATTGTTAGCCACCAACATCGTCAGGCGTCGTACCATTGACCAGTACGTCCGCCATGCGGCAGAAGCTTTCCGGATGGCGCACAGCAATATCTACGGACTGAAGAGCTCGGATTTCCAAGCCACCGTTGTCGTAGGCCGCTGCCGAATACGGGTTCGGAAGGATTTCCAGAACACCCCATTCACCGATGAGCAGATCAGCCCAGTTGCCGAAGAAGATTTCAGAACAAACACCCGAGGAGGTGCCCTTCGTCAAGTTCTTTCGAGCCTGGTTGCTTCGGGCAACCGGATAGCCATTGACCTCACCCGGGATTGCATTGCGAGAAGCACCGACAATCGGTTTCCAGATGTAGTTGTTGTTGGCGTCCTTGATCTTCTTAAGTGCGCCAATCGTCACGGCGTTAGCAAGGTATGCCATCGACGTGCCGTCAGCGTTGGCGTCGGCGACCTTGGTTTCCATGTCGATCAAATGATCAAACGTGATGGCCGCCCCATTGGTGCCGCCTTCGACAGTCAGAATGCCGGTCTGGGAGGCCAAACCCTTGGGCTCACTGCTAGAACCAGAACCGGACAAAGCTGCGAGGTCAATCGCCAAAGCGATAGACGTTGCCAGTTCGTTGCGAACGAAGTTTTCGACAGACATCGTCACCTGTCGCAGCATGTTGCGGCTGACGAAAGACTTGGCCGCAATGGTCTTCATGTCCAGAGCAACCTTGTCGAACGTAGCATTAGAACCCGTCACCGTGCCGGTTTCCTGAATCCACTGTGTAGCCGAGACCCCGGACTGACGCGGAATTTCCACCTTGCCGACAAGACCCGGCAAGAAAGTGGCGCCCAGCTGCATGACTGCAGCCTTATTGCGCAGGATGTCAATGAAGGATCCCATCAGAAGATCGGTCTTCACAAGATTTCCACCCTGGGTCGGCGTACCGACGTAGTAGCCGACATCGCGCATCATGGGAAGGTCGGTCGGCATAAAGAAACCGTTACTGTCTCGACCCATGCGGCGAGCCAGCTCAACGGACACTTCGCGTTCAAGGCCAGCTTCACGCCAATTGCCAGTCATGTGTGCGTTCAAAGCACGCACAAGGCTATAGCTGCGACGCTCGGCTTCGGACATACCGATATCGAAATCGCGCTTACTGTCGGCGGCCGGAGCCTGACGCTGGGCACTCAGCGTATCCATAATGGCCGCACGAGCCTCATCGACACTTGCACCACGATTGATCAAATCGTTGCGACGATTGTCGTCAATATTGAACTGGCGGCACATCGTTTCGATTTCCTGGATACGCGCACGTTCAGCGGCGCGAACTTCGTTTTCGGAAACCTGCACAGCCGGTGCGGTTTCTTTCTGAACGGCCGTTGCGGCCGTGGTCTGGTTCTTGTCACCCATAAGAGGCTCCTTTTCGGTTGCTTGGTTAAGACTTCGATAAACACCAACAGATGCGTCTGCCGGCATTGCTACAAGTGAAACTTCAAAAATTTCCCAATCGGTTGCTGTCGTGATCTTTTGCTCTTCATCCTCCGAGCGCTTAAAGACGCGATAGCCGATTGAAACGTTTGTGAGAATGCGATCCTTGACTCGCGTGAAGGCCTTTTCACCTTCCTCGTCCGACGCGAACCGCATGGTTGCGTAAGTTCGGCCGTCTTCCTGCCGGATCGCATCGATCACCCCCACCACACGATCCGGGTCGTGACCTAACAGAAGAGGCAACGACTTTTGCCGCTGCCCCATTCGCATCGCCCCGGGCGCGTGGCTCAGGACTTCCTTCCAATCGGACCACATCTGGATCGGCGTTTCCGACGCGACCGATGCAGTGACCGTGCGATGCTCAACATCAACCGCCTGGTCAATGACCACCGACCGGTGTTGCACTTTGTCTGACATAGTTTTTTCCTCAATAAAAAAGCCAGCTTGTTTGCCGGCTCTTTGTCATTCTTCTTGGCCATCGTCTTGCTGGATTGGAGCTGTTGGGACTGTTGACGCACCAAAGGACAGCCCCAAAGCCTTGGCTCGATCGATGTCCGAGCGAATTTCCTTGTCAACATCTTCGCGGTCCTTGCCGTTGCCAATCTGCGCGATGACATCCGATCGGGACATAAAGCCCTGTTCGACCGCCATTGCATACGCCTGGACTTCCTTGGCCGGATCGACCCAAGACCAACCTCGCGGCTTAAAGCGGACCTTCTGATAGTGGTCTCGACGGCGGAAGTAGTCCGGAATGTCCACGCCCCCGGACAGGACTGCGGCATCGAGCCAAGAGCGATAAATCGGAGCCAGGTGGTCTCGGATCAGCCAGCCCTGCAGCACGCGCCACAGACTGCGCTCATCGAGTAATGCCAAGCGGCTCGAGCTGTAGTTGGACTGGCTGTAGTCTCGGCTCAGAGACTCATAGGAAACGCCAACGCCGGCGGCCATCTCGCGCAGCATGTAACGCATGAAAGCCTCAAGCGCTTGGTTCGGACGTGAGGGAGAAAACCCTGCAAACGTTTCACCCGGGAGCAGGCGCCGGAAAGTACCCGGCTCACTCTGGACACGGTTACCGATTTTCAAATTCTGGAACCGGGCATCGTCCATCAAGCCTTCTGACTGCTGGATAAAGCCGACAATGTTTGCGGCCGCACGTGCAGCCACCAGTTCGGATTTGGTGTACTCGCTCGAGTCGTTCATTCGACGCAAGACCGAGTGCATCCACGGCACACCTCGAGTCTGCGGCCATCGATCGATCAGAAAGATGTGATCGACGTCGGCAGCTGACAGCCTCTTTCTTTGTGGACCTCGATTGACCGACTGAAACTGATAGTCGCCCGGATGCGCCGTATTCATCCAGTAGGCGACCGGGCGCATCCAAGGATCGACCTCGACACCAAAGCGAACACTGTTGCCGTTTCTGGCCACGAACGTCCCTTCGGTTTGCCCCAGCAGAAGATCGGACTCGATGATCTCAAGAGCAAACGGCACGCGGCTTCTGCCGAACTTCGACTGCACCTTTCGGATCAGCACCTCGCCATCCTGAAAGACAGCCCCCACCGCCAGCCGCAAGATCGAATTCATGGAGAGCTGTCCGGCAGTATGGCAACTATCTCGCTCCGACCACTGTAACCACGCCTCTTCGATGCGGTTATTGAGGTCATCGTCAGGCGTCCCGTCCGCCTTCATGACCTGAGCTTGAACGCCGATGCCGGTGCCGACAATGTTGTCTTGGACAATGCGCTTCAGGTTTGAGGCGTGCGGATTGTCCCGGATCATCTTTCGGCTGCGATTGCGCAGCGTCTCAAGACTGCCGGCTAACTCCGAATCCTCGGACGTTGCCGGCGCCATCCAATCTCCAGATAGGCGTCCCCCTTCGGCCGCTTCGTATTGCCGCACCATAAGGGGCGGCTCTTTGCGAGGCTGCTCCGGCTCCTTTTGGAACAGTCGTTTCAAAATCCCCATTTACACAAACTCCACAAGCATTTTTCGCGGGTCAGCACCGGAGGCAGCGCACTTCTCCAGATAGACCTGATTGCGCCAGTAGGCCACCAAATCCATCAACTCTTGAGCACTGTTGAAACTCAAGGTTCGGCTTCCGATCGTGTAGCTCCTGTACCTTGAACGACCGTTTGACGTGTAGTCCATCAGAGCCTTTTCGGCCTGAGCCAGACACCGCTCTGCTTCAGTTCGGTGATCAAAATCAGCGTCGGCTACCTTTTTCAGAACCCGAAAAGTCTCGAGCACCATCGTCCGACGATAGAAGTCATCGGCCGTCAATCGCACGATCAGATAGGTCGTCCCCATCGGCAATGTTTCAGAGACATCCGCCGCCAAGGTCACGGTCACAAAACCATTGTCATCAGCAGCAGTTAGGCTCACAAGACTGCCTTCAGACGTGCGCAAAAGCGCTTCGATCTTCGGGTGTTGCGGAGCTTCCCCCATCGCCAACAGCCGTTGACGGTTAAGCTTCCAGACCCGCGAGTCACCCGCCACAATGTCTTTCGTCGCTACCACGCGTCATCACTCCCATTGCCGCCATTGAAGGCGTCGTAAAAATCATCTCGTTTGGCTGCCGGCTCCGGATCAATTGCCGGTGCCGACGGCGCACTTTCCTCTGCCTGTTGCTCAACCGGTGGCAGAAGATCGATCTGCATCTGACTTTGCAGCTCCATCTGCCATCGATCAGCTGACCACAAATGCAGCTTCAGCGATCGAGCGGCATGAAGCGCATAGACCTCACAGTCAAGTGCCTCGTTTCGTACCCCCGACTTCTTTTGCCAGACGCGCTTGCTGCTTCGAGACGTCGGCGCTTTGACCTCTGACGTGATCTGTTCCCAGTAGTCAGGTCGCACGCCGTGATACCAGTGCATACGCCCGGGCCCGTCTCCGGTCAGCTTGATGCGTCCGGCTTTCGCGTCAACGCCCAGGATTAAGTCTTTGGCTCGGCTGGTGCCGACGATAAAAGGCGTCAGACCGTACTTTGATGACTTGTGTCTAAAGCCCAGGTCAACCGAAGGCTTCGGCGTTGTGAAAATTTCCTTCGAGTCATCATTGACCGACGAGCCCTTGATGGCCATGTAGCCCTTGCCGCGACGCTTTCGAACAAAGCTGTAAACGGCATCTGATGTTTGGCCATCGGAAGAGTCGATCGACACCGCCCGGATCTTGATCGAGGCTCCGGACGGCGCTTTGAACTTGCGCTCCAAAAGGTCCGCCAAATCCACCCAAGCGCCCTTGCCGGGCGTCATGGTTTCGCCGGGAATTTCTCCCCAGTACATGAGCCAACTCTCTTCTTCCGGCCCCCAGGCTCGGATAATGACGGCCAATCGATCGTGCTGGACGTCAACGCCGGCCGTAATCACAAGGCCGTTCTTCGGAACCGTCAGCTCTTCGTAGGCTTCGGCACGCTTGGACAGTTCGTCCGGCTCCGGCAGATCGTTCTTGAAGGCGTAAGGAATCCCCAACTGTGAGTTGTAGAAACTGCGCATCTTCGTGTCGTCGCCTTGATCAAGCGCCTTCTTTGCTGTCAGGTACTTGATGACAAGATTGCGCAAAGTCGACCCTGGGAATGGGCTGTAGATCTCGTTGATGTAGAAGCCGGCAGTCCCCAGGAACGGAGCTGTCGCTCGCCAAACACCATGCCGAACCGCTCGATTCTTCTTGGCATCATCCCAGATGCAGCCGCAATGCGGACACACGTAATGAGCCGAGTCAACGTCTGCGGATCCGAACACTTCATGGTGCAGATCGTCCCTCTCATTCCATTTGACGTTGTCCCAGGAAAGCACGTGTTCCTGGCCGCAGTCCGGACACGGAATGAAGAACTTGCGCTTGTCAGACTCTTTGTAGGCTTGTTCAACAGCTGAGAAGCCCTCGACCGTCGGCGTGCCGCCGTAGACCACTTTCGATCTGGCAAAGGTCTTCGTGCGCTCGATCAACAACGTGATCGTGTCGCCCTGCTGCTTGATGTTCGTCACGCAGTCGTCCGGCTCTTCCACGCAGACCACCGGCGCCGGCGTCGACTTCACGCTCGATGGAGATCCGGATCCGACCAGCTTCAGAAAACCACCCGGGAAACCTTTGAAGTTCCAGCGATTGTCTTTGTCGCGCTTCGATTTGACAGGGATCTTTTGTGCCAGAGTCGGAGACGCCTCAATCATTGGCGTCAGCTTTTCGTCGTTAAATTCTTTGGCGGCGTTGTCCTTGGCGAACATCACGATCATCGGACAAGGATCGATGTCAATCCTTCGGCCAAGGTAGTTGAGAAGCACGCCGTCGGTCCAAGCCACCTGCGCCGACTTTTGCGCCACGACCTTTCGCACTGCCGGATCGTCAAGTGCCTGATGGATCCCCGGCACCCAGGGAGTCAATGATGCGTTGTAGCGTCCGGGCAGAGCGGTCGACTTCGCGCTCATCCCTCGGAAAGTCTCAGCCCACTCTGTCGTCCCCATTTTCTTCGGCGGCTGCAAGATCGCTGCCATTTGCTTGAGCAGCTGGCTGATACCCGCCGAGGTATCCAGAGAGATGTTGAAGGGCATTGTGTGTGTACTCGTTCAAAATGCTGACGTCGATGTCAATCCCATAGAGCGTGTCAAGTTCGGTTTTCAGCTTGTCATCGCGCGACAGCAGCTCTTGCCGAAAACCGGCAAACACATTGGCCAACTCGCTTTGAAGGTCGGCAATGTTCACCAGCTGGCCTTTCTTTTCGGCCAACTGGTACTGCTTCAATTCACGATCGACGCGTTCGGTTAAAACTCTTTCTTTGTTTAAGTCATATTCGCCATCGATACTGGCGTGTCCGGCTGCAACTTCCCGCAATCGAGAGATATAAGCCAACCGGATTTCGTCCAAATTCATTTCCTTCCAATCAATTCCCATCTTTAAAAGGGTTTTGGAAACCGCTTGTTGCGAAACCCCTAAATGCTGGGCAATTTGTTCTTGAGTTACTTTGGACATTTGGGTTTGATTTACTACCCCCTTAGGGGGCTCACAAGTAGAAAAAAATCGGGGGCTTGCCCACCGCGATGGTTCAGGCTCAGGAAGGACCCGTGAGCCTGGACCAGGAATAAAAAAGAGGCTGCCTTTCGACAACCTCAAGACCCCGTACCGTAGGAGAGAAACGGCACTAAGGTAGCGATTTTTGGGTACAAAAAAGCCCGCAAACGCGGGCAAACTTGAGACATTATAAATATTTATTAGAAAAGTCTTCTGGCGTCATCTCATATACATCATCATACAAGAAATGACTTATAGGATTTAGATATAACAATATTGGTTTTGACGAGTTCTGAGTTCCCAGTTTTAACAACTTGTTCCTCGAATTAATATTTTTATCTTTAGATGCTTTATCTGGATAAAAAACCAAAATAAATTTGACATTTTTTCTTATCCACGAAGCGCTTTTATCTTCACGATCCGACAAGATAATCGCCGAGTCGTACGCTTTCAACCAAACTTTATACTTATCGAAGTCACCAGACTTAAATTCAACCAACACATAACAGCCATCAGAATCTACAAATAATCCATCAGCTGATGCAGGCTCTTTGTTTGGAGAAATCTCCCTAGAAAAAGCCTCTTTGACCGCATCAAAGTCAACCATTGATTTCTGACTGTCAATGAGAACGCAGTCATCTGTATCACTGTAGGAACAACAGGAGACTGTAGACAAGAATTTACGAAACTCAGGCGGCGTCTTCATTCTTCAACCTTAGTGGCCTCATCCTGAATAGTTTGATAAGGGGCAGCAAGCGAATCGTAAATAATACGAATCTTGTCTGTAACGTCTTCAACGAAAACGGAGTTCCCTTCTCTCGAACTGAAATAATACCTGTTGTTTTTTATGACATCGTGCTTTTTTGCAAACACGTCAATAGCCGAAATGAAATACGGACTGTGCGATGTAATCAATACATGAAGTCCCATTGCTTTCTGAAGCAACACAATCATTTCAGCCAATACCACTTGCCACTGCGGATGCAGGTGAATCTCTGGCTCATCCAAAATGACTGTACCATTTTCACCAATTGAGCCATTACGAATAAGCTCTTGAAGAATCAAAAACGTCTTCAAACCTGCCGATACATTCTTCAAATCCAAAGAAACACCAGGCATATTGTCATCTACGAACTTAATGCCTTTTCCAACACTGCGCAGCGAGCCGTGGCAAATTTCTTTAAGCCGATCCTGCACAGGCTTAAGCATTTGATCGTTCAATATGTCCTGTATTACTGTCGAATCACCATCATTATCGTCATTTACAAGACTTTTACCAATTAAATCATAAAGGTTTGCATTATGCTGACTATCAAACATCCATCGCGAGACATATCGATATTTGTCACTAGTCAAATTTGGCGAAAGTTGATCTAGATATACAGGAACATGATCTAAATTTCTAATGCCACTTGTAGAAGCAATTGCCTCATTACGAATGACTACAGATATTGTCTTGTCTTTAATAACTAAATTTACTAGCGACTCTTCATCTCGATGCAGTTGATTTTGGACTTGACTTCCAAATTCCCCTGTAAAAGAATTTAAAATCAATCGCTCCTGGACGGTCGCTTCATCCATTGTCAAGATATCTGTTGCCCTCTTGACAAATTCTTCACGCCCATCGAGCAAATCTTCCGGGCAAGAATCAACCACCTCTTGGATCAAGTCTGCAGTCAGTCTATTACGGCGCAATTTTCCAGTGACAGAGTGAAGCCATTCTTCCGAGGAAAGATTATTTACACTAGAAAACGTAGACAGAGCTACTGACACAGCACCAGTCCGTCTCACCTGTTCCACTCGCCGGTCAAGATGACTTAAAACGCTAAAAACAGAGTAAAGCGCCTTCCCGAACGTGCTTTTCCCTGTGTTATTTTCACCAGCAACAACAGTGATTCCTGCAATTTCAATCTCAGAATCACCCAAAATCCCAACATTCTTAATTCGCAACCGCATTGCGCGTCTCCTGTTCCTTCCCGCCAAAAACGGTGCTAAAAATCTAGGGGATTCATTTTAGCTGAGCATCCCAACCTCTCACCACAAAAAACAAAGTTCGTAGCAGCTCAACGCCCGGCGCTGGCCGGGCATCGTTTGTTTACGGATCAAAAATACTGAGCTTCCGGATTGTCTCCAGATCCCCTTCAGCATACTTTCTGGCGATGACCGCATCGGGATGCTTGTCTTCGGAACTTGTTGCTGGAGTCTGTTTGCTCGAGGCCGCTTCAAACACCTGCGCCTTCAGCTCTTCAAAACGAGCATCAAACAAGTCACAGAGCCAATCGCTGAGGTAGTAGGTGTCATATCCAATCCGTTCGATGTACCTGAGATCCTCAAGCTTCAATATCGAACTATCCGTTGGATGTTGCCGATGGTTCTTCTCCTTTCCAACATACCATTGCAACAACATCCTGCGCTCTAGGATGGAAAGTCGATTGAAAAGTTGCACTTGCCGGTCAAGCAGAGCATTGACCTTGATCCGCCGCAACTCGTCCTCTTCTCGTGCTTTTTGCTCTTTCTCAGCCGCATCCCTTGCCGCCTGTTCCAGAGCCTCCCGCTGCATTTTTTTACGCCGGCGTCCGTCTTGGAAAGCGTTCCATGCTTTGCCACCGTAGTGGACTACCAACACGCAAAAGCTAAAGAGTCCTGCAAACAGAAAGTATGCGGAGAATTCGTCTCTCATTCGATTCACCTCCCGGAAAAATTCCCAGTCAGGGAGAAGGAACAAGAGAACAACGAACAGCAAGACTGCCGGAACGTTTTTAGCTGCGGCCTCGATATATGGTTTAAGCGCTTCAAACATCGCAAAAACAGTCCGGACAC
>OLWM01000225.1_pt1 | contig 36323 bp, 25 predicted proteins | sample 1644141 | NCBI WGS metagenome assembly OLWM01 (sample SAMEA103958150, study PRJEB25191) | human gut metagenome | biome: human-associated habitat [ENVO:00009003]; feature: intestine environment [ENVO:2100002]; material: feces | place: Germany | collected 2013/2015
CCTTTCAATATTCTAATAGACCGGATTATCCCTGACGGAAATACAGCAAGTAAAGAAGTTACAAAGTATACCTATTCTTTTGATAAACGTAATATCATAACTTCCTGCAAAGAAGTTATAAACAGTTACGGCACGGATTATATCCGCACCGTACACTATGTAATTGAATAATTATCTATTGAAGAATTTACAGAAGAACAATATGTGATAATCCAGAGAGTTATTCCAATACGTACCGGTATGACCTCCGGGACGTGTTATGAAGTCATGGTCTATTTTGTATGCCAATAGCCGTTTGTGCAATTCCTTATTTACCTCAAGAAAGAAATCGCTCTCACCGCAATCTATAATCAAAGCCAAATCCCCATTTGCCAGTTTATCAACCTGATTGATTACTGTGTGACTATTCCATACCGCCTCATTCGCAGTAAGCTCCCCCAATTGTTTTTTCATTTCCCAATTATTGGGAAACGGCCGGATATCTACCCCACCGCTCATACTCCCCGCCGCGCCGAATATATCTTTATGACGGATAGCATTCCATAACGCGCCATGTCCGCCCATACTCAAGCCACTGATAGCACGCGCCCTTTTTTCAGGAATCGTAGCATAATGCGTATCGGTATAATTCACCAATTCCGAAGAGATAAAAGTTTCATAACGATAAGACGGATTGAGCGGACTATCCCAGTACCAGCTATTCTTTCCGTCCGGACAAACGAATATAATTCCTTTTTCGTCCGCAATTTGAGGAAGATTCGGTTTAATTCCAATCCATGTTTTAGCATTTCCACCGTAACCGTGCAACAAATAAATGGCGGGACAAACTACTGCTTTCTTCCCCAGCGCAGCATCCGGCGTTACCACCACCACTTGCACATCCTTATTCATGGAAGGACTTTTAATTAATAAAGTATCTACTTTGGCAGCAAACGAAGGAGCCACCCATACTAAAAGAAGAGCAATTAATAGAAGTTTTTTCTTTTTCATTGTGTGTTATATAGTTAGATATAGTTATTCCTCTGCTACTGCGGAAGGATCAAATTTAGAAACCGGCATTTCAAAGGTTTTATGACATTGCTTACAAATATAATTCCAGTGGTTGTCTCCCGGAGGAATGACCATCAATGCCGAAAGTACGGCAGCACCCATCGCACGCCATCGCTTTCCCTTCCTCAAAACCAACCGGATATCCGACGAGCCGCAATACGGACAAAGCGTCAACTCTTCCGGCCAACTATCGTTATCTCTCAATACTTGAACAGCCTTATCATAGTCTTCATCTGCCACCAGTATATCCACCCCCGCTATACTGCTCACACAGCTTTTATACAAAGTAGAGAAGTTCTCATTGTGCAGAATAGACTCGATACCTTCATTCTCCAATGCCCCTTGAAGGATATGTGCTTTCATCGCATCATTACAAGTTATCAGTTTTACAGTCTTCATAAGGAATCTGTTTTTAATATGTCCTACAAAAATAAGACATAAAAATGAAATGAGAAACAAAATCCGGCTAACTTTATCAGGAAGTAAAACGAACCAAATAAGAAGTGACTCTATTTTTATTCACGGAAGGTATCATTCTTTAATACTTTTTTTGTACTTTCGCAGCAATAATTCGCAATCACATGAAAAGACTGTTGACACTGCTACTATTTTCAAACCTTCTACTTTCCCTGCTACAGGCACAACCTGTACATCGAATCAGGGGAACGGTTATTGAGAAAAACAGCCGTCAACCATTAGAGTTCATTAACGTAATGGTTCTCGGGCTGAACAAAGGTGGCGTCACCAATGCGGAAGGCCATTTCACCATCGAACAAGTGCCTCCCGGCATCTACCGCCTGCAAGCAACTGCCATCGGCTACAAAAGTGTCACCACTCCCGAATATATTGTATCTACCAAAGATTTGAACATCTCAATAGAGATGGAAGAGAACCTGACCGAACTCGCAGGAGTAACCGTCACCGCTTCTCCTTTCCGACGTGATTTGGAAAGCCCCGTCAGCCTGCGCATTATCGGATTGCAGGAAATAGAAAAAAGTCCGGGAGCCAATCGGGACATTTCACGCATTGTACAGTCTTATCCGGGAGTTGCCTTCTCACCAATTGGATACCGCAACGACTTGATTGTGCGCGGTGGTTCTCCTTCTGAAAACCGTTTCTACCTGGATGGAGTGGAAATTCCCAATATCAATCACTTCAGTACGCAAGGAGCCTCCGGTGGTCCGGTGGGAATCCTCAATGCCGACCTGATACGTGAAGTCAATTTCTACACCGGTGCTTTCCCCACTGATAGAGGAAACGCACTTAGTTCCGTCCTTGATTTCAAGTTGCGCGACGGAGATATGGAGCACAACTCTGTAAAGGCTACCCTCGGAGCATCCGAAGTCTCGCTCGCCTCCAACGGGCATATCGGGAAAAAGACCTCTTATCTGGTATCTATACGTCAATCTTATCTGCAATTCCTGTTTGATATGCTCGACCTCCCTTTCCTGCCGACTTTCACCGATGCGCAATTCAAGTTGAAAACCCGGTTCAACGAACAGAACGAACTGACGGTATTGGGGCTTGGAGGAATCGACAATATGCGATTGAACACGAAAGCGGATAGCGAAGACAACGAATATATTCTTAGTTACCTGCCGAAAATCAAGCAGGAGACATTTACATTGGGAGCCGTTTATCGTCATTATGCAGGCGCACATGTGCAGTCAGTGGTAGTCAGTCACAGCTATCTGAACAACCGCAACACCAAATACCGTCAGAATGATGAAAGTATTCCGGAGAATCTGATGCTCCGCCTCCGTTCTACCGAACAAGAGACAAAGTTCCGTTTCGAAAACAATTCTTCTTTCCGCAACTGGAAGGTCAACCTCGGATTGAACCTGGATTACAGCCAATATACCAACACCACCTTTCAAAAGGCATATACCAATCAGGCACAAACGTTTGACTACCATACTTATTTGGGGATGATGCGCTGGGGACTTTTCGGCACTATCAGCTACTCTTCGATGGACGAACGCTTCACTGCTTCTTTGGGATTGAGAGCGGATGCCAACAATTATTCATCGGCGATGAAATCACTCTCCGACCAGCTTTCACCGCGCATATCGCTTTCCTATCAACTTGCCGATCACTGGTTTTTAAGCGGAAATGCAGGACTTTATTACCAGTTGCCTCCTTACACGGCTCTCGGTTTTAAGGATAATAACGGAACGTATGTCAACAAATACAATCTCCGCTATATGAAAGTCAGCCAGGAAAGTCTGGGTATCAGTTGGCGCAAAGGAGATACTTTCGAAGTTTCCGTGGAAGGATTCTACAAAGATTATGATAAGATCCCTCTTTCCGTAGCGGACGGGATTCCTCTTAACTGCAAAGGAAATGATTATGGAGTAGTCGGTAATGAGTTACTTACTTCCACTGCACAAGGGCGCTCCTACGGTGCGGAGATTTTGGTGAAGTGGCTTATTGCCAAGAAACTGAATCTGGCTTCTTCCTTTACCTTGTTCAAGAGTGAATATCGCAACGATAAAGAAAGCGAATACATCGCCTCCGCGTGGGACAACCGCTATATATTCAATCTGCGGGGAACGTATAATCTTCCGCATCAATGGAGTTTCGGCATGAAGGTAAGCTGCATCGGCGGTGCTCCGTACACTCCTTATGACGAAACCAAGTCGTCTTTGGTATCAGCATGGGATGCACAGGGAAAAGCATATTACGATTACTCGAAATATAACAAAGAGCGTCTCCCCGCTTTTGCGCAGGTGGATGTACGCGTGGACAAAACGTTTTATCTGAAACATTGTATGCTGGGATTTTATCTCGATTTGCAGAACATCACAGTCAGCAAGCTGAAACAGCAGGATGTGCTTATGAGTACCGGCATCATCGAGAACCCGGAAGCTCCCGCCGCTGCGCAACGATACAGGATGAAGCGCATTAAACAATCAAGCGGAACATTACTTCCGACACTGGGAATCACATTTGAATATTAACCATAGTTTGAAACATTAATTGAAACGAGAATGAAAAGACAAATTGCTATGATTGCCCTGTTGTTTTTGGGTATGGGAATGACAGCTTCGGCACAATTCGGAAAGAAGTTTAATGTAGGGAAAGCCCTGCAAGCTGGAAAAGACGTAGTATCGGCAGTTACTTTATCAGACGCGGACATCGCCAACATGAGTAAGGAATACATGGTCTGGATGGATGCACACAATCCACTGACAAAACCTGACACTGAATACGGCAAACGTCTGGAGAAGCTGACCGGCCACATCAAAGAAATGGACGGGCTGAAACTGAACTTCGGCGTTTATGAAGTTGTAGACGTGAATGCTTTTGCCTGTGGAGACGGCAGTGTACGTATCTGCGCCGGACTAATGGATGTGATGACTGACGAAGAAGTAATGGCAGTAGTAGGACATGAAATCGGTCACGTTGTACACACTGACTCTAAAGACGCGATGAAAAATGCCTATCTTCGCTCGGCAGTGAAGAATGCAGCAGGTGCAGCCAGCAACAAAGTTGCCAAACTGACTGACTCTGAACTGGGAGCAATGGCAGAAGCACTTGCCGGCGCACAATACTCACAGAAACAAGAGTACGAAGCAGATGCCTACGGCGTAGAGTTCTGCGTAAAAAACAACATCGACCCTTATGCCATGGCCAACGCATTGACCAAACTGGCTGAACTGGCAAAAGACGCTCCGAAATCTTCTTATGTACAGAGAATGTTCTCCTCTCACCCGGATACCGCCAAACGCATCGAACGCGCCAAAGCCAAAGCAGACAGCTATAAAAAATAAGGAGTATCTCTCGCTTTATCTTATATAAGAAAGGGAATACAGAGGCGGCTTCGCCTCTGTATTCCCTTTCTCACTTCCAATATCCAAAAAGACAACACGATTATTAAATTTTCATTAATATATTACATAGATTTGCATAGTGTCGTGATTTCATGTAATTTCGAGGCTATAACCATTTTAATCCATTTATGGAATTTCTTATTATACTTTTCTTACTCGTACTGAATGGCATTTTTGCCATGTACGAAATCGCGCTGGTATCTTCCAGCAAAGCACGTCTTGAAACTCTTGTAGCCAAAGGTAACAAATCTGCCCGAGGAGTATTAAAGCAATTAGAAGAACCGGAAAAGTTTTTATCTACTATCCAAATCGGTATTACACTTATCGGTATTGTGTCCGGTGCTTATGGTGGAGTTGCCATTGCCGACGACCTTGTTCCTCTGTTCTCTCTTATTCCGGGAGCGGAAGCCTATGCGCGCAATCTGGCTATGATTACTACCGTGGCAGTGATCACTTATCTTTCTCTTATCATCGGGGAACTGGTACCTAAGTCCATAGCTCTCAGCAATCCGGAAAGATATGCAATCTTATTCAGCCCGATAATGATTCTGCTGACAAAAATCTCTTATCCTTTCGTATGGTTACTCAGTATCTCCACCCGCCTGCTGAATAAACTGATCGGACTGAAAAGCGAAGAACGCCCCATGACACAGGAGGAAATCAAAATGATTCTGCACCAAAGTTCGGAACAAGGGGTGATCGACAAGGAAGAGACGGAAATGATACGCGATGTATTCCGCTTCTCGGACAAACGTGCCAATGAATTGATGACGCACCGCAGAGATGTTGTGATACTTCATCCTGACGACACGCGGGAGAAGGTGATGAAGACTATCGAAGAAGAACATTACAGCAAGTATCTGTTGGTGGACGAACGGAAAGATGAGATAATCGGTGTGGTGTCCGTCAAAGATATTATCCTGACAATGGGCAATCAGAAGGAGTTCAACCTGCGTGAAATAGCCCGTCCGCCTCTCTTTATTCCGGAAAGTTTGTATGCAAATAAAGTTTTAGAGCTATTTAAGAAGAACAAAAACAAGTTCGGAGTTGTTGTTAACGAGTATGGCAGCACAGAAGGCATTATCACACTGCACGACCTGACCGAAAGTATCTTTGGAGACATCCTCGAAGAGGACGAAACGGAAGAAGAAGAAATCGTCACAAGGCAGGACGGTTCGATGTTGGTGGAAGCTTCAATGAACATCGACGACTTCATGGAGGAAATGGGGATTTTATCCTATGAAGATCTGGAATCGGAAGACTTCACCACTCTGGGGGGATTAGCCATGTTCCTGATTGGCCGTATCCCGAAAGCGGGAGACATCTTCACCTACAAGAATCTGCAATTCGAAGTGGTGGACATGGACCGCGGACGAGTAGACAAACTGCTGGTCATCAAACGGGACGAGGAGGAATAGATTTATGATAAAAATGAGCAATAGCTCACTATAATTATATTAACTTAAAGCACTTAATGATGAAAAAAGTAATTATGTTAGCAGCAGTCGTAGCTGCTTTGGCATCATGCCAATCAAAAGCAAACAAAGCCGCAGAGGCTCAAGCAGACAGTCTAGCTCTTGCTATGACTCCGATTACCGAATTGACTGAAGTTTATGAAGGTACTCTTCCTGCTGCCGACGGTCCGGGTATTGACTATGTACTAACCTTGAACGCTGCAACTGACGGTGTAGATACTGCGTATACACTGGATATGACTTACCTCGATGCTGAAGGTCAAGGACAAAACAAGACTTTCACTTCAAAAGGAAAACAACAAACAGTACACAAGGTTGTGAACAAAAAACCTGTTACTGCTGTTAAGTTAACTCCGAAGGATGGTGAAGCTCCGATGTATTTCGTGATTGTAAATGACACCACTCTTCGTCTGGTGAACGATAGCTTGCAAGAAGCTGTCAGCGATCTGAATTATGACATCATCAAGGTAAAACAATAAAATAAACCTAACCCTAACCAGTAAAAAAAGCTCTGCACGGAACCTTCGTTCTTGCAGAGCTTTTCGTTTTTGGGAGTCTTTCCTCATATTATTCCAAGTATTGTTTCAACTGATTCTTCAATTCCTCCGGATTGCTTGGTCTTTGTGCCTTATATTCTACAATAGTTCCCTCCCTATTAACAATAATAAACTGAGGAACTGAAAGCCCGGCGAAATTACCTTTCTCATCATAAGTGACAAACAACTTCTCCACTTCAACAGAAAATTTATTATTCTCAACACTATTCTCTGGTCGATGATAGGTGACAAAATACCCATTTAATAATCTTTCATCCAATCTTTTCAAACAGGCATTCCAATCCTTGGGTTCATCTATTGAAATAAAAAGTCTTACAATATCATTCTTTTTGAAAAAATCATCTGTTTTTTCATATTCTTTGAGTTCTGCCAGACAGGGTTTACACCAAGATGCCATTACATCAATATATACAATTTTTCCTTTAAAATGCCGAAGCAATAACTCAAACGAACTAGGATAATTCAAGCATTTGATATTAGACTGCACTGATTGCTCCTGTGCAGTAATGATTAATGATATCAAACAAAAAAAGAATAAAACTCCATTTGTTTTAATGCACTGTTTCATACAACATAGATTTATTGTTAAATAACTGTGATAAAGATAGTGTTTTATTCTATATAAATCTTCTTTATTTAATTACATTCTTTCCTTCTTGCAGACGTTTCAACCGAAGCAATGCTTCAATGTAGTAATAATCTGCATAAATAATAGAGGCATCTATCTCTGAATGAGCCGGCCAATGTCCTACACTATGAAGCAGGAAGGACGGTTTGCTCTTGCCACTCTGATAACTGTCAGAGTTCAGGCTTGCCAGCATTTCAATAGCAGCATCTTTATAACGTTTTCCGGTTCCATTCGGGAGGTAAGTAGATAGTTCAAGCAAAGCAGAGGCCACTACTGCCGCAGCCGAAGCGTCACGCGGAGCATCCGGTATTCCCGGGGCACTGAAATCCCAATAAGGAACCTTATCTTCCGGCAGACGTTCGAGATAAACATCTGTCACTTTCTGTGCGAAATCAAGATATTTAGGATCTTTCGTCTCCCGATAGACTACAGTATATCCGTAGATTGCCCATGCTTGACCACGCGCCCACATGGTACTGTCTGCATAGCCCTGATGGGTTACTCCTTTTATCAGATTACCAGTGATGGTATCATAGACTGCTACATGGTAGGATGTATAATCGGGACGGAACTGACATTTCATTGTTTTATCAGCATGAGAAACGGCAACATCATACAAATAAGGATTTCCACCATTCTTTGCTGCCCAGAAAAGCATTTCGAGATTAATCATGTTATCCATGATTGTGTTGTGAGGCCAGTTGCGTGGTTCCACTTCACGAGGCCACGAAAGCATTGTTCCTACAACCGGATTGAATAAAGTAGCCAGCGAATCGGCCGTATCCAGAATCACTTTCTTATAAGCAGGATCTTTCGTCAAGCGATAGCCATTTCCATAACTGCAGAATACGAGAAATCCCAAATCATGGTCATAAGCTGGTATTCGAGAAAGGAATTCCAATGAGTTCGTAAACTTCTTCGCTTCTTCCAGAATATGCTTATCCTGTGTATATTCGTAATCATACCAGAGCACACCCGGCCAGAAACCGGCACACCATTCTTCTTTCGTTGCCTTACGACAGTTCCAGTGGTGTTCGTCAGCCATAATGTTACGTGGCATCATCGTATAGTCAATGCCGGAATCTGTTTTCAGTTCCGTAAGCGTACGTTGTGTCTGCTCTGCACAGTAGTCTAATGCCCTATTCACATCCAATGTACCGGAAGGCTTGTGAGTGCACATACAAAAACCTAACATCACAGCCAGACCTACTACAATCTTTTTCATCTTAGTTCAAATATATTCGCGTTAATTCTTAATCTTTATTTCTCTTTGTCAGTTACTTGATCGGTCAGTTACTTAGTCATCCGAAACCAGTCTACATCTGCCCATCCACGATTGCCCTCATTCGGAGTTACGCAAAATACTCCAACTTTGGCTCCAATCCATTTGCCTTGTCGGGCTGTGAAAGGCTCTCCCACTGTCATGTATTTCTTTCCGTCCAGACTATAAGCGAATGTACAAACGGCTCCTTTACGAACCTTTACTTGCAAATAAACTGTTTGCCACTCATTATCTGCTACTCCCGGCATCTTCAGATGTTCCACCGGAATGTTTGCCAATTCTTTTATCTGTTCGGGATTTTGCTGTTCCGCATCCTTGCAGACTGCTTGTTGCAGAATAAACTGATCTCCCTCCTTACGAATGGAGAGATAGCTATAATCCCATCCCATTACAATGATTCCGGTTTGTTCCCCATCCTGCTTGGCAGTAAATGTCAATTTGGTTGTAGCCGTAAACTCTTCAGCCGGAAACTTTTGCATCAACAAGTTAGGAACTTCCCAGAAGTTCACAAATTCTTTTGAGAGACTGCCTGCATAAAGACGAATATACCCCAAGTCGGTCGTGAACCCGTAAGTGTCTTTTTTATTGGCATGCCATTGCCATTGTAACCCTAAATGACGGGTATTGAATTCATCACTCTCCGGCGGAGTGGCTATCGGATATGTCTTTCCTACATTCGGTTTCTTATAGGTCGTTACCGGTTCACCGCAACCATCTTCATCCTTATCTACTCCGATTACAGGCCAATCATTTACCCAAGTCATCGGATTCAGATGAATCACGCGTCCGTAAGCTCCTTTATCTTGAAAATGAACGAACCAGGATTCTCCTGTGTTGGTATCTACCCAGCCACCTTGATGAGGCCCGTTGATATTTGTCTTTCCTTGTGCCATTACGATCTTCGATTCGTAAGGGCCGTAAATGTTCTTCGAGCGAAGTACTAATTGCCAACCGGTTGCTACTCCACCTGCCGGAGCAAAAATATAGTAGTATCCGTTGCGTTTGTAGAGCTTCGGTCCTTCTACCGTATGGTTCTTTCCATCATTTCCATCAAATACCATCACCGGATCGGAAATTACTTCTGTTCCCTCAGCATTCAGTTCGCAAATAACTACGATGCTATTCACTCCGCTACGACTACCAGCATATGCATGTACAAGATAAACTTTTCCATCTTCATCCCAAAGTGGTGTCGGGTCAATCATTCCTTTCCCGGCTTTCACCAATACAGGCTTGCTCCATCTTCCTTTCGGGTCTTTGGCTTTAATCATATAGATTCCATAATCCGGATCACCCCAGTAAATGTAGAACTCTCCGTTATGAAAACGAATAGCCGGTGCCCATACGCCTTTACCATGCTGTGCCTTATCGAAGAATTCTTCCGGCTCCTGAATCGGTAAAGCATAGTTTACTAACGACCAATTCACCAAATCATTAGAATGAAGAATAGGAATTCCGGGAATACAATTAAAACTGGACGCTGTCATATAGAAATCATCTCCGGCCGCACAGATATCCGGGTCTGAATAGTCAGCATGAAGAACCGGGTTCTGATAAGTTCCATTCCCCTTATCAGCCACCCAGGTCTTAGAGATTTCTTGTGCACCTGCCAATGAACAGCAAGCCATCATTCCTGCTAAAAACAGAATCTTTTTACGCATATACCTTAATAATCAATTTCATTCAAAATAAGATTCGTTATTCCTAAAAACAGGTTCTTTCTACCTTCACAAAAACTAATCACTTCAAAAACTGAATCCAATCTCTGATTTCAAACAATCTATTTCTTAACCTATTTGCTTATATATACGAAGGGGATTAGGTAAATACCTAATCCCCTTACAAAAAATATTCAAAAATGAATATTATCATTCTCTATAATGCATCAACGTACCAAAACCTAACTGGTCAAATCCTCCACTGTTCGGTCCGTAGTTTCCACCTCCTCCGTCAGGACGCATCTGGTCAGCCCATTTTTCGCTATAGAGAGAAGAAATTCCTTTCTCCTTACAATATCCATAAAACAATTCCCATGAAGGCCGTTTAGTGCCACGTTGCTCTGTAGATATGGTTGCGTTTGTATACGAGGGATTAGAATAAGAAGTATAAGGGAAAGAATTAGAATCATAGATGAAATCATCCCCTACCAATGTTCCTTTGTTAAAAGACTCATCCTTGATAAGATTATACTTTCCTACATATTCTGCCATAGCTACTGCCCTATAATTATCATAAGCAAACAAATCCTCACCAATGTTATAGGCCATTTGGCAGAATGTCCCCATCAAAGAAACACATAAAGTAGCATGCCCCTGGTCACGTCCGGACTCCTCACATTGCCCAAGTATTTCATCCGAATCCGGGTCTTGATGCAAATAAGGAACTGCATTCTTTATATTTCCCGCCTCTTTATATCTTCCTTCTTCATTCTTGAAATATACAATAGCCTGATTAATCATCACGTTATCATCACATAAAATACCAATTGAAAGAATAGATGTCATCTGTGCCAAATCCCAATTTAACCAATAGTGCATATTACCTTGTCCACCATTATGATTTTTAAGAAACATATCGGAAACACTATAAAATGTATCTTTCATCCAAGTTTTAAACTTTTCAAAATCATCCCTATCCCAGCCATTATAGTCTCTAAGTAATTCTGCTGCATTTGCCCACTGATGTGCCTGAATAGGAATTAGATATAGATTAGGATCTGGAATATTATTGGTATAACCTTCCATTCTTAATATCCCCTTACAATTAGTAGCCCATGCATTGAAAAGTTTCACAGCAGCATCCGCAAATGATGTATTTCCCGATAACTGATAACGAAGTGCCAATTGATAAGCAGCCGCAGCATCATACATACATGCTGTGTAATTTGAATAATCCGAATATTTACCTGACCAATTATTCTTATCCATTCTTTTCAAATATCCGTCAAGCAAAGCTCTTGTGTTTTCAGTATAAGAACTTTGCGCATATTGGCTTGCTTCCAATTGGGCATAAGCTTCCGCCCAAGGGGATCGGTTCAAATTGCTCTTTACCCTATTAATATCAGCCTGCGTATGGAGCATACAAGGATGGTTCAATGGCAAATAATCTCTCTTTACCATATCCTCCTCCGGACTTTTCATATCACTAAACTTATTTGCGTCCCCAGTAGGAATTTCACTACTGCATGACATCATAAAAGATGCTATAACAAAACTAAATAACACATTTATATATTTCGTTTTCATACTTCAGATTTATTTGTTATTTTCTTTTTCTATGTAAGCTTTCAAATCTTCTAATGTTTTGAAGGTTTTTATCCAATACATATCATACGTTTTATCGATTGCGGCTTCTTTAACATCAGCAATCCACAAAGATAACAATGTCATAGTAGCAACACCGGCCTCATTGGTTAATATTGGGCTACTTCCTTTTATAGCATTATCTACAGACATATCATATACATAGATATTAGGCTCACTGTACCTTTTTTTACGATGGTGAGAGTTTCTTTATCAAACACATAGTAATCTGCTGAATTGCAATAATTACCTGCAGTCACTCCATCTCCTATATCAAACTTCAACACACCTGCATTCGCAGTTGCACTTTGTTGCGGTCTCCTTAATTTAATAGCTAAATATTTATAAGTTTGAGGAGCATACTCCAGTTTCTTTTGATATGCATCATTAACTATATTAATATCTTGGCGCCAATTTCCATTACCGTCAGGACCTTTCATTATGATATGAGCATATCCATTATCAAATGTAACCGTACCACCTTGATTAGGTTTTAAATCACATGGTTTCAAAGTAGATTGGAACTGATAATCCAATAAGGCTCCTACAGTAACACTAGTGGTAGCCGAAATATTTGACATAGGATCGGTTGCGGTAATCGTCACAGTTCCATAACCCACTCCCGTTACAGCACCATCGGCATCCACAACAGCCACTTTTTCATCACTACTTACCCAACTTAACAAACCGGAAGTGGCCTCTTCAGGAACTAAATGACAGCCAATAACAACAGTCTGTCCAATCATTATGTCATCAACCGGATCTAATTGTATTGATTCTACCGGGATTACCTTCCGAACAGTCACTTTAGCAGAAACTGTCAAAGAAGTTCCATCAGTGGCAATAGCTGTAACAACAGCTTCTCCCGGGATAATTCCAGTCACAGTACCATCTGCATCCACCTTTACTATTTCCTCATTGCTACTTTTCCAATGAAAGACATTATATCCGTTAGAAGGTGTAATTTTTACAGAGGCTTTTTTAGTCGTGCCTTCAAACAGTTCAAAGTCATCCATCTCAATCGCAGTAGCTACCGGTTTTACTTCCACATCTATCGTTTTAAGTGTTTCAAAGGCCGCTTTCTGGGATATATTCACTTTTGCCTTTCCTACTGCTTTTGCAGTAATTTTACCTTCTTGTGACACAGATACTATATTCTCATCTGATGATTTCCAAGACAACTCCGGATAAGTAACATTCTCCGGAACAGATTTGCAAATAACCTGTATATCCATTCCTACAGCTAACGCTATGGATGATTCTATATTCATCTCAATATCATTCATCAATTGCCCTTCACTCATCGCATCACCATATTCTTTATCGTCACATGCAATTGCCGACAATAGCAAGCCTAATATAGCAAGGCTCACCGATACACATTTCGCTGATAAAAAAGTTATATATTTCATATTGATTCTCTGTTTTTATTCATACTCCGTTATTTCCAACCGGGATTCTGTCCCAAATTCGGATTCAACTGTAACTGATCGGAAGGCAATGGATACAAATAGTTCTTATCTGCCCACTGGCGACCTGTTTCTACAACAATACATCCATCATCATTCAAACTGAATGGCGTATTCCATGACTCATATTGAGTACCTTTCCATTTAATACCTAACATTGCTTGCGGCATCTCATTTTCTGCAGTTTTCCAACGCTTTAAGTCATCAATACGAAAACCTTCGTTAAACAGCTCAACAGTACGTTCTCTACGTATTTCTGTCCTCATATCCAGTCCGTGGGTCTGCGCAAATTCTTTGGTCAAAGCCGGCATACTGGCATTCACGCGCTGACGAACCTGGTTCAAAGATATATTCAAGTCTTCATTTTCTATCTTATCATCCCTTTCATACACTGCCTCTGCATAATTCAGCAAAACTTCAGCATAACGGATAAGTGGGAAGTCATATCCTTCTTGTGTATCCGGAACAACACGTTCAGCGCTCCATTTTTGATTACCATAACAAGTACCGGACGCAGGATCATATAGCTTTGAGGTCTTCAGATCTACCTCATCCCATTGCCAAGAAGTCCGTCCGAACTTATTTCCCCAATAACGAGTTCCCGGCTTTAGTAAAGTATAACGCATACGATTGTCACGGTTCAGAAATTCAGAAACTTTCTCATCATATTTCTGAAAACGATCTGATTTATCGATGGGCAATCCGTCGTCACATAGATAAAGATTGGCAAACTTACGAGTAATCCATTGTACATTTGCCAGACACTCTTGAGTTATATTCTTTCCGATTGAAGCTAAAATCTGGTCATGGCGACGAGCAAAAATATATTCATGATTAGCAGATTTCTTGATGCCAGCCGGATTAGATTTCTCATTCTCCAAAATAAACATATACTTCTGTGCGCTGTCACCCAATACTTTTGTTTCACTATCTGTTCCAAATAAGCGGAAACTATATCCATATTTAGCATCCATCACCGTTCGGGCTGCTTTGGCAGCTATATCCAGTAAATTCTTGGTACGTTCCGTATTCTGATTATTATTACGTGATTTCTGCCATGTTCCTTCATAAAGAGCAACTCTGGAAAGGAAAGCCTGCGCACCTTCTTTAGAAATACGTCCCTCTTCTTCAGTACTAAGTTCTTTAAAAGCCGGCAAGTTGTCAATAGCATGTCCGAGATCATCAATAATAAGATCAACCACTTCACTACGGTCGTTCCGTTTTACCTTCATCTCCGGATCTGTAATATCCAACGGTTTCTTCGTTATAATAACATCACCATACAATTGAAGTAAGTCAAAATAACTATATGCACGGAAAAAATAAGCTTCCCCTAAATATTGTTTTATATCTTCCGGTTTGGAATAAGTTTCAGCATTTTCTATCAATAAGTTTGTACGACGAATATGTTTATAATTATCCGTATAGTTAGCATCTGAAGAAGGGATCGAGTTTATTCCGCGGCTAAATTCATTATAGCTCTGGTAAGTAATCAAGTCCGAACGCTTATCACTATGTGTTCCATCATATACAACAGAAGAGAAGTCACGTGTCCAACTATAAAAAGTATTGGCAAACTGTTTATAATCATTGACTGAAGTCCACATGTTTTTACCCCCCAACTGATCTTGAGGTTCCATGTCCAGACAAGAGTGCAAAGTTATTCCTAACACTATAGCAAGGAAAAATGTTATTTTTGATCGTTTCATAATATTCTATTTAAAAAGTTGCATTAACACCCACAGTAAAAGTTCTGTTAAAAGGATAACGTCCCAGATCTTTGGTTTTGCGTGAAGCCTCCGGGTCCCATCCGTCTTTTAATTTACTATGCTCCCAAAGATCTGCTCCGGTAAAGTAAATACGTAACTTACTTATCACATTTGTTTTTGCCAACCACGAAACAGGTAAGGTATATCCCAAAGTCAGGTTCTTCAATCGAAGATAAGACCCATTCTCTACTGACCAGGAAGAACATTGGTAATTATAATTGTTAATAGATCCTACACTGGTATAGGTAGGATAATAAGCATTCCTGTTTTCAGGACTCCATGTGTTGCCAATAGATTGAGTAGTTGTATTCAAATAAATGGCACTCATAGGTACTCGCCAAGTTTCGTTACCTTCACCACCACGATAAACAGTTCTGCGACCGACTCCTTGGAAAATAGCTGAAAAATCAAAGCCTTTCCATTCTAATCCAACATTAAATGAATAAGACAATTTCGGATCATCTGTTCCCAAATATACATAATCATTTTGATCCAAAACACCATCGCCATTTACGTCCTCAAACATATTATCACCTAAACGAATATTATCCTGCATTCCTATCCCATTTCCATCCAAATAATAATATTTATATTTTTCCAATTCTTCCTGTGTCTGAATCTTTCCAATATAGCGTAAACCAAAATAAGAATTCAAAGGATATCCCTGTTGCTTATCTACAAAACCTGATTTCAAAACAGAAGTTGCACCCAAATCAATCAATTTATTAGTGGTATAAGTTATAGTTCCACCAATATGATATTGAACTGGTCCGATTTTATCCGACCATGTAATGTTTCCTTCCCAACCTTTGGCCTCAAACTTCCCTAGATTCATTGTAGGAGCATTGTCTCCCAACACACCCGGATACTGGGCATCAATCAACATATTATTATTTTTCTTCATGAAAAGTTCGAAAGTACCAGTCAACCGGTTATTGAGAAAAGCAAAGTCCACTCCCAAGTTATAACTATGAATACGTTCCCAAGTACGGTCTGTAGTCACTATCTTTCCGTTCGTATCAATAGTGGAAACTTTTCCGCTACCAATATATGCTCCGTTGGAAGAAGCAAAATTATATAGCTGTGTTCCATCATAACGGTCTACTCCACTTTGATTACCTAGCACACCGTATGAAAGTCTCAATTTCAGATTGTTAACTACGGAAGACAATGAGTGCATGAAGCTCTCTTCGCTCAAGCGCCAGCCACCGGATACTCCCCAAAAGAATTGCCAACGATTTTCAGGACGGAATTTTGAAGAACCATCATAACGAAGATTACCTTCCAACAAATAACGTTGTTTATAATCGTAATTCAAACGTCCGAAATAAGACATCATAGCTTCATGCCATTTCGCCGGTTTGCTATCCCCGTCTTTAATCAAAACTTCTCCAGCACCATTAGGAATTTCCAAAGATGGATTTATGTCTTTTACTGATACAAAAGTATATTTATATTGTGTATAGTTATACTGTGCGCCAGCCATAGCACTCAAGTTATGCACCTCTGCCAATGTCTTATGCCAGTTTAAATAACCGGATGCCATATAATAATCAGTCCTTGAGAAAGAATCAGAATATTTACTATTTTCCTGTGTAGGTTCTGTTGCCAACAATGTTGTACCAGCGTAATTATACCAATCTATTGATTTTTCCACTTTCTCACGTGTTGCTGTAGACGTGTTATATCCCACATTCACAACCATATCAAGATCTGAATATATTTTCCAATTCAATGACTCACTAATATTAATGGCCGAAACCTTCAGTTTGTTATCGCCACCTTCTTCAGCCCACCAATTCAATGCACGCCAAGTACCCCAGCCATACGGGCGTCCATCTATTGTCGAAGCAGGTAAACCCGGTTGAGGAGAAGACTGGGAAAGGACCTTGCCAATCATACTGGGAGACACCTGATCTTGACGATTATAGCCAATACTGGATGTCAACATTACATTATCCGATAATTTGAACTGATTATTCAAACGCATATTGTAACGTTGGTTATTATTATTTCCCCATTTCAAAGTACTGTTGTCATACATATATCCCAATGATAAACGAAATAAATTCCTCTCGGTACCTCCGGAGACACTTAGATCGTGCTGGGTAGACCATGAGTTTCCCCACAATATATCCTGCCAATCATTATCCATAAATACAAAATCTTCAACGTCTTTAAAACCTTCCGGAATAGGATGAGTACTATGATTTAAGTCAATATATTGATTTTTATAAAGCTTGGCCAGTTTTGCATAACGAATCCAGTTAGAATCTGAATAACCATCATTAGTCTGTGCAGTGATTACAGCATCTGCCCATTGATCTAAGGACATCAGTTCCGGTTGTAATCCAACAACTTTTCCTGTAAAGGAACCATTATACTGAACAACGGTTTTTCCGGCTTTTGCCTTTTTAGTTGTAATCAGAACGACACCACCGGCCGCTTTCGAACCATATATTGCAGCAGAAGCATCTTTCAAGAAATTTATAGATTCAATATCATCCGGATTCAGATTGCGCATACCATTAATACCATCACTGTATTCCACTCCATCCACAATTATAAGTGGATCTGTAGAATTAGAAGAAGATGCACCACGGAGTTTCATACCCCAGCTTTCATCTCCTGGTGCTCCAGAATTACGCGTGATAATAACTCCCGGAACTGTTCCTTGCATAGCTTGCAAAGGACTTGACATTGTTCCCTTATTTTCCAATTGTTTAGCTCCTACAACAGTCACCGCACCAGTCAAAGACTCCTTCTTTTGAGTACCATAACCAACTACAACAACTTCATCCAACACTTCTGTGTCTTCTTTCATCACGATTCTCTTCAAATTCGGATCAGAGGCAGGAAGTTCTAGTGATTTAAAGCCTATATATGAAATCACAATAATAGCGTTTGGTGCACTTACATTCAAAGAGAAATTTCCATCAATATCAGAAATTACCCCATTTGTAGTTCCTTTTTCAAGTATACTTGCACCAATAATCGGCTCTCCCATTGCATCAACAATTTGTCCTTTTACTTGTTTATGAGATTGTAGTACAACTTGATTCTCATCCGCATTATCAAAAGCCCAGATCTGTGTAGCAGGACATAGTCCCAGCATTAATCCTAACGCAAACACGACTGTCTTGTTAGGTTGCGAATTAAAAATTAATCCTCTTCGTTTCATAAAATTAAATTTGAGGTTTAAAAATAGTATTAAATTTTTGTTCTCTAAAATAAAGTGAGGCATATAGATGTCTCTTTGTAAATACTGACTCCTTTTCCATAAGCACAAAGGGTTATTTATTAATGAATAAGATTATATACAATTCCGGAAAAACTCGCGCATTTCACGACGTCCCAGAAACAGATGGTTTTCCACCGTCCTGCAACTTAAATTCAGTTCATTTGCGATTTCCGGAGACGTTTTATTTTCGAAGCGGTTCAATGTATAAATTAACCGACGTTGTTCGGGCATGGCAGCCAGACGAGTCCGTTCCATTGTCATTAAATCATCACCGATAATTTTTTCTTCGGTTTCATTGGTAGAAGTAGACATAGTATCATAGATGTAGCTGTCTATCTCCTGCTTCTTATAATAACGACGGATATAGTCGATTACAATATTGCGGGCAATAGTGAACAGGAAATATTTCACAGTGTCCGGACGGAGCATTTGTTTGTAGTCCAGCAGACGTACAAATACATCTTGGGTTAGATCCTCCGCTTCGTAGCGATGAGTGATACGATAAGTAATATAGGTAAGAATCACCTGATAATATTCTTCATAAGAACGGGTGATAATGTCGTTGTAAGTGTTAGCTATTGTCTCCATAATACTATCTTTTTCGGTTTTGATCACGATGCAAATATAGAGGTGATTTTGGATATAACAGCTCGAAAACAGGACAGAGTAATCTCCAAGAATCCAGATAGACTTATTTGCATATATATCATTATATATCAAGAAGTTACATTCACAACAAACAGAGTCTCATTTTATAATCTGATACTCTGTTTACTAAAAAACAATGTATTTTCGCTCTCCTTATACCCATTTGCTTTCACCCCCTTCACCTCTTTAGTCCCTTTCTTCACCATTTTGGCCTTCCCTTTATCTTACATTCAGGCTAATGATGATGCAGGACATTAAGAGATAAGTTCCTTTTCATTAATGATAAACTTGTTTTGCCCTTGTTGCAAAGTTGCTTTTGGTTAATGATAAACTATAAATGAAAGTTCTGATTATATAATTGCAAGCTTTGATTATAAAAACAAAACTTGCATTTAAAGTTTGCTTCCTATAAAAAACAACTTTGCAATTAAGGAAAAGGAAGTTTAGATGGGGAGAAGAAGAACTTATCTAATAACAGATTGGAGATAGGAAAAGAATAAAAGAGAAGGGGTTCACCAAGTGAAAGGGCAGGGTTCACCCTCTAACCCCGATGAACAGGGAGAAGTGAAGGGTGAAGGGAATATGGATGCAAAATAGATTTCAGGGATAATAAGTCGAAAAGTTACTCTTCTTTGGCTGTTCCGCCGATACTACGGATGTATTCATTCGGAGTAACTCCCGTACTCTTTTTGAATGACCGGAAGAAAGAAGCACGCGAACTAAATCCACAAAGTTCCGCCAATGCAGTCAATGTATAACGTGAATATTGGCTGTCCGCCACCATTTTCTTGAATTGAGTGACACGGTATTCGTTTATAAAGTCATAATAGGACTGATTAAGATACTGGTTCAAAAGATACGATAATGAATGTGAGGAAGTATCCAATGCAGCAGCCAGGTCACCCATTTTTAAGTCGGGATTGATATATGGCTTTTCTTTCTCCACATAAGCCACCAGTTTCTTATGGAGTTCTTTACATTCCTCTTCAGTCAGTCTATTGGTCTTATATTTCTCTTCAACAACGGAAGGTTGTTGCTCTGAAATTACTTCCGGATGTTCTACAGACTGTTCTCTTTGTTGTATCGCCTCCTCTACTGATGATGCCGAAACCAGCGAAGCAGAAGAAACAAGCAAACGACGCATACGTTTCCAGACATAATACCGTATAAAGGCTATAATTCCTACGATTAATAAAATGGAAAGCGTCCATCCCCACCAAGGTATCATAGGGCGTACTGTCACTTGACAGATAGCTTCCGATTGCTCATTTCCCGGAAGGCGTACACGGAAAGTATAAGTTCCAGAAGAAAGTCCGTAATAAGAGACTTCGTTCTGCGCAGCCAATAGTTTCCAGTCCTTGTCCACTCCCTCCAATCGATATTCATATAGTAAGGCAGATGGCAGACCATAGGCGAAATCTGTGAAACAGAAAGTCAAATTATTCTGGTTGTATTTCAAAGAGGAACTGGTAAAAGGTACGCCATTAGCCAGTATATCGGTAAATACAATCGGACGAACCTTGCCACGCACTTCGTCCACACGTTTCGGATCGACATAAATCAGTCCTTTAGTGTTACCAAACCACAATAGTCCTTTTTCATCTTTATAAGCAGCTCCATTCGTAAAAGTTGGTCCCGGCACTCCATCATTAAAAGTGAAAGCATCATATTCCTCTCCCTCTTCTTTGATACGCAATAACCCGTCATTGCAAGCCACCCACAACCAGCCTTGGTTATCTTCTATAACAGACATTAGCGAATTGTCCGGAAGAGTAGAAAAGATAGAGCGGTTCTGGAACCGATCCATCGTTAAAGTAGATGTAAACAAGCTCCCTTTCTCACGGATAAAATAGAGATTGTGTCCAGCATCTTCGTAGATAGTACGCACTTTATCCCGATGAACGAATCCCTCCGGAAACACATTAGAGCGTAAACTTTGAGAAGCCGGATCATAAATACACATACCGGTTTCGGTGGCAATCCATCCTTTGCCTGTAGAATCAAAACTTACTTCATACACATTGCCCTCCGGCAGTTGGGAATTAGCACTAGTAAAGTGTTTGATCTGTTTGGTCTGTCCGTTATAACAGAAGAGTCCTTGTGAAGTCCCTATCCAAAGATTTCCTTTTGCATCCGGTTTCACACAGAATATATGTCCCTTTTGAAAAAGCTCCGTATCGCCTTGTGCAAAATATTTCAGAGATAATGTTCCCGGATTCAGTACCATCATACCGCCACCATACGTACCGATATAATATTCTCCTTGATAGAAGCTGATTGTCAGTATCAGATCTGAAGTCAAAACGGGCTTTACAAAACTTTTCACTACTCCGGTGGCTTCGTTTATATAAAACAAACCGTCACGTGAACCGATAACTTTCTCTTGTCCTCTGTTTACGAAAGAACGAATGGAAAGATTTGCCGAATTGAATAAAGGTGGATAGGCATACGTACGGAAAAGGCCGTTCTGATAGAGTGAATAATCCAGCCCTGCCTGAAAATGCCCCACCCAGACGGCACCTCTATCATCTACAAGTAAGGAATAAATAGAATTACTGCGAATTCCTTCCTTATCATTGACATCATGGTAAAAACGACGTGTCACTTGTTGGTCTTTGTGTGAAAGGAAGTGTACGCCATTGCCGTCAGTAGCTATATACACAGTCCCTTTACCATCGCTGGAAATATCGGAAATGACATCGCACCCCAAAGATACCGCATGAGAGAATGATTCCTTCTTTATATCGAAACGTACTACACCTTGGCTCATTGTGCCTAAATAAAGCGTTTCTCCAATACGGGTCAGGCAACGGAAATAATCGGCTTCGGGCACATTCTCCTGAAAATGCCAGGAATTAATCTTGCCGTCTTTCAGTGAATAAGAATACAGCCCCTGCACCGTAGCCAGCCATAATACGGTTTTATCTTCATTCAGACAAATATCCATGATTCTGTTACAGGCGGCAAACATATTCCGGTCTGTCAAGACCTGTAGTAATTGACCGTCTTTATGAATGAATAAGCCTTTCTCTGTTCCAATATAAAGAATATCCTTATTAGCCAACAAAGTATTTACAGCAAAATCAATCTTTTCAGGGACAATTCTTTCCAATTGACTGTTTGTACGATTCAATCGCCAAAGTCCGATTCCATTTCCTACCCACAGTTGTTTGTTGGCTGTTTCTGTAACGCTGTTTACCCGCTTCTTTCTTCCTGACTCAATACCCCGGAATTCAAAATGGCGTACTTTCACTCCATCAAAACGGTCGAGACAATTATCTGTCCCTAACCACACAAAACCTTCGGAATCTTTATAAATAGCATTGACCAACAGTCCTGACAGCCCGTCGGACATGACAATATTACGGAATATATAGTCTTTAGCTTGTAGTTCCACACCACAAGCCAAATATATTAATATAAGAATCAGATATTTAATCGTGTCTTTCACTTACAACTGCTTCCTTTCATATTAAACATGTGACAAACATACATAAAAATCTCCAAAAGGAAGTACTTATAATTAAAAAAGTCATCCCTTCGTATTCTCTATATGCACATAAACAAATACGAAGGGATTAAATTATTTACTCAATGTTATTTGAAAAATATTTGAGTAACAAAAATAAAGAATTTACTACCTTAGAAAAAGATAACAGCATATATACAAGAACGATGTTGTAGAATTTATAATTTCACTTTCACCTGCGATTTCTGATAAACTACCGGGATTTTCTTATCATTCACTTCTACAGACACAGGCTTCTTTGTGCTTCTAAAGGTGGTATTTATCTTCGGCTGTCCGTCTATCCAAAGATCAAGTTTCTTATCTTCTGCTTTCTGAATAACGAACAGCTTAGCCAATGATGAAAAGTAAGTTTCATTACCCCGTCTCAATGCACTTCCATAAGCAATAAAGAAGTCCTTAGCGTTCTTTGCTTCAGTACCTTCTGGGTAAGAAACTGCAAACATATAAGCATCTGTCATCCAGCCGTCGGGCATAATCCATGAATTACTGTGCATTAATCTTCCGTCCGCCAGTTGGTTGATATATAAATCGGTAATTTTACCTTTATGACGGATACGAAGCCCTATCCAGTCCTGCCCTTCACGTCTTTCCATTTTAGGCAGGTCTTTTTCATCGGGAGTGTCTTTCAGAATAATAGCTGTCAGTCCTTTCACACGGTTCACCTTGGCTGGTAAATGGAATGAATAATATTTTTCGGTTCCTTTCAAATCTTCCGTAGGAGCTTCTATTTCTTCCCAATATAAATCTTCGGGATAGTCGTGCACAAAATCGGACTTAGCCAACATGCGGGGATATAAAGGACGGATGACTACTGAAGAATTTCCGTTTGTCACATTCACGTCAATGCCCGATTTCTTATAAGTTCCATTGGTATGCCATAACCATTCGAACTGTCCTACCTTATGTGTCTTCAAATCATCGATCATATAAATCACATTATCCATCCACAGGAAATGACGGAAGTTACGGCTGAAATTATTAGAGACAGGACCTGTTCCATTGGCCAAAACATATTTCACATTACCCGCATCCAAGAGATGATAAAGATTTCCTCGCAAAGTAGAGCCGCTATACTGTTGTTCACGAGGTTGCCCCTCCCCGTTGAACAGGACTACATTATGTGCCTGGCTTTGAAAAAAATAGTTGCGATAGGCAAGATTGGGATACCAGCAGTTTCCTCCATCCTTGATAATATCAACGCCTTTATGAAAAACAATAAAGGAGTTGGCATCCGCATGGGAATGATTCCACGTATGACCGCTTTTCACAGCAAGCATCGTAGCATCCTTCTCCCAAGAAGTACGCATGGTGGCCCAACCGAAATCCGAGAATAGCTGTGAGGTTTTCAAATCGGGAGTTACGGGAGCTTTACTCAAATCAGGGGTATAGAGAAAGCCCATCGGACGATTCAGGAAAAAGCCATCACGATGTTGTCCTTGTTCCACTTGGGCTATATACCACAATATTGTTGGATCTTTCATCCCCAATGCATACAATAACATCATACTGGATTCTGCTGATACGTTCTTATGACTATCACCAAAATTCAAACTATGCAGCACACCTGTACGGGGATAGCATACTTGAGAAAAGTAGTTCGGAAGTTTTGCCAATTGGGGTATATTGCCGGGATTTTGTCCCGGATGAGTGTTTATCCAGGCGATCCGAAACAAAAGAGCTTCCTGAATACCAAAATTTGCATAATTGAGACTTTCATACATTCCTCCGGCCTCATCAAAGCTCTTTGCTTTCTGCTGCAAGGCATCGCCTGCAAAGTCAAACCATTCGGGAAGTGATTCATGAAGTTGCTCCACCCAATCTTTTACTTCGGGAAGTTCATTCTGTAGGCTTAATGCTAATATTCCACCCTGGCATACACAAGAAGTCCACCAGTTATGTCCCATAGAATTCAAAGAATGGATACGGGTAGGTTCCAGCAGCCAGTCTCCCAATGCAGGTTCTACAGCCAATCGTTTCAAGCCTTCGGCAATCTTTTTTCTTTCCGAAGAAGACATTATATTATAAGCTGCATCATATCCTATGGCAGAAAGGAAGCTCTTATGTGCCATGCCCAGTTGCGAACGCCAGACTGGAATACGTGCCATCATTTCCATATCTCCCCAGGATTCGGCTTCCACAGCTTTCAAAAGAATCTCTTTGATTATATTTGCATACTCTTTATTATCCGTCATCAGATAGGCCAACGACAAATAATCCAACCGATTGAAATCTTCCTTTTGCAAAGCTTCATCGGCGGTTTTCTGAATATCCTCCCAGGCTTCCCGCAATTTCGGTTCATTCTGCATACGTTGTTTTACCTGCTGAATGCGTTGAGGGGTATACAAAAGTGAAGGATGATTTATCTTTTGTGCAGATACAAACGATGCAAATAATATTCCGATCAGGCATAGAACTATTTGTTTCATGATATTTATTGCTTTTTCATTTTACTGTTCAATATTGATTAAAAATTCTTCTAAAGCTGCATTGAATTCCTCCGGTCGCTCCATATTCATCATGTGCCCGCAATCCTCTATGATTTTCAGCTTTCCATTAGGTAGATATTCCAATATGGGAGTTTTTTTTGAAAATTTGTTATCAGAAGAATGACCTTCAACAATTAAGGAAGGTACGGCAGGGTGACTCTTCTTCAATTCTTCAATAGCATCCAGCCCTGCTACTACCCGTACTTCTTTGTGTAGCGGTTGCCATGCATCCCATTCGTCAATCATCTGCCACAAAGGAGCACGCATCCGTTCACGTTGACTTCCACCGGATTTCATTAATCCTTCAAACCACTCTTTCTTCATCACCTCCACTCCTTTCTTTTTCAGGGCAGCTATTTCGTCATCACGTACCTTTGCTTCCTCTTTAGTCATCGGTTCACTGGGACCTTTGGACTTTCGAATGTTTCCACTGGCTAAAAAAGCCGATAACATCCGGTCTGGGAAATACGCCAACATATCAGCAGTAATGAACCCGCCCAAAGAAAGCCCGACAATATGCGCTTTCTTGATGTGCAAAGAGTCCATTAAAGTAACCAGATCTTCAACATGCATAAATTGATAATCTTCTGTTTGGGAAGAAGAAATGCCGTATCCTCTTAAATCATAGCGAATGACATGATACTTTTTCGCAAACACAGAAAATTGTTCATCCCACATACGATGGTCGAGCGAATGACCGTGAACAAAAATTATCGGTTCACCCTGACCGGCTTCTTCATAGTATAGAGAGCCGTTTCCTACATTGATACGCCCTTGTTTGACAACCAATGGCTTGCCTTTCAGTATTTCTGAAACAGTCCGTGAAATGACAGGGCTGCCAAAGAAAGAAGAGAAACCATCTTCTTTAGCAGAAGAACCTGTTACATGGGAGATGAAGAATCCGTAAACTTTATCGTGTTTATTTATCCACGGATAAGCACCGGCCCATCCCGGTGAACTAATCTGATAAGCTTCACCTGTCTTTTTATCTATTAATTCACGCCATTCTCCTAATCCGTAGACTCCATTGTGGGATTGTCCCAGTCCTTTCGCTACATAATTATCCGAGTTATTCGAAGGGATTATGGCGCCTTTCACTTGGTCGGCCTGCATTTCTTTCACAGTTTCTGCTGATATAATTTGCTTGCCATTATACATTCCATCGTGATAAATCATGGACAGGAAGTGAAGATAATCATTCATTGTAGTACACAGTCCGCCCCCTAACATGGGTGCATGTCCGCCGTCCGTGTTGATTGGGGTAAAATGAGAGTTTTTCATTTCCAAAGGTTGCGCCAGCAGTTCTTGAAAAAGAGTCTCAAACTCCTCTCCCATCGCCACTTCTGCCATTCTTCCGGCAATTTGCATGGCAAGTCCACCATATTCAAAACGAGTGCCGGGAGTAAAGACTGTATCCAAAGGGAGAATTTCAGTGACTGCCGAATCCAAATGATTATAGTTATCTACACGGGGCTCGGGAAGATATGGACGTACTCCTGATGTATGGGATAATAATTGCCGGAGAAGAATCTTACCTTTAGCATCGTCTTTAAATTCCGGCAACCATTTTTCTACCGGATCATCCCATCCCAAATCAGTACGGTCTACCACCGCGCCTATGACAGCAGCCGCTACCCATTTTCCGGCAGAAGCGACATATACTTTTGTATCGGGTGTATAATCCCGATAGTTCTTCTGAAAAATGACGGTATCATTCTTCACTACACAAATGGATGCTCCGGGGTAATATCCCTTGTCTACCCATCCTTGGATAACAGAATCCAAAGAAGAGAAGTCATACCGACTTCCCTGACCGGATGATATTTTGCAAGAACCGGACAAAAAGCAGATACTTACAAAAGCGGCAATTAATAAACGATTCTTCATATCGTTGTTTACTATCTATTATTCTGATTGTAAATCCCAATATACGACATAGCGCTGGTGATGTAAATCATACAGCGGACGAATCACATCTCCTTGTTCTGTCGTAAACTTCAAATCACTTCCTACACGTTGCAAAGCACGTTCAGGGTGTTTCTTATCTAGTTTCAAAGAGGTACGCAAATGTGCTGGGACATGAAAATTATAGGTATAATAATCATTATAAAGAGCCGGATTTGAGAAAGGAGCAGGTGCTTGCATACCTTCAGTTCCCCGTTCTCCCGCCAATACCAACGGGCCATATAACAGGGCTGCCTTATCCGGGTTATCCGGAGTAGTTTCCAGTTTGATTTGCATCGGATAAGTAGCCGAGATTTGATCGCCATCTTTCCATTCACGGGTAATGGCAATATAAGAACCAGATTTCTGTTTTACAGATATTTTCTTACCATTCACCGAAACTTTTACATCCTTGCTCCACGAAGGATAGCGCAGATAAATAGTCGTGCGGACAGGATTTTCTGCCTGAAGAGTAAAACGTGTTGTTTCTTCCTGTGGGAATTCCGTTTCCTGACGGATTGTCAGTCCTTTTTCTTTCCAGGTTACCTGTGAAGGGATAAATAGATTTACATATATTCCCCGGTCGTTGTGATAGTAAATAGCTTCTCCATATTTGGCATGATTCTCGAATCCGCTGCCTACACAACACCAGAAAGAGTTCTCTTTTGTGCTATACAGTTTATGAGACCCGGAAAGCAAAGGCAGAAAATAAGCTACCATACCTGTTTCAGGGTCTTGTTGTCCCAAGATGTGATTATACAATGCCCTTTCGTAATAATCTGCAATAGATGAATCGCCCGTCCAGCAGAAAAGATGGCGGCTAAGTTTGAGCATATTATAGGTACAACAAGTTTCTCCGGTATAGCCAGTCAGATGTTGGGATAACTTCTTCGGATCAAAGTAGTGTTCTTTGTCACTGCTACATCCCGGAGCAAAAGTATGATGGTCAATCATGGTGTGCCAGAAGAATTCCGATAGTTTCCTGCTTGTCTCGTTGCGGGTTAACTCGTAGTTGCGGGCTTCGGCTATGACTTTCGGGATAAAGGTATTCGTATGTTTAGTCCCCAAGTCATCGCGAAGTTCTTTCAATGGGTCGATTACGTCATTGTGGTAGAAATATTCCGCCAGCCAGCGATAACGTTCGTCTCCTGTGATAGCATACAAATTGTAAAATGACTCATTGATACCTCCAAACTCATTACGTATCATAAGTTTGCGGGTTTCTTCTGTGAGCGGTTTTAGTTTGTTATAAGCCCAGTCGCCCATTTTAGTCACCACTTTCAAGGCTTGCAGATTATCTGCATACAGATATTGGTCTATCAGACCGGAATAAAGCTTATGCAAGGTGTACCAAGGTGCCCAGACACTCTTTCCCCGGATATTACGGTTTATCAATTCTTCGGGAAAAGCACTTAGATATCCTCCTTTCAAAGCGTTCTGAACTTCAGTCAGCCCGTTGACAAGGCTATCCCCTTTCAGCTTGAAAATTTCACTTCCGGTAGCGGCATATATCAAAGCATAAGCCGAAAGCAAATGTCCGGTAGTATGTCCGCGAAGCTCACAGTCCAAGGATTCCCAGCCACCGAGTTTCTTCACTGTCATATACCCGCCTTCACGACCGGCAAAGACTCCGGCATTTGTCCGGAAACTATGCAACAGGCGATTCACATCAATGGAAGTCATCCATGCGGAATCCCGCAACATATTGTCACGAAAACGACTTGGCAATAAACGGATGTCTTTCAAATCAAAACTTTCCGCCTGAAGGGGAGCGACTGTTTCCTTTTTCAACTTTCCCTGATGTTGTCCGGGATATACAGATTGAGCTGACACTATACCCGATACTGTCAATGAACCAAACAAGATTACCGTAACTAAAACTTTCTTATTCATATTAAATATCTATAAAGCTACTATTTAAACTAATTTTACCGCACACGTATATCCTCTACAAATTCGTTCTTTACAAATCCATTCAAATCCGTCATCCTCTGACCATTAATAACGACATTATCAAAGATTACATTCTTCACTTTCCGACTGTTGTCGAACCCTTTGATTAGAGACGGATTCTCACCAAGCCCGTCATAAGTAATATTACGGAAAGTGACATTTTCAATTCCCCATCCGGGAGCTTTATCATATTTCTCATTGAAACGCACATTGAGATGAAAAAGTCTGCCTTCTTGAATACTCTCTACACGAATGTCCTCAAACAAGACATTACGTACCAAGTTCTTATCACCGCAATCAATCGCCATACACCCTTGATATGGAACATCGTCCTCATCATGTTCCAAAATATCTATCTGCCGGAAAGTAAGGTTTTCCATTACTTCGCCGCCCAAAGAACAGCATTCTGCACTGTGATATTGCCAGAGCCTCCCCACCAATTCCAACGGTGATTATAGAGTGCAATGCAATCATCACTGTTACGCATAAAAACATTGTCAATCAGCACATCACGACAGCACATCAAGTCGATTCCGTCACTCCAACTCTTACAGCTAAAGGATTTCAGATTCTTCACCGTCAACCCTTTTGTTCCTGCACCAAACACCGTATAATGATTCGGATTCACTACCGTAATTCCATCAATGAGTACATTCTTTGCATTCGTCACTTCGATACCACGAACCGGATGAGCCAATATACCACGACCGATAATACGTACATTTTCTACACCGTCAACTAATAACTTAGCCTTAAGCACTGCACCCGGAGCCAAATATACGGTAGTATTGCCAGGAACACGTATCAGATTATTTGGCAAATCCAAAGGAGCATGAACACCCGGTCCGAAATACATGATACCTTTTTCTGCTTTTTTATAAACCTCTGTTTCCAACGGATTGGCAAAAAGATGCAGATTATGAAGTCTGTCCCCATTAAATTCCACTGACAGATATTGAGGCTTGTCCAACATAAAAGTAATCACATTCTTGTTCTGCCGGTATTGGATGTTGCAACTAAGAGGACGTATATCAACCTCACGTACGGTTCCATTATTCTTTTTCACCATCACCTCAACCGTTCCATTCATATCAAACTGAACCATTGAAGCATTCTGCACAGCATCCATATCTACCTGTACATTATATTCAAACAAATCTTCCCATTCACCTCCCGGAATACGGACACGCACCGTATAATCATCATTATGTGGCATATTCGCCTTCAAACCTTCCGGATAAGTCACCAACTGCGCCTGTAATGTCACGCAAAATATGAATAATAAAATACTGCAAATTTGTCTTTTCATATATAATCACACATTTTTTATAAAACACTGCCATTCCGTAGCCACGTTTTCCGGCTATGAAATGACAGTGCAACAACATTGTTATTAAATAAAACCGTAAATTCTTTATGAGTACTTATTCTTTAATACGCAGCAATATGCCGAAATACTCAATCCGAAAGTACTAAAAATAATCAAATGACAATTGTATTAATAGATTTACCTTTCAATATAACACGTATATACTTGCTACCTACCTTAAAACTACAAGGGCGTTCTTGCTCTTCCGGATTGTAAGCTACAACTACCACTTTACCATCATGCGAACGGAAAGCAAGCGTATTCTTACCATCTGATACTTTCAGCAGGCGACTGCCCGGCTGAACAAAATGGGAAAGATGTTTCATCAAATAATATTCATCCGTATAGCGTACCTGCCCTGTTTTTCTGTCAACAATAATAAGAGTGTTTTGTGCCCAGTCCCACCAACTCTTACAGGTTTCGTTCAATACCATATTCCAATAAATATAAGAATCAACACCATTATTGAAGCAGTGAACTACAGCATTCCATGTGTTTTCCAAAGCAGACCAGTCATTCTCCGAATTACCACACATATTCTCTGTCTGCATGTAGCAATAATCCGGATATTCTTTATGTACAGCCGGCAAAGCCCGCATGCCTGTCCATTGCACGCCAACACCTTTTACATATTTATCAGAATCTTTCTGCTTGAAAAAAGTACGTACATAATCCGGATTCGGATAATTGACTGTTCCCATCCAGATTTCAGTATCAATGGAATCTTTTTCAAACTGGGGCCCAAGATACTGATTGACAAAAATAGCCAAGTCTTCCGGACGCCAAGTACAGGAAGGCCAGCAGGGAGTCCATGCGATTTCATTTTGCGGCATAATCATCTGAATGTTTATGCCGTTCTGCTTGTAAGCCTGTACGTATTTGGAAAAATAAATGGCATACGCCTGAAGATACCCCTGTTGCATTTTAAAACCGGTAACATTCCCTATAAGATTACGATGAGGGTCGAGACGGTTGTGCCCCACTTCAGTCCCTTCAATACCGGAACTCTTCTGCGAATAATGTTCATTGACTTTCATCCATGCAGGCGGTGTCCAAGGAGAGGCCCACATCTTCAAATCAGGACGCAGCTTCAGCGCTTCCTTAATATAAGGAATGAGGATATAGCGATCACGGTCAATACTAAAGTTACGCATGGTATAGTCATCCTTTACGTCATTGTAGGAATAATATCCCATAGCATAATCACTGGCACCAATAGGAGTACGTCCTAATGCGAAATGAATACCCTCTTCCGAGAACAAGGCTGCCATCACTTTATCACGTTCTGCCGGAGACAAGCATTGCAAGGCATCCCAACTAAGTTCATTAAAAGTACCTCCAAACCCAACAACATTCTGTAACAGACTGTCAGGATAAACACAGATATCCGCTTGTCCGGCAGGATTTTTATCCAATGTCTGTTTTTTCTCTACCCAACGTTCGGTAGAAGTGGTGGAATATATACTAACCTTCTGGGCAGAAACAGTAGTAGAAACTGCCCATGTTATTGCAAAAAATGCAGTTATAGTCTTTAATTTCATCATTGTCTTTATTCTAATCAGGATAAGAAACCGCCCGTTTACAGACGGTTTCTTATTTTTATCTTATCAACTTGTTACCTCAACTCATTCTCCTTTGTAGAACATCAGAGTACCTATTCCGGGAAAATCATTATCATATTCAAACGGGTGAATACTGGTAGCCGGACGATATTTCTCCGCAAACTTCTTCGAATAGGGAGCACTCACTCCTTTTACATGCTTATAATGACTATAAATCATTTCATATCCTGCATAGAAGTGTCCCCGACCTTGATATGAGATTTCGTTTTGCTGACCATGTCTGGTTTCCCAATAGGTAAACGGCATATCTACAGCTTCAATAGGATCACAATTGAACTTTGCATAATATTCAAAGAATGCAAGAGTCAGATTTACATCCCCATATTCAGCATATTTAGGGTAACGATTATATACACGTCCGTCTTCTGTCGTAAAAGAGTCGTTTGCTTTGATACCATACAAATCTTCTCCGATATTATACGCAGCCTGACACATCGGAGCCAGTGTAGCCATACTCAATCCGGCATGATCCTGGTCGCGACCCGATTCATCAGCTTGTCCAAGGCAATATCCTTCACCCAGACCGGCAGGGTCTTGATGCAGTGCTACCACCAAGTGCTGGATACATCCCGAACTGGGACCATGTTTATAATAGTTTATCGCTTCATTAATCATATCCTGGTCATCACATACAATACCTATTGCCAGCATGATTGCCACGTTGGGAACTTCCCATCCGCCCCAAGACCAGTAAGGATCTGTTTTTTGACTGATGAAGTAGGTTGCAGGACCTGCAACTACATTTTTCAACCAAGTCTGGAACTTAGAAAATCCTCCATTATCTACCCAAGGCTGATAATCCCGCATTACTTCCGCCGCTTGCGCAAACCGATGTCCGTCAAATCCGGTAACTAACGCATAATGGTCATTCGTATTCTCCACTTGAATTGCTTTACATACAGTCGACCAGTTATCCAGAATCTTCACAGCCTTATCCGCATACTTATATGCATCTTCTTCACCTAGTCCTTCTGCTATTCTCCAGCGCAAGGCCAAATAATAGGCGGCCAATCCCGGTTCTCTGGCAACTTTAAAGTTACCACCTGAAGAATTTCTCAAAAGAATCTCGGGAGCGTCAGTTGTCCAGTTTTCGTTAAGTTGCGTGTATTGGTTCTGTTCCAGGAACTCCCATGCAGCGCCCCAAGGTTGAGCACCTGTTTTTATCTTCCCCACTACATATTGGAAATCGTCATTGGTATGCATCAGACAGGGATGATTCAAAGTGTATACTTTATAAGTATCCTCTTCTTCTATTGTATAACCCGGTGTCAGGTCAACATGCCCCTCATCAAAATAGTCCTTATTACTACAAGACAGGAATGTAAATAACACCATCGCTAGAGTTATCATTTTCTTTTTCATATTTCATCTCATTTAAATAATTATTCAAAAACAACTCCTTCATTCTCTATCAGATAAGCCTTATATGCTTCCAATGATTCGAAGGTCTTAACCCAATCGAGCGCAAAAGGTTCCGTTACTGCTTCAGTATAGTAAGTATCATAGAACCTGTGTTCACAGCGGTCTAATGTAATTCCGTCATTCAGCACTCCGTTTGTTAAAAAGTCGGCATTTGCTCCCTTGAAAATATTGGGGGTGCTTAAGTCGGCATAAGTTACATATCCGCCATCACTGGTTCTTGTCATGCTTACTTTATATAAATTTTGTGCATTACCCGCAGCAGTACCACCATAGAATCCGATACTGATTCGTGGATTATTGTTCCAGATATTAAGTAACAATGTGGGAGTCTTGGCCGGGTCGAGACTATCTTCGAAGAAAGTCTTCACTGCATATATAGGATATTTCGACGGGTAGAAAGTCATCGTTCCACGGAACTGTGCTTCACATTTCGAGTTGGCTTCTTTTTCTATCTTCCTCACTAATCTACCATTCTCCAATACTCCATAATCCCCACCTTCGAAACATCCTGCCGTAAAGAGGAAATCATCATTAATCTTACCATCTACCACAGAAACTTCAAATGATTTCTCAAAGCCCGGAGAACCGTCAGCATAGGTAATACTTGCCGTTAATGTTGCTGTACCGGAATTTACACCTCCCAAGATAACGAATACCTCTTCTTCTCCCAAAACTCGTTTTTCAATGGAAGCGACTGTAGCATCGGAAGTAGTCCATACCAAAGCAGATACAGTTGCATCCGCAGGTGTTACAGTGTATTTCAACACAGATATTTCACCTTTGGCAAGTTTGTTATGTATAGAACTCATCTCGAATGTTTCCACGTGAATAACAGGTTTTACCGTTACCTCAACTGAATGGGACAGATCCGTGCCATCTGTAGTTGTTGCAGTAATTGTCGCTTTTCCTTCTCCCACAGCCAGTACTCGCCCGTTTTCATCAACCGTAGCCACTTTCTCATCGCTACTTTTCCACGATAGAAGATAGAAACTAGGTTTCTCCGGTACAGTTTTCGTTTTGAGCTGAACCGATTGCGTTTCCATCATGGTAAGCTCTTCAGGCAAATTGGTTATCTCAACCGATTGTGTAAGCGCAAGTTCTTCGACTACACTAATTGTTATGGCAGCCGATACTCCATCTGCATATCCGACAGCTGGTTTTGCCGTAATAACCGATGTTCCGACAGCAACAGCCGTCACCTTACCGTTAGCATCTACCGTAGCCACCTCTTCGTTACCTGATACCCAAGACACCCCGGGGTTAGTCGCATCTTCCGGCAAAGTAGAGAAGTGTAAAGTATAGTTTTCGCCCTTTACCAGTGTATAGACTTCATATTTCTCATCAATCGTTATCGATGATAGAATGGTATTTTTAGTCAGCGGATCGGTATTGTAATCGTCCGCACAAGAGCTTGCAGTTCCTATCAGTGCCATGCATGAAAACAGGAAAGCCATCGTCTTGCTTAATGTATATATTCTTTTCATATAGTTATAACATTAAAATTATTTCACATAAGGATTTGTAGATTGCCAGTTGGGCCGCAAGTTCGTATTCAGTTGCAACTGATCCAGCGGGAAAGGATACAAATACTGCTTATTGTCCCATTTTCTGCCGCTCTCCCAAATCAAGCATCCTTCCGTATTCGTCACAACCCCTGCCCAACCGGAAGTTTCAAAAGCGGTTCCCGTATATTTGATTCCCAACATATCTTCAGGCATTTCGTTTTCTGCTGTTTTCCAACGTTTCAAGTCATCCAGTCTGAAACATTCATCAATCAATTCCACCGTACGTTCACGACGAATTTCCGTTCTCATGTTTGTACCTGTACCCCGAAGGATTAACTCTCAAACGTACCAGATTCAACGATTTGTCCAAATCAGGATCCAAGATATTGTCATCGTATTCAAATTTTGCTTCTGCATAGTTTAAAAGCACCTCCGCATAACGAATAATAGGATAGTCGTATCCTTCCTTCCGGTTTTCCACTTCTCTTTCCGAACACCATTTGCGACAACGGTACCCGGTACCACCTGCTGCATTGTGAGCAGTCACTCCGGCTTCCTTAATTTCAGCTGCATCTCCCAACCACGTTCTACGATAACGTCCACCGTTGCTACTGAAGTAAAAACCTCCGTCTACCATCATTATGCTTGTCATGCGGTTGTCACGGTCGAAATACTCCGAATTTTTAGTAGCGTAATTCCACTTCGATATATCAATCGGCAATCCGGTGCTCTTTTGAAGATACATATTGGCCAATTTACGTGTTACATATAACGCATTATTAAAACGACCTTCGGTAATATTGATACCAATAGGTGCCAATGTCGTATCATGTCTTCTGGAAAATATATATTCTTTATTTGCACTTTTGTTCAAACCGGCCGGATTCGATTTCTCATTTTCCAGTATAAACAAATAACGGTAAGCAGCCCCTTCATCCCCTTCAATAACCAAATCAGACGGTTTGAAGAGTTCGAATGTTTTCGACTCAATAACTGCATCAGCAGCTTCGTATGCTATTTTCAACCATTTCTTTGACAATTCCGTATTGCTTCCATTACCATTATGGAATTTTTCCCATGTCCCCGCATAAAGTCCCACACGGGATAAAAAGGCTTGTGCACCCTCAAGTGAAATAGTGCCTGCGTTTGCAGCAGTGATATCCTTAAACTTCGGCAAAAGCGCTATCGCTTCGTTCAAATCGGAGATAATGAATTCGTTAATTTCTTCTCTTGTATTTT
>OLWM01000236.1_pt1 | contig 35611 bp, 25 predicted proteins | sample 1644141 | NCBI WGS metagenome assembly OLWM01 (sample SAMEA103958150, study PRJEB25191) | human gut metagenome | biome: human-associated habitat [ENVO:00009003]; feature: intestine environment [ENVO:2100002]; material: feces | place: Germany | collected 2013/2015
CATCAAGAACGGCTTCCGAACCCAGGCTGACTGGGACAAATACTTTTCCATGAACAGAGCCATTGAAAATGGAACCATTGGTGAATGGGCGTTGCAATCCGCAACAAATGAGAATGTAACCAACGATATGACAGACGAACCTGAACAGCAGCAACAGCACACGACAAAACAAGCTAACACAGAATACTTTGGTGACATGCCAATAAACGATGCCCCAAAATCAAGAGGTCGGCAGAAAGCAAAGGAAATGCCCCTTGTAAATTATCTCAACTGTGCCAATAAAGACATTGTCATTGATATTATCCGAAAATTCATCTCAAAATATGATACGGCAGCGGAACAGGCTTTAACCTACTATGCCTTGAATGAACTTGGACTGCTAACAGACATAGGTAGTGCGAAAGAGTATGCAACTGCGCTCATCATTCAATTTGATGGCGTGGGTGGAATTAAGAGCGAAAGTTCCTATCGTCAGGCTATCCATCTGTTGACTACAACGCAGCACGTTATGAAAAACGGAGTGAACAGAATGTGCGTAATGCTAAATGGTGATTCCTGTCAGACATTACTTTCTGAGCTTAAAGCCGAACTTGCCGAAGCCGTTAATAGATAGCTCCAATCCACAGGAAATGAAGTAAAATAAGCCCATTTTAGTGTTGTCATAATTGTCTTTTTTGTCATGACAAATATGCCAACTCGTTTTATTTCAATTACTTTTAATTCACCTATACCTTTGCACCGTCAATCCTTTCCCGAGGGTTTGGCGGTGCTTCACTTTTATAAGCCATCGGAAGCGGGGCATCAGGGAACATGCAGATGGTCATTGTAAATTCCTAAACAAATGATTTTATGATTACCATAGAAAGTCTGGTCGATATGGGAGCCAACGTGAAACTGGAGGTAACTCCCACAGACCTCAAGATGTTTGCCGAATCAATCATCCAGCGCACTATTATGGCGCAGCAGGAAGAACAGAAAGCAGCGATACAGCGTGAAGCGAAAGAAATCTACCTTAACACGAAACAAGTCCGTGAGTTGCTGAACGTCTGTGATGGCACGCTCAACCTGTGGGCGAAGCGCGGCTATCTCGTCCCCATCAAGGTAGGTAACAAGAACATGTATGCCAAGTCCGACATCCGCAGGGTACAGACCGGAGGCAAGTCTGAGAGTGTGACATCCTATTGCAAACGAAAGGAAAAGTGATTATGGGTATCAGACAACAGGATATATGCAACAGGGTGATGGCACAGGCGCAGGGCATTGCGGAATCGGATTTCCCGATTGACGCTTTCCCTGCCAAAGTGCAGTGCGTCATCCTTGGTATGGTGCGCCACGAGAACTTCAAGGTGGAGTATCTTGCCGCAGCCATGCTGTCGGCTGCGGCTTCCGCGTTGGGCAATACCTACAATATCCGTGTAAAAGGACATTGGACAACCAACGCTGCCCTTTATATCATCATGGTGGGGCGGCCGGGACTCGGCAAGACACCGCCGCTTGAAGCCGTATTCCGTCCGCTCCGCAAAAGGGACTGCCGGGCACTGGAGAAATTCAAGGCTGAAATGGCCGCCTATCAGAATACAATGAAAGAGAGCAAGGGCAACAACGATATGGACAGGCCTGTATTGAGAAGAACCATCGTGTCCGATTTCACGCCGGAAGCCCTGATGCTTGCCCATCACAACTGTCCCCGTGGCATAACCATACTTGCGGATGAGATTATGGGCATGTTCAATTCAGCCAACCGCTACAACAAGGGGCAGTTGATAGAGCAGCTTCTGTCCGCATGGAGCAATAGTGCCATAGATGTGACCCGTGTCAGCAATCCCATTCCCATACACATTGAGAATCCGTGCATCAACATGGTCGGCACGACACAGACCAGGCGTGTGCATGAGCTCCTCAAAAAGGGATACGAGGATAACGGGCTGCTTGACCGCATTCTGTTCGTGATGCCCAAGTCGTATCTGGTGCCACGGTGGACGGAAAGCGAAGAGGAGGATACAGGGAGCAATCCGGCATCTGCATGGAGGACATGGGAGGCAATCATGGAAAAAGTATTCTCCCTTGACTATGAAGTGAATGATGAAGGGAATATCCCTCATCTGATAGGCATGGAAGCGGAAGCGAAAAGGGTTTTCTTCAACTGGCACAACAATACGATCGAACGCATCAATGCCATAAGGGATGAAAACCTTGTCGAATCGCGTCCCATGAAAAGCCCTGTGCAAGTGGCACGCCTGGCACTGATTCTTCAAGTTCTGTTTTACGCCTGTGGTGAGAGTCGTCTGCAATTCGTAACAACGGCTGCCATTGAAGGTGCTATCCGGCTGAATGACTATTTCGAAGGTTCTTACAGGCGCATACGCGAATATGTGGCAAACGATGCCTGTGACGAGCCGTCGCTGGAATTGCTCTCCTTGCTGAAAAATTCTTTTACCACAGCTGAAGCCCTTGATGCAGGAAGACAGCTAAAAGTGACGGAGCGCACGGTGATGAACTATCTTAAAGAACTTGCAAAGAATAGGCTCATCCACAAGGTCAGGCAGGGAGTCTATGAAAAGGTATCATTCACAGCCGAGAATAGAAACTGCAATGTATAACCCCTGTTTGCAGCTTTCAGAATGTTCAGTTTTTCAGTTTCGTTAAGGAGCAAATTGCCAATTCCTGCAAAACTGAAAGGACTGAAAACTGAAATTACTGCAAATCCATTTCAGAAATTATCATGGACAACTACAGATTTCATCTTGAAAAATATCATCGGGGCAACAAGGTAGCGTGTCCCGAATGCAAGCGCAAGGCTTGTTTTACCCGTTATATCGATGAGTCGGGAGAGATAACCTTCCCTCCCCATGTCGGCAAATGCGACCACGAACACAGTTGCGGCTACCATTACACACCAAAGGATTTCTTTCGGGAACATCCCGATGAATTGGATTCATTCAGGCAGGAGTGGAAACCGCAAGCCGTAACTCCAAAGAAGCCAGTCAGTCCTCCGTCTTTTATAGATTCGGCTGTCATGCAGCATTCACTGTCACACTATGACATCAACCCGTTGTACACATTCCTGTCCGACACGATTGGCAGAAGCAATACCGAAAGGCTCTTCAAACTTTACCAGGTCGGGACTTCCAAAAAATGGAACGGTTCAGCTGTATTCTGGCAGGTGGATTCCAACGGACAGGTACATGCAGGTAAGATTATGGGATATGACGCCAAGACCGGGCATCGGCTGAAAGTTCCTCATCCGCACGTGTGCTGGGTGCATACCGAGTTGCGTCTGTCCGGCTTCAACCTATGCCAGTGTTTCTTTGGCGAACATCTTCTTGTCCGCTACTCCGACAAGACAGTTTTCATCGTGGAAAGCGAGAAGACGGCACTCATCGCAGCCCACTTCATGCCGGACGGCTTGTGGCTGGCGACTGGAGGAAAGAACGGCTGTTTCAACGAAAAGGCCGTTCGTGTACTGGCGCATCGGGATGTGGTACTGATGCCAGACCTTGGTGCAACGGAGCAGTGGAAGCAGAAGACTTCCATGCTTGCTAATGTCTGCCGGTCCGTATCGGTCAGTACGGTACTAGAAGATATGGCAACCGATGAACAACGTGCCCGAGGATTGGACATTGCGGACTTCCTTCTGATGGAGGACACCCCTCAGATGATACTTCAACGGATGATTGACCGTAACCCCGTCTTGCAGACATTGATTGACGAACTTGGGTTGGAATTGGTGGATGCAGAACAGATATGATAATTGGATGGATTGAACAGCTCGCTGTCCTTGAAAAAGGGTTTGTAAAATCCCGTAGCTTATTAGGGCATTTTCCCTGCAATCACTCTACGAGTGGCAGTCAAAAAGTCCATAAGCGGAGGGATGCCCTCTCGACACCCAGTTTTGCCTGTGGCACAAATGACGGGATTTTACAAACCTATAATCAAAGTTATAACAGCATAAACGAAATAGAAATGAGTAATACACAATATGCAGTATGTCACCTGCAACGTGGCAGCGGTAATGACTCCGGCATGTCATGCCATATAGAAAGAAAGGATGCCAAAGGCAAGGTATATGTTCCGACCAATGCCGATGCGAACCGGACATCACAGAACCGGGAACTGCTTACGTTTCCAAATGGAGTAGCCAATCGCACGGAAGCAATCCAATACCGCATCGACACTGCTGGACTGCACCGCAAAGTGGCCAAGAACCAGACAAAAGCCATCCGCATTATTCTGACCGGAACACATGAACAGATGATGAAGATTGCCCTAGAAGGGAAACTGGGAAATTGGATAGATGCCAACCTGAAATGGCTTCGGGAGACCTTCGGCAGTGAAAATCTTGTTTCATGTGTACTGCACATGGATGAGAAGACCCCACACCTGCACGCCACAGTCGTGCCCATTGTAACCGGAGAGCGTATCCGCAGGAAGCGGGAGGGCGAAAAGAAATATGAAACGAAGTCCGGACCCCGTTTGTCGGCGGACGATGTGATGCGTCGTTCCAAATTACATGAATACCAGAACAACTATGCCAAGGCCATGAAACCGTTTGGGTTACAGCGTGGAATTGTCGGCTCTACCGCCAAGCATCAGGCGAACTCGGAATACTACAAGCAACAGATGAATAGGTATGAGGAAGACATTGCCAAATTACAGGCTGATATTGAGCAAGCAAAAGAAGGTAGAAGTACAGTCCTGTCATGGTTTGGTAAAGGTGATTTGGCAAAAGCTAAGAAAGAACTTGCGAATAAGGACGAGCAGATTGCCAAACTCAAAAATCAGATTAAAATACTCATGGCAGAAAAGTCCCAGTTACAAGAAAAACATAAAGCGGATATAGAACAATTACGGAATGGTTATCAAAAAGAGATTGACAAGGCCATTCATAGGGCAGAAACGACAGAACGGCAGTCCAAAGAAAAGGATTCTGTTATAAATAGGCAAAATCAACGCATAGACCAACTTGACCGTAAAGCAAATCCTCACAGATACCAACTCTCATCAGGAGCGGAACTTGTACATTACAACATTCCAAATATGAGGAATCCGTCCATCCATATTTGGACGAGAGTTGGCAATGAGGAATATGATACAAGGACTTATATAGAATATTTCAGTGATATATGGGAACGGTTTAGCAAGGACGAAGCTACCGTTTACGAACTCATCAATGAAGTATTTGAGCCACAGGAACAGGTCAATGAAGCACAAGCTAATCTTCTTGGAGCAGCCTTTGAACTTGTAGCAGGTGGTCAGGCACAAGTACATGTCGGAACAGGTTCCGGTGGCTCGTCTTCTGAACTTCCTTGGAATGATAAAGATAAATACTCCAATAAACAAACAACCACAAGACGATGATAAAAAAAACAGGTAAGGTATGGAGTTTTATAAAAAGTAGTACCTACGAGAACATCAATTTGTATAAAAAGCAGGCTAGTATCGAAAAATAATATCTCTAAAACCTTTGTTCTTCAAAATAAAAGAGGTATCATATACCTAAAAAATGGTATATGGCTACATCCGCGTTTCCACCGACAAGCAGACGGTGGAAAACCAACGTTTTGAGATAGAGCGTTTCTGCAAAAAAGAAGGATTGACGATAGATGGCTGGATAGAAGAAACTATCTCTGGTACAAAGAACTATTCTAAACGGGCACTCGGCAAGCTTCTAAACCGAATTGTCAAAGATGATTTGATAATCTGTACAGAGTTATCTCGTCTTGGACGCAACCTCTTTATGATTATGGAAATACTCAATATCTGTATGACAAAAGAGAGTCGCGTTTGGACGATTAAAGATAATTACCGTCTTGGCGATGACATTCAAAGCAAAGTACTTGCTTTTGCTTTCGGGCTATCCGCAGAAATAGAACGTAACTTGATTTCTCAGCGGACAAAAGAAGCCCTTGCTCGGTTAAAAAAGGAAGGACATCAAGTCGGTAGAGGTCAAGGTCAACGCAATAAGCAGTTGAACGCAAAATGTGTGGCAAAGCACAAATACATAGAGGGTCAAATGACAAAAGGGATAAGCGTTCCGCAGATAGCTAAGAAATTGAAAATTGCAAGGGGTACACTATATCGATATTTGGCATATACCGGATTGAGAACTCCAACAAAATCAAGGAATGGCAGATGGGAGCGTGGTATCTATTAACCGCTCCCTAAAATAGAATTGAGGGTTACGAACAACGGGCATACCTTCCCCTTTCTTGCCAGAATTAGTCTTCAAAAAACGGACATTCTCCTTAGACCACGCAATAGCGAATGGAGTTTCAAGATACCATCGATTTCCGTCTTTATCTCCTTTATCATAAGGCACATAGTATGGTTTGGTTGTTTCTATACCGTTCTCTTTTTCGTCATCCGTCAAAGAATCCACATTTGCTATTTCGCAATCATCCACAATCTTGTAAAGATAACCTTGACCAAAAATGTCACGACCATATTGTTCTTTGAGAGAGTCGAAGAGTCCTGCGATTTCAGCTTCTGACAGTGATTGCAAAAAAGCTGCATACGATGGGTAACGGTACATTTCAGCGGTAATAGCTTTCGGGGTACGAGCCAAGAAATCTGCCAGTTTCTTAGGACGGGACATGCGGATGTTGTCTGCCCATTTAGTAGTGCTTCTTACAGCAATGTATTTACCGTTATTGGCGGTTGCCAAGCCCTGTCCTCCCTCGGTCAAGCACCCAAGAAGTGCAACATCACCGGGTTTCAGACTCGCCCGATATTCTTCAAGTTCGCGTTTGTTCTTTTCAATGTCACGTGAAGTCTTAATCTTGTCCCACCACTTATCATATAGAGCTTTTACCTTTTCACCGTAAAGCTCATAGATACGCATATTCAACGCGGACGGTTTGAATATTACGCTATTTTGAGTATTGAGATATACCGATTGAGCTACAATCAGACATTCGGGCTGTGATAAATTCTTACGACCGTCCATAAAGCGCACGAGATTGTCTGCGGCAGGCTTATTCTTAACAGCCGAGGTAATGCAAGTGTCAACCATCACCGCTTCAAATGGATTGGCTGTATCGAACACGTAATTAAGTGTATTGGCAAGCAGTAAATCTCTTAAACTGCGCTTGGTTTGAGTTGTCCAAAATGTCTTTGGAGTAATGTATGTAATACATCCGCCCTTACAAAGCAAGGAAAAGCCTTTGAAAAAGAACAGGTTGTATGTGTCATCAGAGAAACCAAATTCCGCCTCGAATAATTTCTTATCGGCAGTAGAAACCCCTTTTGTAGAAATATAAGGTGGATTGGCGATAAGAATGTCGAAGCCCTCTTTGACACCGAACATCCATTCTGGATCAAAGAAAGGAGCGAAAGAATTTTGATCAAACATATCCCACTGAGCAAGCTGTGCTGCTTGCTCATTACCGATACAGTCTTTGTCAAGTAAGAGGTCGGCTATTTCCTGACGCAAGCGAACCACTTCTTTGCGCCATTTTTCCTTTGTCGCAGGTCGGCGAGCACTGAAAATCTTATGCTTGGCAATTTTCAGTTGACTATCTTTTTGCTTTATTTCTTCGGAGTCAAAAAGAGTTGCCTCCGTCTTTTTCAAACCGAGAAGCGAATTTGCAGCAACAAACTTAGCTTCCAAGTTAGGGAGCGGTCGAATGCCAAAGTTATCAGCCGGATTATCATTTCGCTTTTGGTCAATGACGAGCGAAATAAAGAAACGGAGCTTTGAAATTTGAATTGCAATTGGCTGAATATCTACACCATAAATGCAATTTTCGATGAGGTGAAGTTTACGGGCATAGTCCGGGTAGTTTACATTCTCATCGAAAGCTCTCTCAATATCAGCGACTGCTTCTCGTCTTTCTTCGGCGGTCGAAGTGAGGTATGCTTCGGAAGTTTCATCAATGGCAAATTGCAGGAGCATATTCTTCCAACGACTATTATCTGGATCAATCTGTTTGAGGATATGTACCATTTGCTGGAGCACACCCACGGGGAATGCGCCCGAACCGCAAGCCGGGTCGAGAATCCTGCAGTTGTAGAGCGACTGCATAATCGCCAACTTCTGCTGTTCGGTGAGCACGGTCTCACTGTCGGCATAGGCAAGCAACTTACGATATTCGTCCTCCAGTTCATCACCAACCGTGCGTTTGAGGTGAGCGACAAGACTTTCATCGACCATATACTGCACGATCTCGCGCGGAGTATAGAAAGAACCCGTCTGTTTTCGGGCGGTTTGCTGGGTTTCCGGGTTGTAAGATGCTAATAAGTTCTCAAACACCTTACCGAGCAATTCCGGGTCAAGCGACACATCCTTATCAAACGGCATATTCTCCTCCACTGTGAAATTGTAGCGTTTGAGAATGTCGATGATACCACGAGCTGACACTTTCTTTTTGTTGGCATCGCCATAGAACTCAGATAAGTCGATATTTTTACCTGCTTCCTCACCAAAGAAAAGGTAATCTGGCACAATCAGTTGTGCCATAGACTCCTTACGTTCGCTGAAACCATCGTAGTACATTCCCGTGCGTTTTTCGTCCAAGCAGTCGAAAAGTCCACCATTGAGGAACGGTACTGTCTCGTTGGCAAGACGCAAGAATTCGTCAGGATCGTTAAACTCATCACGGTAGCGCATCAATTTATTATCATCAAACTGCGAACGGTTGTCCTTGAATCGGCGTTCTGTCAATTCTGTACTGCCATCCTTGGTAATAGGACAGTTAAGCATTGCAAAGAAAAGGTTTTGCAGGATAGCGCGGTAATAAACGCTGGCTTCTGATTTGCCGAAAAGGTTGTCAATTTGATGCGGATTGAAGCCCTTGATAAGGTGGTTGGCAATATACTCTTGGTCGAAGAACTGCCATGGAATGAGTTTACGTTCTTTCAAGAACCACACAAAAATTAGACGAGTGATAAGGCGGATTGCTCCTTCATGGTTGTGCAGTTTATCATCAGTACGCTTGGTAATGTCGTTAGGAAAAGAGATAACCTTAATAGCCCAAGCATACCAGTCGGACAGCTCTTGATAGAAAGCCTTGGTAAGAACTTCTACCGAGAAACGATCAAAGAGGTCTTTAACATCCTTGACCCTGCCCAGTTCGTTTAGGTATTTATTGGGTGTGTAGCAAGCAATGCCCTTGCCAAGGTAGTAAGAATAGCGACGAGGGTTGGAATAAGTACGAGTAACGTTACTATCATTTTCTCCGATAGAAAGTTGGATTTCAATCAGCGAGAAGCGGTAATTGTTTGCATCATCTTCAGGAACAAATATCACCAAAGCACGGGATTGCTTCTCTCCGGCAAGCATACGAAACGCATCTTTCGATAAACCCACACGGGCATCGTGACGCGAGGTGTGCTTGATTTCATAGACCACAAGGTCAAGCGTTTTCGACTTGCCTAAACAAGTGGCAGCAGACGCATAGTTCATATGTGCCCAAAATGGTACATTACTTTCTCCCTGTTCGAAATCATCGGGAAGAAAATCACGGCGGAGGTAATTGACAAAGTCCGCACGGCTATATGCTTTACTAAAATCTATCATCATTGCAGTTCTTCAGATATGATTAATGTTTCGTCACCCTCGCCGACTTTGGCTTGCACTTCGAGCAAGCGCATAAGATAGTCGGCAGGTATCTCTTTGAATAATTTTTGAATCTCAGACGGTTTCACCTGATTGATGAAACGCACTTCGTAGCCCGACAATGCTTCCGCATCGAGAGCCGCCAAAAGGTCAGAATAGTAATCTTCAGGCAACTTAACTTTTATGGCATTGATTTTTTGAATCGCCTTCAAAATGTTCTTGTCATTGCGGTTCTTTGTATCGCTACGGAACAGCGAAAGTTTCACCCGCTGATACAATCGGTCGAAGTCTTCGGTGGTGGCAAACGGCTTTTCTTCGGGTGCGGCTTCAAAGAGCTGTAAGGCTTCTTCGGCAGAGAGCATTATCGGCTCGCGGTCGCCATCGGAAATTTTGAATACAAAGTCTTCACCTTTCTTTCCGAAAAGAATAACACCACCTAACGGTTTCTCCACGATGCGACCCGTCCGGGCGCGGTGCGGTATCTGCAAAGCCTCTTTGTATTCGTCTGTTCCCTTAACCGATTCTAAGAAACTGCGATACGGGGTGTCCCATGATTCCGTTTCGGAATGCTCGATTTCCGCACGGTAACGGTCGCGGAAGAAAGCGGTACATTCTTCATCGGAAGTCAATGCCTTTGTATCTTCACCCATAATGGCATGAATCATTGCCATTTTCAAGGTGGATATTTCCTTGGCACGGATTTCTGTTTCGCCTACCTCCGTGGGGAAGTAGTTGTAGATATAAAGGTTGTCGAACACCTTTTTATTGATACGGTTGATACGCCCGATACGCTGGATTACCCTTGTGGGGTTGTACGGTATATCATAGTTGAAAATAGCTCCAGCACGGTGCAAGTTGTAACCCTCGGAAATGGCATCGGTGGCAACCAATACCTTGTAATCATCGGCTTGCGTTTCTTGCTTCACACTTGCGTCAAAGTTATTGCGAATGGTTTGGCGCATAGAGGGAGTAGCATCTGCCGAAGTATATTTAAGCGCAGGCAGTCCTGCTTCTTTCAGAGCTGCGCCAAGATAGTTGACTGTGTCGGCAAACTCGCTAAACACAACCAATTTACGGTTAGGCTCTTTGGTGAGTTTATTACGAACAAGACGGATGAACGATTCAAGTTTCGGGTCGAACTTGATTACATCTTCCTCTCCGAACCATTCCAAATAGATAGATTCCAACAGTGCGATGTCGGCTTTCACGTCATTGATAAACTCGTCATTGACAAACTTCATATCAATAACAAAGAAACCTTTGCCTGAATATTTTTCAAACGTATCTTCTATCTCCTCCATGCCGTCATCGGTGCTTTCGTAGAAATCATCCACATCGGGCATACCTCCTTTTTTCCAAACGGGTATCTTCCCAGTACGCTCAATCCAATCAAGCACATTACGAGAAGAATTTATCATAAAGGCAAGCGAAGATTTGAAAGCTGCAACCGAACTTTCGAAGCGACGTACCAACAAACGGCGCATAAATTTAGCCACGTTCGCTTGACGACCAATAAGCATGTTTACATCGTCAAGTCCCGTTTGGCGTTCTATATCCTTGGCTAATGCCTCGCGTTTGTCTTCGGGAACATACAGCACCGGCTTGTAACGAGCCGCCTGAAAACGGTAAACACCATCGTCAGAATCTTCTTCGTTTGATTTCGTTCCGTAAATGAAGTTAAGCGTGCGCAGATACAAGTTTTTCAACTCTTTGAGATCGTAAGTCAATTCAATAGGGTCTTGTGGAATAACCACCTCTATCTTTTGCTTTTTGAGGTCTTCCTTGTAGGTGTCAATCTGCTGAAGGTCGATGCGAGAACGACGGATAACCAAAGGTCCGATAATTGAACGAATGGTACGGGCTATCTTGGCGGTTTCGTTCTTCACATCCTGCTTGGAGAGTTTGCCTTGTCGTTGCAGTTCGCGCAGTTCCTTGTATTGGCTGATAAGGTCGCGGAACTCGATACTAAGATTTTCCACTGTTTTAAGTGTGGACTTTGTAGGTATCTGAAAGAGTTTCAACATAGAATAGATGTCGGCAGGGTCATTGTTGAACGGGGTAGCCGTTAACAACACCACTTTATTGCCTTGGCAAAGATTGTGCAGCATAGCGTAATCTTCCGTATATTCATTGCGGTAACGGTGCGCCTCGTCTACGATAATAAGAAATTGTTCATCAGGCCTCTTCAAACCATTGTAATGAACCAAGGCTTCCGATATTTTGCCACCGCTAAACACAGTACCCGTAAAACCGAACTCGTCCTTATAAGCGTCCCAACCCGACTTCAAGTGTGGGGGCGACACTACAATGGTACGCAAACGGAGATTGTGAGCAATGGTAGAGGCGATGATACTCTTGCCCAAGCCCACTACGTCAGCCACAATCGTTCCGTTGTGTGTTTCGATAGACTTCAATGCAAGTTGGATGGCATCAGTTTGGTATTTCAGGTTAAAGAACTTACCATCGGTAATGTCGAAAGGTGTACGCACATTAGTCTTGGACGGAATGTCAAAATACTCGTTGAGCACTCGTAGATAAAGTTTATACGGTTGAAATAGTCGGTCAATCCATATTTGACTTTCGACCTTTTCTTTCCAACGGTCAACGGTATTTTCGTCCACAATAGGAATAGCATTTGCCCAAAGCTCATCAAAGATTTGTTTTCCTTCCGTATATTTACCTTTGTCTGTAAACCGGACATTGATTTCCGTTCTGCCTTGCAACCCTTGATAGGAAAGGTTGCTTGACCCCGTAATCACATCACCGGGCTGTTCTCCATTCTCGTTGTTACTGTCGTTATAGGCAAAGAGGTACATTTTTGCATGGCACGGGTCTTCTGTCTTGCGTATCTCCAATGTACCGTCATAAATCTTACGCTGGAATTGGCGAAATATTTTGATGGTTTCGTCTGTATCGGTATTGTCGGTTTCATTGATGAGCCTTACCAAGTTATTGAAATATTCTTCCCGAACTTTGCTACGAATGCGCTGCCACTCTACCAGTTCTTCAACCTCACGAACTCGGTTTGAAATCCGGGTGTCAATGTCAAGTCCGACCAAAATACGGAGATACTTGTCAGCGAGCTTGTCTGCAAGATGGGCATACCCCGAAAAATAGAAATAGCCCACAAGAATATCCACGGCATCTGACTTGGGCAAAATACCCGTGATAATGTCGGAAAGCAGACGGTCCCGATTGGTTATGAAACTATGTGCCATATTGAATAATGTTTTGTATTCTTTATCAATCTAAAATATTAACGATAGTTCGGGATAGGTTCGTTTATATCAAAAAGAATGTCCGCCATACCGTCAACGATTATTTTCCCATTCCAATGTCCTAAATCTGTTCTGCAACTCACTCAATCGTTCCATAATCTCATCGAAAGAAGGTGCATTGGCATAGATGAAGCCGATTTGCATCTGCTTATAGTCGTCACGCAAAACATCTTCGATGCTTTCAGGAGGTAGAAACGATATTGTGTGTGGAAGATGACTCGTATAGTCCAATCCACTCCATGCCGTGAACTTTTTACGATGAGTCACAATGTCCTCGTATAATTGTACATCCTGCATTGCTTCCATCGCAAACGATTTATCCATCATCTTTACAATGTCATACATGTGTCGTGTGATACGTTCGATATGCGTGCAGCCATTGGGACGGTTAAACTCTTCATGCAAAAGAAAAACCTTTTCCAAGAATGTTCGTCCTGGCACTACGGTAGGAACAGTGAATATAGGTAATGAGAACTCTTCACCTGGATAAGCCTCTTCTACCATAGAACGCATTTTCACATCTTCTGACGGTTCCATGAGTGAACGACAACTTATCTCAACTTTGACTCGCTCGGGTATATATTGCATTTTCGTTTGCAGCACTGAATTATACTCGACAAACAGGACTACAGGGTCAAGGTCACTGACAGATGTCTCCGGAACTATGACCTTACAGCTCTCTGATAGCTCAAACTCTTTTATTCTGTTCTCAACATCGAGCGCAAAAGAGCCATCTATGAACTTCTTGGAGTCTTTCCGCAACTTAGTCCGTTGACTTTTAGTCTCAATATTTGTAAAGCCGAAATATTGGGGATCTATTGCAAGGTCAATATCTTCCGAAAAACGTTCTATCAATCCCCAACCTTTGCTAAGGCTTGTTCCTCCCTTGAAAACAAAAGCTGCTGCATACGGCAAAGAAAATATGGCACGTAACACCATACTGACCCAATAGTCCTTTTCTACGGCATTGTCCACAATCCCTTTATCTTCGGCTACATTAGCCAAAATGGTAAGTTGTTCTTCTTTTGTAAGCTTAGTAAAATTCATAATGCAAGTCTTTGTTTAATCCATTGCGGGGCAATGCTGTAATCGTATTTGATTTCATCAGGACTACCATATTTTTCAATGGCTTGTTTTATGATTGCAACCTGTTCATCTGTCACGTTATCTTTCCCTAACTCTTTCATGGCAGCGACTATAAGTGGGAACAAGTCCGTCTTATAGGCAAAATTGCGGGGTACGCTGCGCTTGAATATGATTTTACGGTTTCCGATAGTAAGTTCCCTTGCAGCGGCATCTGTCAAATAGACCGCATTCATCGTAACCTGTGTGGAAAGTCCTAATTTGTTCAATGCAGTCAATCCGCTGGGAATAATGCGTGCTTTATCCTTCTCAGCAACAGCATAAGCGATTTCCTCTATAGAGGGTCGAAGTATTCCGAACTTATTTCGTGACGGATATAAATATATGCCTTGCGAGAGGCGTATAAGAACACCTTCCTTTTCTAATCTGGAAAGGGCACGAGTAACCAACCCGTCATTATTTAGATAGGCAAAATCCTGAACCATATAGAGTTTGTTTGGCCCATTGCTTTCAATAGTATTGCGTATCTCTTTTGTTAGTATTACTCCCATGATCATTAATAATCTGAATGCAAAGGTACAATATTCCCTCCAACTCAGCAATAAAATGTCCGAAAATCTTAAAGAAAATCGGACTTTATAAGATGTTTGCGATTAGATTGCTGTTTAGTTTAAGAGTAAAATATTGATAACAACAAGCTATTGTAGCTTGAGATTAATTTGGGAAAACCAACAAGAAGTGGGAACTTTACGGTATCAAATAAAGATACAGATGGTATATATTTAGTTATATATCAGATTGATATAAACTACACTTCAGCTCAAGCGTGGAGTCGTTCGTTTATCCATCAAGAGGCATTCGGCGTGGCCCGGAAACAAATAAACAATACCCCAGTATATCGAGAACCGATATAGCTATACACGGTGATGAGTGTTCGTATTGCCATCCTTGTTTCCTAAAAATCGCCAAATTTTCTTGATAAGGATTAGCGAAACACTTTCACTAAACAATATGTCGCCATCCGCGGGGACGGCACCGCAAAGTTAGTGAATGTTTTCCAATACACAACACACTGTGGAGTATTGCCGCCGCAAAGATCGTGGAAAAGTTCTAAAATACCAATGGTACGACGCGTGCTCTTCCTTTATTACGGATGCATCCCGTCCGTTTTGCTCCGATCGGATACCTCTTCCCTGAGGGGACATTCGCCGATCGAAAAAAGCCGGGATTCCTTTCGGAACCCCGGCTCTCCATCCAAATTAACTAACCCATATATAACTATTTGACAGGTTTTTCTTCCGCCTTGACCCGGATCTTTCCGAATCCTTTGATCAGCTCCTCGGGCGAGGTCTTGGCACTGTCATAGGTCACGGTCACCTCTTTCGAGGGAACATCGACCTGAATATCCTTGATCCCCTTGCCGATTACCGGCACGTTGTTCATAATGCGGGCCGCACAGCTTTCGCAATCGATATCGACCGTGAACACCGTAGTAACGATCTCGCCCTTCTTCTGCGGCGTCTTCGCTTCCACGGCGAACACCCCGCATCCCAATACTGCCACGAGGCAGCACAAAATCATTTTTTTCATCGTCGTATAACTAATTTAATTCGTTCTTTCAATCAATAAAAATTGATACGCAATCCCGCATAAAACTTGCGCCCCATCAGAGGTCCCCAGATCACCGACGAGTTGAAACCCGCCGAGAAAGGATCGTCCGCATTCAGAATCGGGTGCTTCTGCTTATAATCGAGAATGTTCTCGCAGCCCACGTAAATATCGAACTTGCCGACTTTGCGGGTCACCTGCGCGAAGAACATCGGATACGTCGGCGACATCTCGGAATCGGCCAGGTCGCCCGTCTGGGTCGGCAGGCGCGAAGGACCGTTGAGCTGAGCCGTCACATCGAACACCCAGCGGTTGTAGCGGGTCGAATACTGCAAGTTGAGCAGCGCCTTGTAACGGCTTACCAGCGGACGCTCCACGAGCGCCGTACTGCCGTCCGGACGATCGATCGTCATACGGCTGTTCGTATAGCGGTACGTAGCGAAAATATCGAACCGCTCCACCGGAGTCCACGAAAAATCGACCTGATAAGTATCGGTAAAGGAGCGTTTGTCCGAGCTGTAAATATAAATGTCGTTCGGCGAATACTCCTGATCGGCAATCACCGAATTATAAAATTGCGTGCGGAAGTAGTCGAAACTCAACGTCGCGTCCTCCTCTTTCACGAGCGTGAAAATCTGCGTCAGGCTACCGCCTGCGGTGAGGGCTTTCTCCATCCGGTTGAGCGCTTTGAAATTGCCCGCACCGCCGTCTGCGACCATCCAGGTCGTATATCCCCCGTAAGCAGAGCCGGGATTGAGAGGTCCGCGCACAGCGGCGGCTCCCGCCGAAAGAGCCGTCGGTCTTTCGAACGTAATATGCCGTCCCGTAGCCAAAACGCCGATATTATCGGTGATGACGTTGGTCGAACGATAACCCAGCCCGGCCGAACCGCGCAGGATCGTCGTCGGGGTGATGTTCCACTTGATATGACCGCGCGGAGTAACGTAGAACTTATCGTAATAACCGTTGTAGTCCCCGCGTATGCCCGCAACTACGGAGAGCTTGTCCTTGATCGTGTAGGTATATTCGGCATAGGCGCCTACCTCGTTCTCCTGACGGTCGAGATTCCAGGCTCCGGCGGCATCCAGCCACGGCGTCGGGTTGAGCAGCGACTCGTCAAGGAATTGCAGATGCGACTGCACGCCGACGATCAGCGAATGACGGAAGGAGAAATAGTGGTTGTACATCATGTTCAGCGAAACCATGTTGTCCGTACCGTCGTAATCGTTGAGCCCGAAGTAGGCCCGTTCGCGGAAGCGGTCGTAATCGGCCACGAAAGCGATGTTCGAACGAAGCTCGTCCTGCTGGTCCTCGTCATAGACACCGGGACCGACCGGCATACCGAATTTGAAGTAGGCGTTCAGCTCGCGGTTCTTGATCTGCGAGCCGTACATGGCCCCCTTGTCCCAGTCGGTATCCATCTCTTCACGCATCGAAGCCTTGTAGTGCTTCTGACCGCTCAAGCGATTTTCCGCCAGATACTTGAAGCCCCACCGCACCTGCGCTCCGTTGTCAGCCGTATAAAGCCAGCGGTTTGCAACCGCTCCCAGGCGGGTTTTCGGCAGATCCATAAATCCGTCGCCGTTGTCGTCCATGTCGCCCAGCAAATGAGTATCCAACGATCCGTGCAACAGGAGGATCGTCGATAATTTCTTATCCTTGGTTACAGGAAGCGCCGTCGAAAGGTTCAGCTCGGGACGCAGTTCGTCGTCAAGGTAGAAGTTGATGAACAGCCGCTCGTCGTCGGTCGGTTTGCGGTGCTCGAGGTTGATCTGTCCGGTGATGGCCTCATGTCCGGCAGTCACGGACGAAATACCCTTCGACACCTGGATCGAATTGAGCCACATGCCCGGCGTATAGCTCAGGCCGTAGGGAGCACTCAAACCGCGCATGATCGGACGGTTTTCGTCCAATATTTGCGTGTAAGTGCCGGCCAAACCGAGCATCTTGATCTGACGCGCACCCGAAATGGCGTCGCTGTAACCGACTGTCACCGAAGCGGAGTTCTCGAAACTCTCGGCCAGGTTGCAACAAGCCATCTTGCAGAGGCCCGCGAAGGAGATCATCTCCCCTTTGAGAATGCCGTCCCGCTTCACGTAGTTACCGCCCAGCGTACTGTTCACCACGACCTCCTCGAGTTCCACCCCGTCGTTCGACAGACGAAAATCGACCCGCTCCACGCCGCTCTCGACGCGAATCGTATCGCTGGTATATCCGACGAAGCCGGCGACCAGCATATCGTATCCCTTAACCCGGTGTATGGTATAATTTCCTTCGGCATCGGCACCGGTTCCCACCGTCGTTCCGGCCCAGTACACCGATGCACCGATCAGCGGCTCGTCCGTGTCGGCTCCATATACGACACCTTTGACATTCTGAGCCCGAGCCGCGCCGAATGCCGATGCAACAAAAAAGACTAATACTGCTAAATACTTGAATTTCATTTGATTTTCCGTTGATTGTGTAAACATGATGCAAAAATAATATTCCATTCTTGCAATCCGGTTGCAAATCGGGCAACCGGCCTGTTGCAGGAAAAACACAGTACACGCAGGCACTGCACTTTTTCATGCGTCGTTACACGAAAACGGGAGGAGCACGCAGTCCGGAAGAGAGAAGATGGACCGTGCTATGGGCCAGACAGAGACGTTCAGAAACCGTCGCCCAATGAACGGAATCGAACGGAATCGCCGTCATCTCCGCTGCCAATATGGCAGGAAGATCGACGATCATGACCTTCGTATCACGCTCCCATTGGGAAGACGATACGGAAGTATATAGCTCCGACACCTTGGAGTGATCCACTCCGCAGCAAACGGCCTTAAAACCGGCCGAATGCGAATCGCATTCGGTATGGATGTCGCAACCCCGGCAGCATATATGCACCTCGCCTTTCTCCTGCCCCATACAGTGGCACGAAAGTACGGCGTATGCCGCTGCTCCTACCGAGAAACAGTAGGCGACCAGCAGCATCCACACGGACATATATCTGCGCAGCTTTACGCTCATTCTTCGACTAAATTACACGTTTTGAGCCGGGCGACCCACGCCTGGGCGTCGCGCTCGGCGGTTTCCGCATCCACGTCGTACTCGCCGAGGAGCAAATCGCGGACATCGTCGGTACCGAACTCACGTCCCTGCAACCGGTTCCACAACCAGAGCGAGGTTTCGTTCAATGCAATCACTTTGGTCATATCCACTCCGTAACGGCCCTGCATCACCACGATATGCTCGCCTGCCATTTCACGGACCTTATATTCCTCTTTGATTCTCATCGGTCGGTTTTCTTCTTCAACGTGCAAATATAGGAAAATATTTCGAGAAACCTAATATGACGCACTTTTTATCCCCTCCGGGCTCGGGTAAAAGCCAAAAACACTACCTTTGTGTATATGGAATCGACAGCACCGAACAGACGGCAACAGATCGCAGCGCTGCTCAAGCGCTACTGGGGGTTCGACACGTTCCGCCCCGTGCAGGAACAGGTCATCCTCTCGGTGCTCGCCGGACGCGATACGCTGGCCCTGATGCCCACGGGCGGCGGCAAGTCGCTCACCTATCAAATTCCGGGACTGGCTTCGGAGGGCGTATGCATCGTGGTCACCCCGCTGATCGCCCTGATGAAAGACCAGGTCGATCGGCTCCGCAAGCTGGGCATCCGTGCTCTGGCGATCCATTCGGGCCTGTCGGCCCGGCAGATCGACATCGACCTGGACAACTGCGTCTATGGCGACGTGAAATTCCTCTACGTCGCTCCCGAACGGCTCGCATCCGAGGCCTTCCGCCTGCGGGTGCAGCGAATGAACGTATCGCTTCTCGCCGTCGATGAGGCCCACTGCATCTCCCAATGGGGCTACGATTTCCGGCCCTCCTACCTGCGGATCGCCGAGCTGCGCGAGCGGATTCCCGGCGTCCCCGTGCTGGCTCTCACGGCCTCGGCCACACCGCGCGTCGCGGACGACATCATGGAAAAGCTGCGCTTCGCGGAACCCCATCTGCTGCGCAGCGATTTTTCGCGTCCCAACCTCTCTTATGCCGTGCGCCATACCGACGACAAAAACGAACAGCTCCTGCGGATCATCCGCAACGTCGGCGGTTCCGGCATCGTCTATGTCCGCACCCGCGAAGGAGCCGAACAGGTCGCGGCTTTCCTGCGCGACGAAGGTATCTCCGCAGAATATTATCACGGCGGGCTGGGACACGCCGAGCGCTCGATGCGGCAGGAAGCCTGGATTTCGGGGCGTACCCCCGTCATGGTCGCTACCAATGCCTTCGGGATGGGGATCGACAAGCCCGACGTCCGCTACGTGGTACATTATACGATGTGCGACTCACTCGAAAGCTACTATCAGGAGGCCGGACGTGCCGGACGCGACGGGCGACGCAGCTATGCCGTATTGCTGATTTCTTCCGACGATGCGGGACGCATCGCCAAACGCTTCGAAGCGGACTACCCTCCGCTCGAAAAGATCCGTTCGATCTACGAAAAAATCTGCAGCTACCTCCAGATCGCCATCGGCGACGGTGCCCAAAGTTCCTTTCTATTCAACCTGCGCGATTTCTGCACCCGGGAGCACCTCTATACGGGTCTGGTACAGAACGCCCTGAAGATCCTGAGTCAGAACGGCTACATGACCCTCCTGGACGAAGCGGCCAACCCCGCGCGCATCCTCTTCTGCGTCAGCCGCGACGATCTCTACCGCCTGCGGGTGATCCGCGACGATCTGGACCACATCATCCGTGTTCTGCTGCGTCTGTACGAAGGGGTTTTCACCGACTTCCGCCCCATCGACGAAACGGAAATAGCGACCTGGAGCGGCTATACGCCCGAAAAGGTGCACGACCTGCTGAAACGGCTCTGGCAACTGCGCGTGATCCGCTACATCCCCTCGAACCGCTCGCCGCTCCTCTACATGGACGAAGAACGGCTCCCCACCGCCGATCTCTACATCTCCCCCGAATCGTACCAGCAGCGCCGGAAACAGACCCGCGAACGATTCGAGCGGATGCTCGCCTATGCCACGGCGGAAACCGGCTGCCGCAGCTCCTTCCTGGAAGCCTATTTCGGAGTGCCGGAGCCCCGGGAGTGCGGCATCTGCGACCTCTGCCTCGCCCGCAAACGCGCCGCCCGCGCTCCGCAGGCGGAAGCCTCGAAAAAGACCGTTCTGGAGCTGCTCCGCAACGACGCTCTCGATCCCCGGGAAATCGTCGCTGCACTCCGATCCGATCCGGCACAAATCGCCGAGCTCCTGCGCAAATTGAGCGGCGAAGGCAAAATTTCCATACTCCCGGATGGAAAAGTCACGATTAATCGGTAACTTTGCGCGATTTCATGAACAAACCGATCACATTTCAAAATAGCATCAGCAACGAGGAGGCCGCTCTGCTTCCGGCCATCGAATTCCGGGGCCCGATCGTCGTCGTGGACTCGGAACCGAGGCTCAGGGAGGCCTGCCGCTACCTGGCGGCACAGCCCGTCATCGGGTTCGACACCGAAACCCGGCCTTCGTTCCGGGCGGGCGTCGTCAATCGGGTCGCACTGCTGCAACTCTCCTCGCCGGAACAGAGCTTCCTGTTCCGGCTCTGCAAGATTCCTCTCGACAAAGCCATCGTCAAAATCCTCGAAAACAAGGAGATCCTGAAAATCGGCGCCGATGTAAAGGGCGACCTGCGGGCACTGCACAACATCCGGCACTTTCAGGAAGCGGGCTTCGTGGATCTTCAGGAGCTCGCCGGAGAGTGGGGCATCGAAGAGAAAAGCCTGCGCAAACTTTCGGCGATCGTACTCGGCCAGCGGGTATCCAAAGCTCAGCGCCTGAGCAACTGGGAAGCCGCACAACTCACCGACAAGCAGCAGCTCTACGCCGCAACGGACGCCTGGGTCTGCACGCGTATCTACGACCGGCTGCTGCACACACCCAAACCAAAGAAAACGAAGAAATGATCCCGCAAATACACCTCCGACGCGGCAAGGAAGAGTCGTTGCTGCGCCGCCATCCCTGGATTTTCTCGGGCGCGATCGAATCCGTCCGTTACGACGGAAACGAAATCCCCGAAGGTGCCCTCGTCGATGTCTATACCCGTTCGGGCGACTTCATCGCCCGGGGACATTACCAGATCGGTTCGATCGCCGTGCGGGTGCTCACCTTCGAACAGGAACCGATCGACGCGGCCTGGTGGCAGCGGATGATCTCCACCGCACTCGACGTGCGCCGCACGCTCGGGCTCACGGATGCCCCCGACACCACCTGCTACCGTCTGGTTCACGGCGAGGGGGACTCCCTGCCGGGACTCGTCGTCGATATTTACGACACGACCGCCGTGATTCAATGTCACTCGGTGGGCATGTACCACGCCCGCCTGACAATCGCCGATGCGATCCGAACGGTTTACGGCGACCGGATCACCGCCATCTACGACAAAAGTTCCCAAACCGTACCGTTCAAGGCCGGCCTGAATCCCGTGGAATGCCCCGCACCGTGCTCGAAAACGGCGAAAAATTCCTGGTCAACTGGGAAGAGGGCCAGAAGACGGGCTTCTTTATCGACCAGCGCTTCAACCGCGAACTGGTACGCCGCTACGCCCGAGGACGCACGGTCCTCAATACCTTCTGCTACACGGGCGGATTTTCGGTATATGCTCTTGCGGGCGGAGCACGCGAAGTATGCTCGATCGACTCCTCGGAGCGGGCCGTCGCCCTGGCCGACGCCAACGTTCGGCTCAACTTCGGAGAAGAGGCTCCCCACACTTCGCTGGCCGTCGATGCCGTCGAATACCTCAAGGACATCGGCGACCGGTACGACATGATCATCCTCGACCCGCCGGCCTTCGCCAAGCACCACAAAGTGCTGGGCAATGCCATGCAGGGCTACAAGCGGCTCAATGCCCGGGCGCTGGCGCAGATCAAAAGCGGAGGGCTCCTCTTCACTTTCTCCTGTTCGCAGGCGGTCAGCAAGGAGTTGTTCCGCACCACGGTCTTCTCGGCCGCAGCCATCGCCGGACGCAAGGTCCGCATCCTGCACCAACTGACCCAGCCCGCCGACCATCCGATCAACATCTATCATCCCGAAGGCGAATACCTCAAGGGATTGGTACTTTACGTCGAATAAATCCGCTCTCGAACCGAATCCAAATAGTCGATATGGAACGCGAAACGATCGTCCGGGAATTTCTCGACAGACACAAAATCCGGTACGACATCTATCACCACCCGGCTTCCCCGACCATCGAAGAGGCCAAGGCACATTGGCGCGAGGACGGGTCGAAACATTGCAAAAACCTCTTCTTCCGCAACCACAAGGGCGACCGTCATTATTTGGTCTGTTTCGACTGCGACCGCTCGCTGGCGATTCACGATCTGGAACACCGACTGCGGCAGGGCAAACTCACCTTCGCCTCGCCGCAGCGCATGGAACGCTACCTGGGGCTCGAACCGGGTTCCGTGTCGCCGTTCGGCCTTATCAACGACGCGGAACACCACGTACATCTCTTTTTAGACCGTCATCTGCAAACGTGCGACAGTTTGAGTTTCCACCCCAACGATTGCCGAGCCACGGTGGTCATTTCCCGCCCCGAATTCGAACGCTACCTCTCCCTGGTCGGAAATACGTACGAATACCTCGACCTCTACGACTGACACGTCTGAAATCCGCAGCGCAGTGCGAATGAAGGGGCTCTCTAACAGTCCGAATTTAAGTTATCACCCCTGTCAGGATGAACTCTGACAGGGGTGATTTTCAATTTCGAAAACTTGTTAGGGAACTCTTCGCACCTTTCGATTATTTCCGTCGGGAAGCGTTCCTTTGCGCCTCCTCCTGCTGACGCAGCAACTCTTCGTAACGCAACTGGAACTTGGATTTCTTCCTGTTCTTGTTTTTCGCGGCATTGGCCTGCATCACGGCATGAATTTTCTCGTCGTCGATCATCCGGCGGATCACGAGCGTCTGTCCGATCGTGAGAATGTTGGCCAGGAAGTAGTAGTAAGTCAGACCGCTCGAATAGCTGTTGAACCACAGGAGCATCATCACCGGCATCAGATAAACCATCATAAACTTCATACCGGCCATCTGGGGCTGCGACGAAGCCGTCTGCTGGTAATTGATATACGAGAAGGCGAACAGCGCGACGGTCATCAACAGGGCGAACAGGCTCACGTGATCTCCGTAGAAGGGGATGTTGAACGGCAGCGACAACACGCTGTCGTACGACGAAAGGTCGTCGGCCCAAAGGAAATGCTGGCCTCGCAGCTCGATCGAGGCGGGGAAGAAGCGGAACATCGCAATAATGATCGGCATCTGGATCAACAGCGGGATACAACCGCCCATCGGGTTGATACCGGCCTTCTTGTAGAGCTCCATCGTCGCCTGCTGGCGCTTCATGGCATCCTCCTGGCGCGGATATTTCTTGGCCAGCTCATCGACCTCGGGCTTGATGACGCGCATCTTGGCCGTCGATATGTAACTTTTATAGGTCAGCGGCGAGATGATGACCTTCACCAGCACGGCCAGGATCAGGATAATCAGGCCGAAACTCGGGATAAATTGACGCAGGAAATCGAACACCGGAATCACGAACCAGCGGTTCACCCAGCCGAAAATACCCCAGCCGAGCGGAATCAACCGTTCCAGATGCAGTTCGTCGTCCCCCTCGGTCGTCGCCACATGCTTGAGAATGGCGTATTTGTTCGGACCGAAATAGAAAGCGAAGTTGTAATGGTCGGTTTGCGCCGTATAGGGAACCGTCAATTTCGCCGAAAAATCCTTTATGTAACCCGAGCCTTTTTCCGCCGTCGTAAACTTCATATCAGCGTAGGAGAAGTTTTCCGGGGCGATCATCACCGACGAGAAGAACTGCTGCTTGAAAGCCACCCAGTTGAGCGACGACGAAACCGTCTTCTGCTTCTCCCCGTCGCTCATCCCCAGATCGTCGGCCGACGACTCGCCGGGAGCCCGGTAATAGATGGTCGTATAGGTATTCTCGTTCTGAAACCCTTTCTCGTTCTGATAGGAACGGTTGCTCCAGTCGATGCCGACAGTCGTCTGGCTGGCCATCTGCGGTGCCATATTTTTCAGATAGACATTCAGATCGACCAGATAATCCCGCGCCGGCGACTGTATGTTATAAACGACATACTCGTACCGTAACACGGCGTCACGCGCCACCGGCAGATCCATCGTGATGCGCTGCGCACCGTCGGCATCCTTCTCCATCGACACCAGATTGAAGGTGTAATCCGCCGTATTGACCAATACGTTGTTATGGCCATTCTTCACATAGAACGTCAGGGCGAAATTGGCCGTTGCCGGGTCGAAAAGCCGCACCGGCTGATTCCGCTCGTCACGAGGTGCATACTTGGTATAATCCTTCAGCGTAACATCCTTGACCTGACCGCCGCGCGTCGAGAAATCGATCTTCAATACCTCATTCTCCACGGTGAACTCCTCGGCTTCGGCCTGCTGCGCCGCAGCCAGCAGCTCTCCGAACTGCATGATCCGACGCTGCGCCTGCAGGCTGTCCCCGGACAACCGCTCTCCCGCAGCCGCAATAGCTGCGGAATCCGCAGTCGGCAGCGGAGCGTTAAGCGCCAGGAGCGAATCCTGCTCGGCTTGGATACGCGCCTGTTCGGCGTTGTACGCCATGAGCTGTTCCTGATACTTTTTCTGTTGATGCGAATTATAGAACGTGAAACCCAGGAAGATCAGGGCCACGATGACAATTCCGGCGATTGATTTTTTATCCATGCGTAATCTAAATTCTTTGAGGATACCCCGAAGCAGGGTTGCAAACTATTTTTTCTTATCGTCTTTTCCCGCCAGCGCCGCAGCTACGAACGCGACGAAAAGCGGATGAGGCCGCTGTACGGTGCTCTTGTATTCGGGATGGTATTGCGTACCGACGAACCAGGGATGGTCGGGAATTTCGACCACTTCGACCAGCCCCGTATCGGGGTTCGCACCGACGGCTTTCATTCCGTGGCTCTCGAAATCCTTCAGGTATTCGCTGTTGAATTCGTAGCGGTGGCGATGGCGCTCCTGAATCTGGGTCGTACCGTAAGCCTGCGCAGCTTTCGATCCCGGCTCCAACGAACAGGGGTAAGCTCCCAGACGCATCGTGCCGCCTTTGGCGGTAATGCCCTTCTGTTCCTCCATCAGGTCGATGACCGGATGCTTCGTCGCCGGATCCATTTCTGTCGAGGTGGCGTCCTTGAAGCCCAGCACGTTGCGAGCGAATTCGATCACGGCACACTGCATACCCAGACAGATTCCCAGGAACGGAATACGGTGAGTCCGCGCAAAGTGCACCGCTTCGATCTTCCCCTCGATTCCCCGGTTGCCGAACCCCGGAGCCACGAGAATACCGGCCATTTTGCCGAGCTTCTCCCCAACGTTCGAAGCGTCTATCTTCTCCGAATTCACGTAATGCAACTTCACCTTGCAGTCGTTCACCGCACCGGCTTGAATAAAGGACTCGCAGATCGACTTGTAAGCATCGGGAAGTTCCGTATATTTACCCACCAGGGCGATGTCGATCGTCCGCTTGGGATTCTTCACCTTATCGACGAAAGCCTGCAACGAACTCAAGTCGGGTTCCTGCTCCGACGGAAGGTCGAGCTTGCTGAGCACCACCTCGTCCAGATGCTGACGGTGCATTACCAGCGGCACTTCGTAGATCGTCGGTACGTCGATCGACTCCATCACCGCGTTGGCATCCACGTTGCAGAAGAGCGCCACCTTGCGCCTGAGCTCCGCAGAGAGCGGATGCTCGGTGCGCAGCACCAGAATATCGGGCTGCAAACCGTTCTCGAGCAAGGTTTTGACCGAATGTTGAGTCGGCTTGGTCTTCAACTCGCCGGAAGCGGCCAGGTAAGGAATGAGCGTCAGATGAACCAGCGCCGTATTGCGGGCTCCGAGCTGGTAACGCAACTGACGCACCGATTCGATGAAGGGCAACGACTCGATGTCGCCCACCGTTCCGCCGATCTCGGTGATAATCACATCGTACTCCTTGCGCTGCGCCAACAGTTGAATGCGGCGCTTGATTTCGTCCGTGATATGAGGAATGACCTGCACGGTCTTGCCCAGGTACTCGCCCTTGCGCTCCTTGTCGATCACGCACTGATAAATCTTACCAGTGGTCACGTTGTTGGCATGGCTGGTCGTAATCGAAGTGAAACGCTCGTAATGGCCCAGGTCGAGGTCGGTTTCCGCACCGTCTTCGGTCACGTAACACTCTCCGTGCTCGTAAGGATTCAGGGTTCCGGGGTCGATATTGATATAGGGATCCAGTTTCTGAATCGTCACCGAATAGCCGCGTGCCTGCAGCAAGCGGGCGATCGACGCCGAAATAATGCCTTTACCGAGCGACGAAGCCACGCCGCCCGTCACGAAAATGTACTTGGGTTTGCTGAGTTTCATTATCTGTTTCGAATTATTTTGTTTGCACCGTCGTTTATCCGGCTCCGTTTCAACCCTTAAGCCGGAACGCCCGGTTCTCCACTTGCCTATTAAAACATCGTTCCGGAACCGCTTTCGAAGACCGCTCCGGAAACCTTCCCGCTCCGAGGGCCGGACTCACATAAAATACACCGCTATCCCCACAAAGAAGTTTCCTCACCGGAAAGGGATGTGTCAAATTGAGAAATTCGGCGCATCCCCTTTCACATGTATAAGAACAGGTAAAAATACCAAGCATCGAGGTTCACGGCGAAGAACGTGTACCCGACGTACATGATCGAGCCGTAATACCGATAATAACGAAGTAATTTGCCTGTTATGACACACCGTCTTCGGCGGGTTATTCCTTATTCTCCTCCTGATCGATGAGTTTCACTTTTTCGATAGCGGCCTGCATTTCCTGTTTGGCCCGCTCGATCTTGGCCCGCACCTCGGCGATCATCGCCTCGGCGTTCTTCGACTTGGAGAAGAATCCGATGTTGTTCTCCAACAAGGCGATATCCTGCTCCAACTGGCGGACTTTGTTGTAGAGCCGGTCGCGCTCCGTGCGCAGACGCCGGTCGCCCGAGGCCTTGAGCGAGGAGACCTTCTCCTTGAAACGGTCCATCGAACGGTCGCGCTCCGAACCGCGCAGGGTATCGAACATCTTATCGACCACCTCCTTGTAACGTTTTTGAATCGCCTCCTTCTGCTTGATGGGCACGAACCCGATTTCGCCCCAGCGACGCTGGAAATCACGAATCATCTCGAAGCCGCCCGCCAGAATATCGGCCGCAGCCATCTCCTCCAACAGAGCCTCTTTGCGACGGAGGTTCTCCCCGTACTGATCGTCCACTGCAGCGAAATGTCGGGACTTGCGCTCGAAGAAAGCGTCGCACGCCGCACGGAACCGTTTCCATATCTGGTCGGAATAGCGGCGCGACACGGCCCCCGTCTGCTTCCACTTGGCCTGCAAAGCGATCAGCTCGTCGGTCGTCTTCTTCCACTCCTCGCTGTCGCGCAGCGCTTCGGCCGCCTCGCACAACTCGGTCTTGAGCTGGAGGTTGTGCTCCATCTCGCCCTTCAACCCGGCATAATAGGCACGCTTGGCCTCGAAGAACTTGTCGCAGGCATTGCGAAACCGCTCGTAGATGGCATTGTTATCTTTCTTGGGAGCGAATCCGATCGTTTTCCAGACTTTCTGTATCTCGAAGAGCTTCTCGCTCGCCTTGTTCCACTCTTTGCGCGAAGTCAGCGGCTGCTGCGCCAGCTCTTCGGCTTTGACGCAAAGCTCGCTCTTGAGCTCCAGATTGCGGAGCTGCTCCTGCTTGATATTCTCGAAAAACTCCTGATGCTGCTTGTTGATACGGCTCGAAGCCTCCTTGAAACGATTCCACAGCACCTCTTTATATTCATTGGCCACAGGGCCGATTTCACGCCATTCGTCGTGCAACTTCTGCAGTTTGTGGAACGCTTCGACGATCGACGGTTCGAGCACCAGCGCTTCGGCCTGTTCGCACAAGGCCAGCTTCTGCTCGTAATTCTTCTTCAGATCGAGATCGCGCAACTCCTTGTTGATCTTGATGAAATTGTAGAAATTCTCCACGTGCAGGTTGTAGGTCTCCCACAGATCCTTCACATTCTGCTGGGGCACCACCCCGGTCTCTTTCCAACGATGCTGCAACTCCCGGAACTTGTTGAAAGTCTGGTTGAGCATTTCGTCCGACGAAGCCAGCTCCTTGAGTTCCTCGATGATCTGCAACTTTATCTTGAGGTTCTCCTCCTTGGCCGCTTCGAGTCCGGCGACGAACTCGTCCCGCAGACGGCGGTACTCCCGGAAAAGATCCTTGAAACGCAGCTCCGCCGGATCCGGCTCGGACACGAAATCCCCCTCCGCTCCGCCGGCTTCGACGAAAGCCCGTCGCGCAGCATCGGACTCCGCCCGACGCAATTTGTAGAACGCTATCTTGAGGGCCTCCACATCCCGGCGCAGGGACTGCACCGGCCGCTCTTCGAGCATCTTGGCGAAAATCGCCAGTAACTCCTCCTTCGACTTGCCCGCCAGGTCGCTGCCGGCCGCTTCTCCGCCTGCAGCCTCCTCCTCGGGCGAAGCCTCGCCCAGGTCGAGCCCCGCATTTTCGGCAGCCAGCGCCGCATCTTCATCGGCGAAGTCCACCCGACTCTGCGTCAGTACGCCGGTATCGTCCGCAACTGCGGCATTCGTTTCCCCGCCATCTGCAGGCACGGAATTGTTCTGCGTATCCTCAACCACAGAAGAGTTGAGATGCTCCTCGGAAACAGGAAGAGTAGAATTTTCAGTAGCCATCTTGTCTGATTTTAATCTTACGGTTTGCAAAACCATATAAACCTTGCAAATATAACCATTTTTCCGGCCCCCGCACAGGATTTGCCGATAATTTTATTATCTTCGCAAAAATTACGCACGCTCTTATGAGTCATCGCATCCTGCTCATCGACGACGAAGACGACATCCTCGAATTCATCCGTTACAACCTGACAAAGGCGGGCTATGAGGTATATACGGCCCGCAACGGAGCCGAAGGTTTGCAACAGGCCGCAGCACACCGGCCGCACCTGATCCTGCTCGATATGATGATGCCCGTGATGGACGGCATCGAAACCTGCCGGGCTCTGCGCCGCGACCCGGCGCTGAAGGAAACGATGGTCGTCTTTCTATCGGCCCTCGGCGAAGAGGAGCAACAACTCGCAGGATTCGGCGCCGGGGCGGACGACTACATCCCCAAGCCGATCAAGCCCAAACTTCTGCTGAGCCGCATCCAGGCGATTCTCAAACGGGTCGCCGCCGACAAGCCGGCTTCGCTGGTCATCGACCGGGAACGACATCTGGTAATCCGCGACGGAGAGCGTATCGAACTGCCCCGCAAGGAGTTCGCCCTGCTCGCCCTGCTCGCCTCCTCTCCCGGAAAACTCTTCTCCCGGGAAGAGATCTACTCCCGTATCTGGGGCGATACGGTGGTTGTCGGCGACCGTACGATCGACGTCCACGTCCGCAAAATCCGGCAAAAAATCGGAAACGGACATATCTCGACCGTAAAGGGGTTGGGCTACAAATACGAAAATTAACCACAGATAATCCAAAATTCATCACAAAAATTCCGAAAAACCTTACGATCCGTAATTAAATTTTGCGTAAATTTGCAAAGTCTTAAGTAAAAACGCATTTTCGACGAAATGATCCGCGAGATCGTGGCAGTAGGAATCGGAGGGGCCTTAGGCAGTATGTCGAGGTACCTAGTATCCTATGTATGGCTGGTCGAACAGTCCCTGTTGGGCTTCCCGGCGGGCACTTTCACGGTCAATGCCGCCGGATCGCTGTTAATGGGCTTTTTGCTGGAGATACTGGGCGCAGGTACTGCGTCGTGGCTGTTGAGCGTAGGATTCTGCGGCGGATTCACCACCTTTTCCACCTTCTCTTCCGACGTGGTGCGGATGCTCAAAAGCGGCGACTACACGGCGGCCGGACTTTGCGTTGCACTTAATTTCGCGGTATGCGTGTGCTGCATCCTGCTGGGCACCGCATTGGGACGGTTGCTGAAACGCTGACAACGAACAAGGAAACAACAAAATAATTTTTACAAAACAACTGAAATGGTCATTTTAGTACTCAACTGCGGCAGTTCTTCGATCAAATACCAGGTGATCGACATGGAAGCCCAGTCCAGCAAACTGCTCGCCAAAGGTCTGGTCGAGCGCATCGGCCTTCCTGAAGGCGATCTCACGCACAAACCCGTCGGCAAGAAGAAGTTCGAGCTCCACCAGCCGATTCCCGATCACACGACGGGCATCAGCCTGGTGCTTCAGGCCCTGACCGACCCCGTGCACGGCGTAATCCGGTCGCTCGACGAAGTGAAGGCCGTCGGTCATCGCGTAGCGCACGGCGGCGAATTTTTCCCGGAGAGCTGTCTGGTAACCGAACAGGTCCAGGAGAAGATCCGCTCGCTGTTCCAGATCGCCCCGCTGCACAATCCGGCCAACCTCGAAGGCATCCTCTCCATCGAAAAAGTCCTTCCCGGCGTGAAACAGGTAGCCGTATTCGACACCTCGTTCCACCAGACGCTTCCCGCAACCAACTTCATGTACGCCTTGCCCTACGAGTACTACCAGAAATACGGCATCCGCAAATACGGCTTCCACGGTACGAGCCACAAGTTCGTCGCCCGCGAAGGCGCCAAACTCGCCGGTCTGGATATCAATAACTCCAAGATCATTACCTGTCATATCGGCAACGGCGGTTCGATCACGGCCGTGCTGAACGGCAAGTCCTACGATACCTCGATGGGCTTCTCGCCGGTCGATGGTCTGGTCATGGGCACCCGCTGCGGCAACGTCGATCCGAGCGCGGTCACCTTCATCGGCGAAAAGGAGCAAATGAGCTATGCCGAAGTGAACAACATGCTCAACAAGCAATCGGGCGTCTTCGGCGTATCGGGCGTATCGAGCGACATGCGCGACATCGACAAAGCCTATGAAGAGGGTAATCCGCGTGCGATCCTCGCCCGCGACATGTACTGCCTGCGCATCAAGAAATTCGTCGGCGAATACGCGGCCGAAATGGGCGGCGTCGATCTGATCGTTTTCACGGGCGGCGTCGGAGAGAACTCGCCCGAAACCCGCAAGGAGGTCTGCGAAGGCCTCGAATTTATGGGCGTGCACTTCGACCGGAAGATCAACGAAGGTCTTCGCGGCGAAAACAAGATCATCTCCGCAGCGGATTCAAAGGTCAAGGTGGCCGTCGTTCCGACCAACGAGGAGCTGGTCATCGCCACCGACACTTACGAAATCGTCAATAAATAACCAAACAATTATATTAAAAACACACAACCCATGCAACATTTGAGTGAAATTGTCGAAGAGGCAAGAAAAAAAGGTAAGAAGCGCCTTGCAGTCGCTTACGGTCAGGACGCCCACACGCTGGCAGCCGTCTATGCAGCTTATAAGGAAGGTCTGGTAGAGCCGATTCTGTTCGGCGATCCCAAGATCATCGAGCAGGTTTGCAAGGAAGAGAATATCGATTGCAACATTTTCAAAATAATCCCCGAGAGCAACGACGTGAAGTGCGTCAATCTGGCTGTCAATGCCGTCGTTACGGGCGAGGCCGACGTACTGATGAAGGGTCTGGTTTCCACGGACAAGTACATGCGCGGCATCCTGAACAAGGACGCAGGTCTGTTCCCCCCGAAAGGCACGTTGAGCCACGTAGCGGTAGTCGAAATGCCGAACTATCCCAAGTTGCTGGTCATCTCGGACGTAGCGGTGATTCCGCAGCCCGACTTCAAACAGAAAACCATCCTGATCGGCTACCTGACGCGCATCGCCAACCTGATCGGTATCAAGACGCCGAAGATCGCCTGCATCGCACCTTCGGAGCAGCTGTTGCCGAGCGTGCTCTCCTCGACCGAAGCCGCTCTGCTCGCCAAGATGGGCGATCGCGGACAGCTGGGTAACGTCGTCATCGACGGTCCGCTGTCGCTCGACGTAGCGCTTTACAAGGAAGCCGCCGAGATCAAGAAGGTCAAGGGTTCTTCCGTCGCAGGCGATGCGGACTGCCTGCTCTTCCCCAACATCGAATCGGGCAACGTCTTCTTCAAGGCTTCCACGCACATGGGCGGCGGCGAGATCGCAGCGATGGTCATGGGAACCAAAGTTCCCTGCGTGCTGACTTCGCGCGGCGACTCCAGCCTCACCAAACTCTACTCGATCGCACTGGCTTGTCTGGCCGCTAAATAATTCAGGTATCGGATTTATGGGATTCAAGATTTTAGCAATCAACCCGGGCTCGACTTCGACGAAGATCGCCCTGTATGACGACGAGCAGCCTACGCTGGCGCTCACCCTGCGCCATTCGGCCGAGGAGATCGCACGTTTCCCGCGCATCATCGACCAGCTCGACTGGCGCAAGGAGATGGTACTCGAAGCACTCGCAAAGAACAACTTCGACGTGAAGTCCCTCTCGGCCGTGATCGGTCGCGGCGGTCTGATCAAGCCGATCGAATCGGGCGTATATGAAGTAAACGCAGCTCTGAAGAACGACCTGGTGAACGCCCAGCGCGAACACGCCTCCAATCTCGGCGGCCTGATCGCCGAGCAGATCGCCCAGGCTGCCGGCGTGAAGGCTTACATCGCCGACCCGGTCGTGGTCGATGAGCTGGACGACATCGCCCGCCTGAGCGGTATTCCGGAATGCCCCCGCATTTCGATCTTCCACGCCCTGAACCAGAAAGCCATCGCACGCCGCCATGCCGAGAAGGTAGGCAAGCGTTACGAAGACCTGAACCTGGTCGTTGCCCACATGGGCGGCGGCATTTCGGTTTCGGCCCACTGCAAGGGACGGGTGATCGACACCAACAACGCCCTCGACGGCGACGGCCCGATCGCACCCGAACGTGCAGGCACGGTGCCTGCCGGAGCGCTCGTGAACCTCTGCTTTTCGGGCAAGTACAGCCAGCGCGACGTGCTGAAGATGCTCGCCGGCAAAGGCGGTCTGGTAGCTCACCTGAACCAGAACTCCGTGCAACAGATCTGCATCGACATCGAAAAGGGCGACCAGAAATCCAAAGCCGTGCTCGACGCGATGAGTTACAGCATCGCCAAGGAGATCGGCGCGATGGCTGCGGTTCTCAAAGGTCAGGTGGATGCCATCCTGCTTACGGGCGGCGTGGCGTACAACGAACCGGTGAACGACGTAATCCGCGAACACTGTTCGTTCCTCGCCCCGATCTTCATCTATCCGGGCGAAGACGAAATGGGTGCGTTGATGCTCAACGCCCTGAGTGTACTGCGCGGCGAAAGAACCCCGAAGGTTTACGCATAATAGCCTTCTCCGTTTCCGGTACCCGGCGATACCCGAACAAATTCGACATGGTTTCGCATTGATCGAAAACGGTTAAACCGGATATAAAAAAGCTCTTCCTTTACCGGAAGAGCTTTTTTACTAATTCCCACGCGACCCGCATCGCTTCGAGCCGGAACAACGCTCCGAACCCAGCGTAACAGACCACGCCGACCGCCACTTTCAATAGGAACGTAGGCAGAGGTGCGAAGCTGGTGAAGTGTCCGAAAGCCCAAACCACACCGAACATCGCCGCCGTCGCAGAAGCTATAGGCAGCAACGTCCGCAGAAAACGACCTGCCGTCAGCCCCGCATACCGGGTCGTCGCGCCAAAATTGAGGATCATTTCGAAAAAAGCCATCGCCGACAGGCCCCACGTCACGGCGAGCACGCTGTGCGGGATCGTCAGGATCAGGACCAGGGTCATCACTACCTTCTTGACCACTTCCAGCCGCACGATGATCCGACCGTTGCTCTTCACCTTCAGCACGTTATTCGAAACCGTAGCGATCGGAGCGAACATTCCGGCCAGCGAAATAACCTGAAAATAGGGAACCATCGGCATCCACTTCTCCCCGAGCAGACTGTCCACCATTTCAGGAGCGACGACGATCAGACCGGCCATCATCGGCAGCATCACGAAAGCGACGATCATTACCACCTGCCGGTAGCTCTCGGCGAATTTACGCTCGTCGTCCGCGATCTTGGAAAGCGCGGGAAAAGTCACGCTCTGAACGGCCTGCATGGTCGATGTCACGGGCAGCTCCTTGAGTTTCTGCGCCTGGTTGAAAAAGCCCAGCACATCCGCAGCATAGAGCTTCCCGACGAAAAGCTGGGAAACATTGTTGTAAACGGAAGAAATCAGATCGGTCGCCAGCAACCGGAAGCTATACGGAGCCATCGCACGCAGACGGCCCGCGTCGAAAGCCGCCCGAGGGCGCCAGTCGCTCAACCCCCACAGCAACATGGCCCGTACACCCATCGCCACTACCCGTTGCCCCACCAGGCTCCAGATACCGCATCCGGCCCAAGCCATACCGATAGCCACCAGTCCGCTTACGAGCGACGAAGTAAAAACGACCTTCGAAAGCCGGGCGAAACGGAACTGCCGGGTGAAAATCGTATTCTGAATCACGCACAGGGCATTGAGAGGCACAAGCAGGAACAACACCGGAGCGATCCGCACCAACTCGGGCATTCCGGGGCATCGCCCCCACCAACAGCAGGTACAGCAGCACCGAAACCGCGATATTGAAGACGAATACCGACTTGTAGTCCTCTTCCGACGGCACCGCTTTTCGGATCAGGGTCTGCGAAAAACCGCTGTCCACCATCACCAGCGCCAGGGACGAAAAAACCACGGGAATGGCCATAATACCCATCTGCTCGGGCGTCAGCAACCGGAGGATGACGATACTCACCCCCATTTGCAGCAACATGGAGCCTACCTTTTCGGCAATGCTCCACGCTACACCGCTTGCGACCTTGTCCCGCAATTCACCTCCCACGACCCTTCGGATTTAGCAGCCGTCGCACACGGCATCCCGCTCGCGGAACCGTTCGGCGCTCGAAATCTCGAGGTACGAAGCGCCGTATTTCGAATCGAAGCTGCCGCCCACCACAGCCAGCAGATCGGTCGGTTCGATCGCATGCTTGCGCTGGATAAAATCCAGGGCGTCGATCACGAAGTGGTAACGATCCTGATAGCGTTCGTGCGACTGCTGTTCACGCAGGATCGGCACGACGCCGTACGAAAGAGCCAGAATACGCTGTGCATGACGGG
>OLWM01000391.1_pt1 | contig 24134 bp, 17 predicted proteins | sample 1644141 | NCBI WGS metagenome assembly OLWM01 (sample SAMEA103958150, study PRJEB25191) | human gut metagenome | biome: human-associated habitat [ENVO:00009003]; feature: intestine environment [ENVO:2100002]; material: feces | place: Germany | collected 2013/2015
ACAGGGTCTTGATGTTGCTGCCTGCCTCGTTCTGCAAAGCGCGCACATACTGCACGATGTAATCGCAGGTCATGTACTTGGGGTAGACGATGCTGCCCAGATCAAGCCCGGCCAGGATATCGTCAAATTCCAGGCGGTTGATCTTGGTGACCAGCTTGCCGTTGGAATGCTTCTTGGCAAAGAGGGTCAGCAGGACATTTTCCTCGTCAATGTTGGTCAGGGCCACAAAGGCCTCGGTGGAGGTCAGGCCCTCGGAGAGCAGGAACTCGCGGTTGGAGCCGTCCTCGCACAGGATCTGTGCTTCGGGCAGGGCCTGGGCCAGCACATCGCAGCGGGCAGGGTCCCGCTCCACGATGCGCACCCGGACATGGTTTTCCAGCAGCTCCTGGCTCAGGTAGAAGGCAATGGCACCGCCGCCCACGATGAGGGCATTGCGCACCGGGCGCACGGCCAGATGGATGCGCTGGAAGAACTCGTGGGCCTTTTCCTGCGTTGCAAGGAAGGTGACCTGATCGCCGGTCTGGAGCACAAAGTTACCGTTGGGGATGATGACCCCGCCGTCGCGCTCCACGGCGCAGACCAGGATATCGCTCTTGAGCCGGGTGGGGATTTCCCGGATGGCCACGCCGTCCAGTGCCTGTGCCTCGGTCAGGGTGAACTTGATCAGCCGCACCCGGCCTTCCGCAAAGGTATCGATCTTGCTGGCACCGGGGAAGCGCAGCAGGTGGGAGATCTCCCGCGCCGCCGCCATCTCCGGGTTGATGATGGCCGAAATGCCGATCTGCTTTTTGATGAAGTCCAGCTCATGGCTGTAGGAGGGGTTGCGCACACGGGCAATGGCGTGGCAGTGGCCCGCCTTTTTGGCAAACATGCAGCAGAGCAGGTTCAGCTCGTCGGAGCCGGTGACTGCAATGAACACGTCCGCCTCCTCGATCCCTGCCTCGGACAGCGTTATGATGGAGGAGCCGTTGCCGGTAATGCCCATCACGTCATAGGATTCGCTGATATGCTCCACACGGGCCTTGTTGGTATCGATGACCGTGACATTGTGGCCTTCCTCGCTGAGCTGTCGTGCCAGCGCTGTGCCGACCTTGCCGCAGCCCACCAGAATGATCTTCATAGAAAATGTCCTTTCCGTCCCTCCCGCCTTGCGGGAAGGATGCTTTCTCAGTAGCGCTCCACGCCGTCCTTGGTGACAAGAGCGTAGACCAGCGGGGCCTCCTCGGGCTTTTCCGCACCATAGACCAGACCGCTGCGGTACTCCGCAGCAGCGGCTTCAAACTTATCTGCCGCACCGTAGAAGGTGGCCAGGCTTTCGCCCTTGTGCACATAGTCGCCGCGCTTTTTGTGCAGGGTGATGCCGGCCGCAAAGTCCAGCGGGTCTCCCTTCTTCTGGCGGCCAGCGCCCAGCAGCACACTGGCAGAGCCGATCTTCTCGGCATCGTTGGCCACGATGTAGCCATCCTGCTCGGCCAGCAGCTCAAAGCTGGCTGCGGGCTGCTCAAACAGGCTGTAATCGTCCAGCACACGGGTGTCGCCGCCCTGGGCCGCAAACATCTCCTTGCACTTGGCAAAGGCAGAGCCGTCCGCGATCACAGCCTGTGCCATGGCACGGCACTCCGCCGGGGTACCCTTGCCTGCCAGCACCAGCATATTGGCGGCCAGCTGCAGGCAGACCTCGGTCAGGTCGGCAGGGCCCTTGCCCTTGAGCACGTCCATGCTCTCCATGACCTCAAGGCTGTTGCCGATGTTGCGGCCCAGCGGGGTGTCCATATCGGTGATCATGGCGGCCACCCGGCGGCCATGGTGGGTGCCGATGGCGACCATCAGCTCAGCCAGCTCAATGCTCTGGTCCACGGTCTTCATAAAGGCACCGGTACCGGTGGTCACATCCAGCAGGATGGCATCGGAGCCGGAGGCCAGCTTCTTGGACATGATGGAAGAGGCGATCAGCGGGATGCAGCTGACCGTGGCGGTCACATCCCGCAGGGCGTACATCTTTTTGTCGGCAATGGCAATGCCCTCGCTCTGGCCAATGACCGACAGCCCGATCTTGTTCACCTGGGCAAAGAACTCCTCCTGCGAAAGGGCAGTTCTGGTGCCGGGCACGCTCTCCATTTTATCAATGGTGCCGCCGGTATGGCCCAGACCGCGGCCGCTCATCTTGGCGATCTTCACACCGCAGGCCGCCACCACCGGGGCGATCACAAGGGTGGTCTTATCGCCCACGCCGCCGGTGGAGTGCTTATCCACCTTGATGCCGGGGATGGGGGAAAGATCGACCATCACGCCGCTGTGGGCCATCACGTCCGTCAGCTCGGCAGTTTCTTCGTTGGTCATGCCGCGCAGGTAGACCGCCATCATCCAGGCAGCCATCTGGTAATCGGCCACTTCCCCACTGACAAAGCCGTTGACAATGGCCTCCAGCTCTTCCCGGGTGTGGGTACCGCCATCGCGCTTTTTCGCGATCAGATCATAAATACGCATCGCAATTCTCCTGTCTGACAGTATGACTTTCAATAAATTCCATTATAACAGACTTTTTGACAAAGGCAATCCACATTCCGTCTCCTTTGTCGGGTTTTGAACACCAAGGGCGCAGCTGCCCGGAAAAGCAGCTGCGCCCTTGGAACAAACCTCGCTCAGCGGGAACCCTTGTCGTAAGGGATGCCCTCAGCCTTGGGGGCCATGCTGTTTTTGGAGGTAAAGGCCAGAATGATCATGGATGCGATGAACGGCATCATGTTATAGATGTTGCTGGACCAGTGGAGCTGCGCCAGGAAGGTGGAGTCCGCAATGTTTGCCAGGCTCTTGAACACGGCAAAGAACATGGCGGCGGCACAGATGTTGAAGGGCTTCCACTGGCCAAAGATCATAACAGCCAGTGCAAGGAAGCCCGCGCCAGCCACGCCGACCTCAAAGTTCCAGGTCTGCACCGGGGGCACGATATATGCCAGACCGCCGATAGCGCCCAGCGCACCGGAAAGCAGCACACCCGCGTAGCGCATCTTGTAGACGTTGATGCCCACAGAATCGGCTGCCTGAGGATGTTCGCCGCAGGCGCGCAGGCGCAGACCGAAGCGGGTCTTGTACAGCACCACATAGCTGATGACGAGCAGCACGATGCCCAACGGCACAAAGATGCTCAGCTCCAGGCCGCCGATGCTGAACAGGAACGGCTTGTTGGAATAGTTCAGCTTGGCGCTGCCGCTGTCGCTGAAATACTTGGCAATGACCACGGCAATGGCGGTGGCCAGCAGGTTCAGGGCCGTGCCGCCGATGGTCTGGTCCGCTTTCAGGTTGATGGAAGCAAAGGCCAGAAGCAGGCTGTACACGATACCGGCCAACGCAGCCACCAGGACCGAGATCAGCACCACCAGGAACGGCGACATGTCGGCCGGAAGCATGGTCAGGGTCAGAACACCCGCCACACCGCCGATGACCATGATGCCTTCCAGCGCGATGTTGATGATGCCGGAGTGCTCACTGAACATACCGCCCAGTGCCACCAGCATCAGGACGATGCCATACAGCAGGGTATATTTGATCAAAAGCAGCATCTTACTTGCCCTCCTTCTTCGCGTTGGCCTTTTCCGCCGGGGCAGGCTCTGCGTTCACATTGGTCTTGTCCGCATTCTTGAACAGCAGCTTCTGGATCTTGCCGCGGAACAGCATGGAGAATGCACACAGGTAGATGATGATGCCGCTGATCAGGTCGGCGATCTCCGTGGGGTAATACTTGGTGGAAAGGAAGGTGCCGCCCACCGAGATGTGGGAGATGAACAGGGCCGAGAAGATGGTGCCAATGGGGTTAGAGCTTGCCAGCAGGGCAACGGAGATGCCGTTGAAGCCCATGGCGGGCAGGCTGGTGGAGTTCAGCGGATTCCACTGGCCCACGTTGGACAGGTAGAACAGGCCCGCGCCAAAGCCTGCCAGCGCACCGGCAATGGCCATGGAGAGGATGATGTTCTTCTTTTCGTTGATACCGGCGTAGCGGGCAGCACTCTTATTCAGGCCGACCGCCTTCAGCTCATAGCCAAAGGTGGTCTTGTTCAGCACCACCCAGATCAGGATGGCCACCACAGCGGCCAGGAAGATGGCAATGGTGGTGCTGTTGGTCTGGAACAGCTTGTTCAGGCCGAAGTCCGGGATGACAGACTGGGCGAGATCCGCGTTCTTGCCCAGGTTCAGGGTGCGGGTGTTGCGCACATCATACATGGGGCCGGTGCCGTTCTGGTAGACCAGCTCATTGACAAGGTACAGGCCGATCCAGTTGAACATGATGGAGGTAATGACCTCGTTGATGTTGAAGTAGGCCTTGAAGAAACCGGGGATGGCCCCCCACAGACCGCCCAGAATGGCCGCAGCCAGCAGGCAGACGAACCAGGGCAGCTTGAGCATGATGGCGCAGTAGAGGGCACCGTAAGCGCCCAGCGTGTACTGACCGGCTGCACCGATGTTGAACAGGCCGGTCTTGAAGGCGAAGCCCACGGAAAGGCCGGTCATGATCAGGGGCGCGGCGTTGGCCAGCTCCTTGCCGACACCATAGGGGGCATCATGGAAGCCGCCCTTGAGGATGCGGACAAAACCGTCTGCCCATGCGTGGGCCGGGTTGATGGCCAGCAGCACGAGGAAGCCCACAGCCAGACCGATCAGGATACACAGCAGAGCAGCCATCACGCTGGTGACAGAACCCTGCAGCCCGTTGTGGGAAAGTTTTTTGTTTTTCATTTCTGCTTACTCCTTTCCCTGCTTGCGGGCACCGGCCATGTACAGGCCCAGCTCCTGGACTGTGGTGGTCTTGGGGTCAAACTCACCCACGATCTCACCCTCGTACATCACAAGGATCCGGTCAGAGAGGTTCATCACCTCGTCCAGCTCCAGACTGACCAGCAGCACGGCCTTGCCCCTGTCGCGCTCATCCACGATCTGCTTGTGGATATACTCAATGGCACCGACATCCAGGCCGCGGGTGGGCTGCACTGCCACCAGCAGCTTGGGGTCTTTGTCGATCTCACGGGCAATGATCGCCTTCTGCTGGTTGCCGCCGGACATGCTGCGCACGATGGTGGCGCTGCCCTGGCCGCTGCGCACGTCATACTGGGCGATCAGCTTATCGGAATACTCCCGCACCTTTTCACTGCGGATAAAGCCGTTGTGCTGGAACTCGGGCTGCCAGTAGCGCTGGAGCACCATATTGTTCTCCAGACTGTAATCCAGCACCAGACCATGCTTGTGGCGGTCCTCAGGGATATGGCTCATGCCGTCCTTGGAGCGCTGGCGGATGCTCTCGTTGGTGATCTCCTTGCCGTCCAGCAGCACCTTGCCGCTGTTGAACTTTTCCAGACCAGTCAGGCCGTAGACAAACTCGGTCTGGCCGTTGCCCTCGATGCCCGCCAGACAGACGATCTCACCGCCACGCACCTGGAAAGAGACGTTCTTGACGGCATCCTTCTTGTGCTGGGCATTGTGCATGGTAACGTTCTGCACATCCAGCACCACCTCACCGGGGGCAGCGGGCTTTTTGTCCACCTGCAGCTGAACATCGCGGCCGACCATCATGCGGGAAAGCTCTTCCTTGGTGGTGTCCTTGATGTCCACAGTGCCCATATACTTGCCCTTGCGCAGAACCGTGCAGCGATCTGCCACTGCCATGATCTCGTTGAGCTTGTGGGTGATGAAGAGGATGGATTTGCCTTCCTTCTTGAACCCGCGCATGATCTCCATCAGCTCGTCGATCTCCTGCGGGGTCAAAACAGCGGTGGGCTCATCAAAAATCAGGATCTCGTTGTCGCGGTAGAGCATCTTCAGGATCTCAACACGCTGCTGCATACCAACAGAGATATCGCTGATGAGTGCGTCGGGGTCCACACGCAGGCCGTACTTCTCGCTCAGGGCCACGACCTTCTTGCGGGCCTCAGCCTTCTGCAAAAAGCCCAGCTTATTGGGTTCCACGCCCAGAATGATGTTATCCAGCACGCTGAAGCATTCCACCAGCTTGAAGTGCTGGTGCACCATGCCGATGCCCAGCGCGTTTGCATCGTTGGGGTTGCGGACGGCGACCTCCTTGCCGTTCTTGAGGATCTTACCGGCCTCCGGCTGGTACAAGCCGAACAGCACGCTCATCAGCGTACTTTTGCCAGCGCCGTTTTCGCCCAGCAGGGCATGTACCTCGCCCTTGCGCAGCTGCAGGGTGATATCATCGTTTGCCTTGATTCCAGGGAACTCCTTGGTAATGTGGAGCATCTCGATCACAAAATCCTCTGCCAATCTGCTCACTCTCCTTTCGTGTCAAATCGACACCTATACTATTCTGTGTACCATTATACCGTATTTTTGCGGTTTTGCACACTTCTTTTTGATTTTTTGGCGGGATGTACTCTTATAAGTATTACTTTTGTGCAAGCTGCACGATTTTTCGCGAGACAAAAACGACCCTCTCCGTCAAAGCCTGGCGGCAATGACGGAGAGGGTCGTTCCCTGCAGCCCTTGCGGACTGTTCAAATTTTACTGGATGTAGGTGACGTTGGTGAACTCGCTGACGGTGGGCTTGGTAGCGTCATCAGAGCTGTTGTCAACAACGATCTCGCCGGAAGCGATCTTCTGCTTCAGCGCCTCGTACTCCTCAACCGTGAAGGTCTCAAAGTTCCAGCTGTCCTCAGCGGTGGGCAGGCCGACGTAATCGCCGTCCTCCAGACCAAAGTTGCCGTTGGTTGCTGCGATGGTGCTCCACTCGCCTGCCTCGATGTCGGACAGAGAAGTAGAAACAGCCTCAGACAGGCCCTTCATAGCAGAGGTGATGAACGGGTTGTAAGCATAGGTGCCGTCAGCAACGCCGTTTGCACCGATGTAGTTCTGGTCAACGTCAACGCCGATGACGTAGCCGTTGTTCTTCAGAGCAGCCTCAACAGCGGAGGTGTAGATGCCGCCGCCGCAGGCAAAGACGACCTGAGTGCCGTTGGAGTACCAGCCCTCCATACGGGAGGTGATGTTGGCATCGCCGTAGAACTGGCCGCCGTAGAAGTAGTTGATGTCGATGTTCTGACCCAGCTCCTGAGCAGCAGCATCAGCGCCCTGCACAAAGCCGTAGCCGTAACGGATGACAGCGGGCACAGCCATGCCGCCCAGGAAGCCCAGCTTGGTCTTGCCGTCCTTGGCGATGGCGTAACCGGCCAGATAGCCTGCCTGCTCCTCCTTGAAGGTGATGCAGTAGCAGTTGGAGGGGATCTCATCGGTGCCGATATCGCCCTGGGTCACGTCGATAGCGATGAACTTGACATCGGGGTACTGCTCAGCAGCCCATGCCAGAGAAGCGCCGTACAGGTAGCCGACGCAGACAATGACCTCAGCGCCGTCGTTGACAGCCTGACGGATCATGGTCTCACGGTCCTCATCGGAAGCGTCAGCCTCAGGGATGTAGTACTGGCAGTCATCGCCCATGTAGCTGGAAACAGCGCTCCAGCAAGCCTGGTTGAAGCTCTCGTCATCGATCGTGCCGGTATCGCAGGTCAGAGCGACCTTTGTGATCTTGCTGGCAGCCTCAGAAGCTGCAGAGGAAGCAGTGGAAGAAGCGGTGCTGGTGGAAGAGGAAGAACCACCGCAGGCGGTCAGAGCAGCGGCAGCAGCTGCAGCGCCAGCCACAGCCAGGAAGTTACGACGAGAAATCATCATAAGAAAAGTCTCCTTTTTATACATTAAAAATTGCGCTTTAAAAAGGGAATGCGCACACTTGCACATTTACTGACCCAAGTATAGCCGGGTCATGTGAGGAAAGCAAGGTATTTCCGATTACAAAATCTTTACAGATTTTTTGTAAAATTCGCGTAAAAGTCGTACTACTTTGCCAATTTTGGCAAAATATCCGCTTCCCGCCTCACCCTTCCACGGCTTTGTTGCCCGCCACGTTGGAGGGGCCAAAGCCGAAGGGCAGCAGCTCGTCCATGCTGCGCTCGATGAAATCATCGGGGGTCTTTGCCATGATGACATTCAGCTCCGGTCCGCCGAACTCAAACAGCGCCTGACGGCAGACCCCGCAGGGCGAGGTGATCTGCTTGTTCACCTCGCCGCGGCGGGAGCCCACCACGGCAATGTCGGTGAAGCGGGTCACGCCCTCGCTCACCGCCTTGAACAGGGCCGTGCGCTCGGCGCAGCTGGTGGGGGTAAAGGCAGCGTTTTCCACATTGCAGCCGGTGAAGATGCGGCCATCCTCGGCCCGCAGGGCGGCACCCACCATGAAATCGGAGTAGGGCGCATAGGCCTGCTCCCGGGCTTCCAGCGCCATCCGGATCAGGGCTTTCTTTTCGTCTAAAGTCAGATTGGTCATAGGGGCCTCCTTTTCATTCTAAAGTATAAACAAACGTTTCTGCGTCTCGATGCCACTGAAGCGCAATTTCATAGGCTGGGTAATAAGGTACAAGGCAGATATCCTGATTTGGTTGAAAGTCGTTCATCTTTCATCCCCTCTTTTGCACTTCAATTATACGGCGTGTTCTCAAATTCTTCAAGAGATTTCTCGTTGTTCATTTATTATGTAATGAAAGTTCTTGCATTTTTCATTACAGACGCATATAATAGAATCAAGAAAGAGGTGTATTAGAATGGCAAATGCAGTCAATGTGAACTTCCGGATGGACCCAGACCTGAAACGCAGCATGGAAGAGGTTTGCGCCGAGATGGGACTTTCTATGACAACGGCATTCACGATTTTCGCCAAAAAGGTCTCCCGGGAGCACCGCATTCCCTTTGAGGTTTCCGCCGACCCGTTCTACTCGGAAAGCAACATCAATCATCTCCGCCAGATCGTCCACGACATCGATACCGGAAAAGCCAAGCTCACCGAGCACGATTTGATCGAGGTAGATTAAATGAGATTGCTTTGGGAAGAGGAAGCATGGGAGGACTACTGCCTTTGGCAGACGCGAGACAAAAAGCTGCTGAAGCGTATCAACACACTTCTGAAAGACATCCAGCGGAACTCCTACGAGGGCATTGGAAAACCCGAGCCCTTAAAAGGTGATTTGAGTGGATGGTGGAGCCGCCGCATCGACGATACGCACCGCATTGTTTATAAAGAGCAGGACGGCAATATCATTATCGCATCCTGTTTCGGTCATTATAGTGACACTTAAAACATAAAAGGGTTGTTGTCGTGTGACAACAACCCTTTTTGTGAATGCAAATCAGTACTCCGCACCCAGTGCGACCTTCATCATGTTGGTGAAGCTGGTCTGACGCTGCTCGGCGGTGGTGATCTCCGGGGAGACAAAGCTGTCGGAGATGGTCAGCAGGCAGGCGGCGTTCTTGCCCAGGACCTGAGCGTTGGCGAAGAGGGCAAAGCTCTCCATCTCCACACACAGGCAGCCGCGCTCATCCCGCAGCTTTTCCCAATAGGTGGGCTTTTCATCGGAGGGCTGGCGATAGAACACATCGGAGGAATGGATGTTGCCCTCGATCAGGGGGATACCCTGCTTTGCGGCGGAAGCGCGCAGCTTGTCGTTCAGGGTCTGGCTGGGCAGGGTGAGGTCCCCCTCAAAGCCGCTCTGGACCCGGGCATAGTTGCTCTCGCTCACGGCACCGGCGGCCAGCACCACATCGAACAGCTTGGCTTTGTCGGTGTAGCTGCCGGCAGAGCCGATGCGGATGATGTTGTCCACATCGTAGAACTTGTACAGCTCGTAGGAGTAGATGCCGATGGAGGGCATTCCCATGCCGCTGCCCATCACACTGATGGGGCGGCCCTCATAGGTGCCGGTAAAGCCCAGCATTCCACGGACACCGGTGACCTGGCGGACATCCTTGAGGAAGGTATCCGCGATGAACTTTGCCCGCAGCGGATCGCCGGGCATCAGGACGGTCTTTGCGAAATCGCCTTTTTCAGCGCTGATGTGGGGTGTTGCCATAATCATTCTCCTTTTTGTTTGTAAAATAAACCTCTCAGGCGCTTCACGCCAGCATACGAGTTGCGGCTCCCAGCGTCCACTTCGTGCAAAGTATTGCACTCGTGTCCTGCTGGCCGCTGCCCCAACAACGCCTCCCTTCATCCGCCACTGGCGGCGGTCGTCGTTGTTGCCTGATAGGGGAACCAAGTTTATGCCTCTACTATCTTGCCTCTCCTATTAGGAGAGGTGGCAATGCGAAGCATTGACGGAGAGGTTCTGTTCTGATTTATCGCTTTCCGGAGAACACGCTCTGCGGTGCGATGTACGAGCCGTTGCGGCGGATCTCGAAGTGGCAGTGGTTGCCGGAAGAGCGGCCCGTGCTGCCCACATAGCCGATCAGCTGACCCTGCCGCACGGTCTGGCCCGCACTGACCGCCAGAGACAGGCAGTGGGCATAGACCGTGGTATAGCCGCCGGAGTGGCTGATGATCACGGAGTAGCCATAGCCCGTACCGGCACCGGCCTTGTTATAGCCCGCCTTGGTCACGGTGCCGCCCGCCGATGCATAGATGGGCGTACCGGCAGAGGCACAGATATCCACGCCCTTGTGGCCGCTGCCATACCAGCGCGAGCAGTTGCGGTACCCCGGCACAGGCCAGATGAACTGACCGCTGCCGCCGATGTATGCCGCCGCACCGTTCTTCGTGACCTTCTTGGTGCCAACGACCACCTTTTTGTTCACCGGCTCCCGGATGGTCTCAGTGGAAAGGATGGTCTGCTCCAGCAGCACGCCGTTGGTATCGTAGACGTTCTGCATGGTGACGCGGCGCAGGCCGTTCTCGCCCTCCTGCAGGGTCTTGGTGGTACCCTTGGTGTACTCGTTGGACTGGGTGGTCTCGGTGCTGAAGGGGATCTCCTCCTCCCGCGTCTCCACCTTGGTGATGCGGACTTCCAGCAAAGCCTCCTGCTTGGTCACGATCAGCTGATCGCCCTCCTGGATATTGGAGTCCTCGGCCAGGGGAGCACCCTTGAAATTCGTATTCAGGGCACACAGCTCCCGGAAGGTCAGGTCGTTCTTCTGGGCAATGGCCCACAGGGTATCGCCCGCCTTGACCGTGTAGATCTTCTCCTGCTGCTGCACGCCGGTCAGCATATTCTCGATGGAATTGTCATCCTCAAAGCTGTCGTTGAAATAGACTCCATCTTCCAGCGTCACATTTTTGCTAAAGCCCACGCTGACATTCTCGTCTGCCTGATCCTCGTAGGGGGCCAGCAGGCTCTCCAGATAGCCGCGCAGGGTGTCACCATCGGAGCAGACTGCCGTCAGCTCCCCATCCAGATACAGAGCGGTGCCCTCACTGATCTGGTCACTGGCGCTCTGCAGAATGGCGTTTGCCGTCTCGCTCTCGTCCATGGTCTTGTGGGTCACGGAGATGGTATAGGTCGGCTCGATGGTCAGCTCGGTCTTGTCCGAACCGGCGTAGTTGATGCGCTGCATCACATCCTCTTTTGCGAGGTTGAACACTTCCTCATTGGCCACATAGCCAACGGTCTGGCCGTTCACCTGCACAGCCAGCGCATAGGGCTGGGCCATCGTCCTGTTCCAGACCGTGACGAACACGGCCAGCATACACAGGGGCAGGATGTACATTGCTGTCCGGGGCAGCAGGCTCAGGTTGCGCTTGAGCCCGCCCACAAAATAGCGCCCGGCCGCTTTTACGGAAGCACCAAAGCCCCGCTCCCGGCGCACATCGTTGGCGTGGGCCGCCACAGCGCCGAGGCCTTTGAAAAACAGGTAAAGCGGTGCCAGCAGATCCTTGAACATCTGCGCCGCACCAGGAAAGGCTGTTGCAATGATGGTATGCAGGGCATTCCTGCACCAGCGGGCCAGTCTGCGGGCCACAGCAGCAATACCGCGCCCTGTGCGCACCACCATGTACTCTGCCGCAAAGCCCAGTGCATAGAGTGCCTCGCCAACTGCCAGCACCAAGGCACTGGCCCGCAGCTTTTTGGCCACATCATTCATGTGCCGCTGCGTTTTGCGGCGGAAACGGTGCCGCCGCAGCAGGCCGGAGATCTGGACCTTTGCCCAGAAGCTTCGCAGTTTTTCTCTGCCCTTCACCGGCGCTGCAGGAGCCTGGCTCTGCGGCTCCTTTGTTTTTTCTTCGATCAAAAGGGGTTGCTCCTTCCTGACGTTTTGGGTCGAAAGTTACAAATTTATATCAATTATACACCCTGCCCGGGCTGATACAAGGTTTGTCACAGAATTTGGGCAGAGCTTTCACAGAGGTTTCACTTTATTTTCATATTTCAGCGTCCAGCAATGCCCGCATATCCTCGGGCAGGGGGCTCTCCACTGCAACGGTGCGGGCGTGTTCCTCCACCGGCGTTTCCAACCGGATGCCGCCGGGCACCTTGGTGTAAGCCGGCACCCGGAAACTCTGCCGGGCGCAATGGAGCGCCTGCCGAGCAATGCGGTCTCGATGCCCGCCGTAAAGGTCGTCCCCGGCCAGCGGGTGGCCTATGGACGCAAAATGCACCCGGATCTGATGGGTGCGGCCCGTCACGGGAACACAGGCGGCAAGGCTCAGGCCCTGCGCTGCCTTTAATATGGTATACTCGGTGCGGCTGGGCTTCCCCTCGGGGGTCACACACCGCCCGATGATGCTGTCCCCTCTTCGGCCAATGGGGGCATCGATGACTCCGAGGCCAAGGGGCAGTTCACCCTCCACGATGGCGTAATAGAGCTTTTCCACACCCTCGGCCAGCAGGGGTGCGGCATAGCCGTTCTTTGCGGCCAGCACCAGCCCGCTGGTGTCTTTATCGATCCGGTTCACCGGGCGGAACACCGGGCTTTCGCCGTGGGCAGCCGCCCAGGCGGCATAGCCGTTGGCCAGGGTGTCCCGGGGGTAGTTCAGGGTGGGGTGGACCGCCAGATGGGGCGGTTTTTCCAGCACCACGGCAAAAGCATCCTCGTAAACGACCCTGACCGGGATCTCAGGCTGGGGCTCCACACCGGGGCCGTCGGCGGGCAGCGCAAAGCGGATGGTCTGCCCCGCCTGCACACGGCGGTTGGCCAGAATGGGAACATCGTCCGCAAAAAAGCCGCTGCCATGGAATTTGACCGCCCGGGCCAGCTCCGTGGAGACGGCACACCGGCGCAGAAAGCCGCGCAGCAGCACGCCATCGGCTTCGGGCGGGACATTGAAAAGCAGCTGCATCCTTTGTCCCTCCCAAAAATTTCACGCCATATTTAGATTTATTATACCAAATTTCATCGTCACTTGCAAATCTTGTTTTTTTATGGTATCATGGGGAACGGAAAACGAGTGGAACATACGGCGGCGGGGCGGCTTTGACCGCTCTGAGGAAAGTCCGGGCCTCACAGAGCACGGTAACTGCTAACGGCAGCCGAGGGTGACCTCAGGGAAAGTGCAACAGAAAGGAAACCGCCGCAGCAATGCGGTAAGGATGAAAGGGCGAGGTAAGAGCTCACCAGCGCATGGGTGACTATGCGGCTTTGTAAACCCTACCGGAAGCAACGCCTATATGGGACGTACAGCGCTGCTCGCGTGTCCCGAAGGCGGCATGAGCCTGTCAGCAATGGCAGGCCTAGACAGATCGTCGTTTAATACAGAACCCGGCTTACGGTCCATCTCGTTTTCCATTTGGTGTATCCACAGGGGGTTGTTAGAACCCTTCTTTGCCCCACCGTCAGGCGCAGGGACAGAGAAGGTTGATAACAGCCCTCTTTTCGTTTTGGTCAGAGTGTGGTATACTATCCTCACCACGGGAGCACAGTTGTTCTCCGTGGGCAAACAAGAGAGACAGGATGTGAAATCCTCCGATGAAAGATGGTTTTTTGAAAGCAGCAGCCCTCTCGCCCGCGCTTCGGGTGGCGGACTGCGCCTACAACACCCGGCAGATCCTCACAGAGCTGCGTGCCGCCGCCGCCCGCGGCGTGAAGCTGGCCGTGTTCCCTGAGTTCTGCCTGACCGGCTATACCTGCGGCGACCTGTTTTTGCAGCGCACCCTGCAGCAGGGAGCCCTGACCGGCCTGCAGGAGCTGCTGGATGCCAGCCGGGAGCTGGACACCGTGGCCCTTGTGGGCCTGCCCCTGATGGTGCGGGGCAAGCTGTACAACTGCGCTGCCGTGCTCTGCCGCGGGCAGCTGCTGGGTCTGGTTCCCAAAACGTACCTGCCCAACTACGGCGAGTTCTATGAAAAGCGGCAGTTCACCCCCGGTTCCACCGAGGTGGAGTGGGTGAATGTCTGCGGGCAGGATGTCCCCTTTGGCACCTCCCTGCTCTTCCGCTGCCGTCAGATGCCCAGCTTTGTGCTGGGCGTGGAGCTCTGCGAGGACCTGTGGAGCGCGCTGCCGCCCTCCACCTTCCACGCACTGGCAGGCGCTACCGTCATCGCCAACCTTTCGGCCAGCGATGAAACGGTAGGCAAGGCTGAGTACCGCCGGGCACTGGTAGAAAACCAGTCTGCCCGCCTGCTCTGCGGCTACCTGTACGCCTCGGCAGGCCACGGCGAGAGCACCCAGGACATGGTGTTCGCAGGCCACGACCTGATCGCCGAGAACGGCACTCTGCTGGCCGAGGTAAAGCCCTTTGCGGGCGGCCTTGCCGAGACAGAGCTGGACTGCCAGCGGATGGAATCGGAGCGGGCGCGCAACACCAGCTTTGAGCCCAGCACCGAGGGCTACCAGACCGTGGAGTTCGACCTGGCCCTGACCGACACCGTGTTGACCCGCTGGGTAGACCCCACCCCCTTTATCCCCCACAACGAGCAGCTGCGCGCCGAGCGCTGTGAGCTGATCCTGAAGATGCAGGCCGACGGCCTGGCCAAGCGTCTTGAGCACGCCCGCGCCAAAACAGCCGTCATCGGCATTTCGGGCGGTCTGGACAGCTGCCTTGCCCTGCTGGTGGCTGTCCGCGCCATGAAGCAGCTGGGCCGCCCCACCACCGATGTGCTGGCCGTGACCATGCCCTGCTTTGGCACCACCAAGCGCACCCGCAGCAATGCAGAGATCCTCTGTGACGAGCTGCATGTCAGCTTTACCGAGATCGACATTGCCGCCACGGTGCACAGCCACTTCCGGGACATCGGCCAGGACGAGAGCGTGCTGGATGTGACCTACGAGAACGGCCAGGCCCGCGTGCGCACGCTGGAACTGATGGACACCGCCAACCGCACCGGCGGCCTGGTGGTGGGCACCGGCGACCTTTCCGAGCTGGCCCTGGGCTGGGCCACCTACAACGGCGACCACATGAGCATGTACGGCGTGAACGCAGGCGTGCCCAAAACGCTGGTGCGCCACCTTGTCCGGTACGAAGCCGACATTGCCGCCACCCCGGCCCTGAAAGAGGTGCTGCTGGACATCCTCGACACCCCTGTGTCCCCCGAGCTGCTGCCCGCCAAGGACAACGGCGAGATCGCACAGCGCACCGAGGATCTGGTGGGCCCCTATGAACTGCACGACTTCTACCTTTATTATGTACTCCGCTTCGGCTTTGGCCCTGCAAAGATCTTCCGGCTGGCCAGGGCAGCCTTTGCAGGCCGGGAGGAATACCCGGACGCGGTACTGTACAAGTGGCTGCGCAACTTCTACTGGCGGTTCTTTGCCCAGCAGTTCAAGCGCAGCTGCCTGCCCGACGGCCCCAAGATCGGCAGCGTGACCCTCTCGCCGCGCGGGGACTGGCGGATGCCCAGCGATGCCTGCGCCGCCCTGTGGCTGGCCGAGCTGGAACAGCTGTTCCCCCAGAAGGATGCCTGAGCCATGAAGCAGAAAAAAAATCTCTGGGTCAATTTACTGTTCGCCGCTGTTGTTCTGGTGATCGCGGGGGTGCTTTTTTACCTCCGCAGTGCCGGGCAGAGCGGCAGCACCCTGGGCGCGGAGCTGATCTACGGCGATGCGAACACGGTGCAGAAGCTCTCTCTGGACAAGGATGCCGTCTATGACATCGACACCGGCTATCTGACGGTGCACATCGAGGTCAAGGACGGCGCGGCACGGTTCATTGATTCCCCCTGCCCTGACCACATCTGCGAAAGCTTTGGCTGGATCTCGCAGGAGGATCAGACGGCCACCTGCCTGCCGGCACGGGCCGTTCTGACCATCGTGCCCCTTGCCTGAGGACATGTCAAAAAGGAGAATTCCTATGTTTGATGAAACTTCCCGTTCCCACGCGGACGATGACAGCACCCGGCACATCCACCGGGGCCACCGCCCGCCGGAAGAAAAGACTGTGGAGGTGGACAGCGCGGCCTTTTTTGCGCCGGAAACTGCCGCTCCCACCCCGCCGCCTGCACCACCCAAGCCGCCGAAGCATACCGGCGGGCCTGCCCCGGAGTCAAAGCCGCCCCGCCGCAGGCCGGATGCAAATACTGGCGCGGCCAACCCGAAACGAGGTACTGTTTTGCTGATCGTACAAGCCATTCTGAGCATTGCGGCCTTCTTCCAGCTCTGTCGCACCCAGATGCTGCCCGCGCTGTATCTGGTCATCATTGCGGCACTGCTGGTGCTGTTCTGGCTGCTGGTCAAGCGCTGCCAGGAGTACAGCGCCCCCCGCAAGGTATCCCGGGTGTTCTCGGTGTTCCTGTGCGCCTTTCTGGCGCTGGGCTGTGTCTGGGCGCAGCAGGGCCTGAGTGCACTGGACAACGTGACCTCCGGCCTTGTCACCGGCACCGAGGCCAACAAGATCACCAAGGAGCCCTTTGTGGTCTACCTGAGCGGCGTGGACAACCGCGGCGAACTGACCGAAAATGCCCGCAGCGATGTGAACATCCTTGCCGTGGTCAACCCCTCCACCAAACGGGTGGCGCTCATCAACACTCCCCGCGATTACTACGTTGATCTGGCGGGCACCAACAGCAAGGACAAGCTGACCCACGCCGGTCTGTACGGCGTGGAGACCAGCATGGCAACCCTGGGCAACCTGTACGGGGTCAATGTGGACCAATACCTCCGCATCAATTTTGCAGGCTTCATCAGCATCATCGATGCCGTGGGCGGCGTGGATGTTTACTCCGATCAGGCGTTCACCTCGGTGGGCAGCCCCGGCTACTATGACCCCACCACCTTTGCCGAGGGCTGGAACCATCTGGACGGCAAGAGCGCTCTGGCCTTTGCCCGTGAGCGCCATGCCTTTGCCTCCGGCGATATCCAGCGCGGCATCAACCAGATGAAAGTCATCGATGCCATGATGAACAAGATCAAATCCCCCACCGTGCTGATGAGCTTCTCCAAGCTGATGGATGCTGTGTCCGACTGCTTTGTGACCAGCCTTTCTCAGGAGCAGATCTCCGCACTGGTGCGGATGCAGCTGGCAAGCCTGTCTGACTGGGACATCCAGAGCTATGCCGTGACCGGCACCAGCGGCAAGAGCTCCCAGTGCTACTCCGCAAAGGGTCAGAGCCTCTATGTGATGAAGCCGGATGAGAACTCCGTCAACCAGGCCAAGGAGCTGATCGCATCCGTTCTGGGCGGCGAGGGCACCGTGAGTGATACCCAGCAGACCCCCGAAAAGACCGAGGTATTCACCCCCACGGCTGACCCCAACGCGGGCACCTCTGTGGAGGAATCGCCCGACAGCGTCATTGTGGAGGAACCTGCCGAGAGCGTGCCTGCGGAACAGCCTGCCGATGAGCAGCCCGCAGAACCCACCCCCGAAGCGCCTGCCGAGAGCGAGGCTTCCACCGAAGCACCTGCTGAGAGTGAAGCCAGCAGTGAATCCACCAGCGGAGCAGAAACACCTTCTATCTCTCTGCCCACACAGGAGCAGGTGGAATCTGCTGCCAACTCCCTGCATCAGGCCGCTTCCACCGTGCTGGATGCCCTGTTCGGCTCCAGCAGCAGCGGACAATAAAACAGCACAAGCCCCGGGCCTTGCAAAAGGTCCGGGGCTTGTTGTCTTCTGATCTTACCGGGAAGCGCGATTACTCAGCGTCGCCCAGCTCAAAGGTCTTGACAGAGACAGTGCCGTTGCGGCCAGCCTTGTCGGTGCGCAGATACTGGCGGGTAGTCTCGCCGTTGCTGGTCACGTCAGCAACATAGATCTGCTCGGCCTCGGCCTCGATGGGGAACTCCTCGGCCATGCCCTTCATGGGCAGAGCGCTCAGGTCTGCGTAAGCGTCCTTCACCTTCCACAGCTTCATGGTGTCGCCGTTGGACAGGGTGAACTCGCCGTAGCAGTCAGCGGAGTAGGTGGTGCCGTTCACGTCCAGATCCTCGGTGCTGACAACGCTGGCGGCAGCGGCCTCGCTCTCGGCAGCTTCGCTGGAAGCGGCAACAGAGGAAGCAGCCTCGCTGGAAGCAGCGGAGGATGCGGTGGAAGATGCACTATTGGAGCAGCCAGTCATGGCAACAGCCAGCACAGCAGCGGTCAGTGCCAGACCCAGAGTACGATTGATTCTCATGTGATAGTCTCCTTCTATTCTGAAACCATATCAATTCCTGCGCCCGGCGTAAACTTTGTACGCACCGGGCGTGCATGTGCTAGTCTACCACAACTGACTATATTGTTCAAGACTTTGCACAAAAAATAACCCTCTCGGTCACGCGATCGCGTGACTGAGAGGGCTCATATTACTTCAGGATCTCCTGCAGCACGCTGTGGCCGTCCAGGCTGGAAGCATCCACGCCCAGATATTCACACACGGTCTGTGCAATGGTACCAAAGCAGAGCCGGGTGCCCAGGTCCACACCGGGCTTCACGCCCTTGCCGCAGACCAGATACGGCACATACTCGCGGGTATGGTCGGTGGTCTTGGTGTAGGAGGGGTCGCAGCCGTGGTCGGCGGTGATCATCAGAAGGTCGCCCTCCCGCATCCCGGGGATGAAGTCGGCCAGGAAGCGGTCAAATTCGGTGGCGGCGGCGGCATAGCCGGGCACGTCGCGGCGGTGGCCGTAGAGCATATCAAAATCCACCAGATTCACAAAGGCCAAACCCTCGAAATCCCGGGTCTGCAATGCCTTGGTGAAGGCGATGCCATTGGTGTTGCCGGTGGTCTTGATCTTTTCGGTCACGCCCTGCCCGTCAAAGATATCAAAGATCTTGCCCACGGCGATAACATCCCTGCCGGCCTCCTTCAGCAGGTCGAGCATGGTGGCACGGGGCGGCTTCAGGCTCAGGTCGTGGCGGTTGGTGGTGCGGTAGAAGGTCTCGGCGCTGCTGCCCAGGAAGGGCCGGGCGATGACACGGCCCACGCCGTACGCGCCCTTCAGCATCTCACGGGCGATCTCGCAGTAGCGGTAGAGCTCTGGCACAGGCACCAGCTCCTCGTGGGCAGCCACCTGGAACACGCTGTCGGCGCTGGTGTAGACGATGAGGGCATTTTCCTTCATGGCCTGCTCGCCGTAATCCTTCAGCACCTCAGTGCCGGAATAAGGCAGATTGCAGAGGACTTTGTGGCCGGTTTTTGCCTCAAACTCCTGAATGAGCTCCTCCGGGAAGCCGTTGGGGAAGGTGGGCAGCGGGTTCGGGCTGACCACACCGGCGATCTCCCAGTGGCCGATGGTGGTATCCTTGCCCATGCTCTGCTCCTGCAGGCGGGCAAAGGCACCGGCGGGCGCGTCGGTCTTTTCGCCCGCGGTCACACCGTCAATGTTGAACAGGCCCAGCTTTTTCAGGTTGGGGCAGTTGAAATTGGGATGCCCTGCAATGGCCCCCAGCGTGTTGGTACCCTCGTCGCCAAAGGCGGCTGCATCCGGCTCCGCGCCGATGCCAAAGCTGTCCAGTACGATCAAAAATACACGCTTTTCCATATGTTTTCACTCCATTTTCCTCCGGGGCTGCCCCGGAACAGTCGCACTTTTGCTTACCTTCATTATAAGCAAATCCCGCCGGTTATGCAAGCGCTTTGTGGTGGAAAGTTTTTTGTTCAAACCTGATGAAATCTTAGCAGTTTCTTTGCAAAGATTTTTCTTGCGCTATTGTATCCAAGAGCTTATAATGTATAGTGGTATGGTTTGTTGAAACAGCCATATTGGCGTATACTGCCGCCGCGGGCGCAAAGCAATCACTGCCCGCCAGAGAGCAGCCAGCTTGGGCTGCTGCGTCAAGATAGAGAGCATTATAGCGTGAACGTTGGAGGTATTTTATGAGAAAAACGAAGATCATCTGCACCCTGGGCCCTTCTACCGATAAGGGCGATGTCCTGCGCGACCTGATCGCAAACGGCATGAACGTGGCCCGTTTCAACTTCTCCCACGGTTCCTACGAGGAGCACGGCGGCCGTCTGGCAAAGCTGAAAGCGCTGCGTGAGGAGCTGGGCAAGCCCGTTGCCGCCCTGCTGGACACCAAGGGCCCCGAGATCCGTCTGAAGGAGTTCAAGAACGGTGTGGAGATGCTGGAAGCCGGCCAGACCTTTACCCTGACCACCCGCGAGGTGGAGGGCACCAAGGAGATCTGCTCCGTCACTTACAAGGATCTGCCCCAGGACGTGCAGCCCGGCGGCACCATCATGCTGGACGACGGCCTGATCATGCTGCACATTGAGCAGGTCACCGACACCGACATCATCTGCACCGTGCTGAACAGCGGCAAGATCAAGACCAAAAAGGGTGTCAATGTGCCCGGCGTGCATCTGTCCATGCCCTACCTGAGCCAGAAAGACCGCGAGGACATCATCTTTGGCGTGCAGAACGGCTTTGACTTCATCGCTGCTTCCTTTGTGCGCACCGCGCAGGATGTGTACGACATCCGCAACCTGCTGAATGAGTACGATTCCAACATCCGTATCATTGCCAAAATCGAGAACCGCGAGGGTGTGAACAACATCGACAGCATCCTCTCCGCAGCCGATGCCGTCATGGTGGCCCGTGGTGACCTGGGCGTTGAGATCGACTTCACCGAGCTGCCCGGCATCCAGAAGGACATCATCGACCGCTCCTTCTCCTTCGGCAAGCCCATCGTCACTGCTACCCAGATGCTGGACAGCATGATCGTCAACCCCCGCCCCACCCGTGCCGAGATCTCCGACGTGGCAAATGCCATCTACGATGGCACCTCTGCCATCATGCTGTCTGGTGAGACCGCTGCCGGTGACTACCCCGTGGAGGCCCTCAAGACCATGTCCGCCATTGCAGAGCGCACCGAGAACGAGGAGCACTACCGCGCCCAGCGCCACGCCGAGATCCAGATCAGCGTCAGCGATGCAACCGCTCATGCTGCCTGCCTGACCGCCAAGGACGTGAACGCTGCCGCCATCGTCACCGTGTCCGAATCCGGCAACACTGCCCGCCTGCTGAGCAAGTACCGCCCCAAGCAGCCCATCATTGCCTGCGTTATGGACGAGCAGGTGCAGCGTCAGCTCTCCCTGAGCTGGGGCATCACTTCCCTGCTGATGGGCCCCGCCCACAGCACCGATGAGCTGATCGAGATGTCCACCGCTCTGGCCGAGAAGAACGGCTACCTGCACAACGGCGAACTGGCCGTTGTGACCGCAGGCGTGCCCGTGGGCGTTTCCGGCACCACCAACATGATCAAGATCCACATGGTGGGCAACTGCCTGGCCACCGGTGTGGGCGTGGGCCGCGGCAAGACCGATCTGGTCTCCGCCAGCGGCAAGGCCTGCGTCTGCCGCACTCTGGAGGAGGTCAAGGCAAAGTTCCGCCCCGGCATGGTGCTGGTCGTTCCCTCCACCACCAACGAGATGCTGGGCTATGTCCGCGATGCCGCCGCTCTGGTGGTTGAGGAGCCCGGCCTGAACAGCCACGCTGCCATCGTGGGCAACTCCCTGCTCAAGCCCACCATCGTGGGTGCTGCAGGTGCCTGCAGCCACATCCGCGATGGCCTGGATATCGCTGTGGATTGTGCCCACGGCAGCGTCCAGCGCCTGCAGGCCTGATCCTGAAGGAGAACATCATGGAACGCATTGCAAGCTTCTGTGTCGATCACACCAAACTGGACCGGGGCATGTACCTGAGCCGCCAGGATGGTGATGTGCTGACCTGGGACATCCGGATGAAGAAGCCCAATCAGGGCGATTATCTGACCACCGGTGCTGCCCACACGCTGGAGCACCTGTTTGCCACCTACGCCCGCAACAGCGCGGTGAAGGACGGCGTGATCTACGTTGGCCCCATGGGCTGCCGCACCGGCTTCTACCTGCTTACCCGCGGGCTGACCCCGGCACAGGCACTGGAGTTGACCGTGGATTCCTTCCGCTTCATGGCCGCCTTTGAGGGGGATATCCCCGGTGCCAGCGAGGTGGAATGCGGCAACTACCGCGATATGGATCTGCCCGCCGCCAAGGCCGAGGCAGCCGCCATGCTGCCGGTGCTGGAAGCACTGACCGCTGACCAGCTGCACTACTAAGCGATACAGCAAAAGACCTCCCCATGCAGGCAGCACCTGCACGGGGAGGTCTTTTTGCGTTTCAGAAAAGCTCTTTTGCGGAGTGCTTACTCCACGATGATGCTCTTGCCGGTCATCTCAGCGGGGACAGGCAGGCCGATATAGGGCAGCATGGTGGGGGCGATATCTGCCAGGCAGCCACCCTCGCGCAGCTTCACATCGCCGCAGCCAACGGCCACAAAAGGCACCACGTTGGTGGTGTGGGCGGTGAAGGGAGTGCCGTCCGGGTTCATCATCTTCTCGGCGTTGCCGTGGTCAGCCGTGATAAAGGCGCAGCCGCCTGCATTCAGCACAGCGGTGACCACCTGATCCACAGCGGTATCCACAGCCTCAACGGCCTTGACAGCGGCATCGAACACGCCGGTGTGGCCGACCATGTCGCAGTTGGCAAAGTTCAGGATGACCACATCATACTTGCCGCTCTCGATGCGCTTGACGCACTCAGCAGCCACCTCAGGGGCGCTCATCTGGGGCTGCAGGTCGTAGGTGGCAACCTTCGGGCTGGGGATGACGCAGCGGTCCTCACCCTCGTAGGGAGCCTCCACACCGCCATTGAAGAAGAAGGTGACGTGTGCATACTTCTCGGTCTCGGCAATGCGCAGCTGGGTCTTGCCGTTCTCGGACAGGTACTGGCCCAGAACATTCTTCAGCTCCACGGGAGGATAGGCGACCTCGCAGTTGGGCATGGTGGCATCGTACTCGGCCATGCAGACATAGTTGACCTGCTTGCGGCCGCCGCGGCGCTCAAAGCCCTTGAAGTCGTCATCGCAGAAGATGCGGGTCATCTGGCGGGCACGGTCGGGACGGAAGTTCATAAAGATGACGGTATCGCCATCCTGCACGCGGCCGCCCTCACAGGTGACGCAGGGCAGAACGAACTCGTCGGTCTTATCGGCAGCATAGGATGCCTCAATGGCCTCGGCAGCGTTGGCAGCGTGGTTGCCCTCACCGTAAACGAATGCGGCGTAAGCCTTCTCCTCGCGGTCCCAGTTGTTGTCGCGGTCCATGGCGTAGTAACGGCCGGAAACGCTGGCGATCTTGCCAACGCCCAGCTCGTCCAGCTTGGCCTGCAGGTCAGCCAGGAAGCCCTTGCCGGCGTGGGGGTCGGTATCACGGCCATCGGTGATGCAGTGCAGGTAGACTTCCTTTGCGCCCATGTGCTTTGCCATTTCCAGCACGCCGAACCAGTGGTCAGCGTGGCTGTGGACACCGCCGGTGCCCACCAGGCCCATCAGGTGGATGGCCTTGCCTGCCTCAATGGCGGCCTTCATGTTCTTGACCAGCACGGGGTTCTTGAACATCTCACCATCCCGGATGGATTTGGTGATGAGGGTCAGCTGCTGGTAAACGATGCGGCCAGCGCCCATGTTGGTGTGGCCCACCTCAGAGTTGCCCATCTGACCATCGGGCAGGCCGACAGCCATGCCGGAGGCATCGATGGTGGTCATGGGATATTTTTCCATCAGGGCATCCAGATGGGGGGTCTTTGCGGCGACCACGGCATTGCCGTAGGTCTCGTTGGGCACCCAGCCAAAGCCATCCATGATGCACAGAAGTACAGGTTTCTTGGACATAACGTTGAATCTCCTTTGATTTAGAACAAATAGCGCCCGGCACAGCGCTGGAAAAACGGCGCAGCCGGGCGCTGGGAAAACAGGTCAGAGGACTTTCTCAGCCGTTGGAAGCGGCATTGACGATAACAGCAAAATCAGGAGCCTTCAGAGATGCGCCGCCGATCAGACCGCCGTCCACATCTTTCTTGCTCAGCAGCTCCTCGCAGTTCTTGGCGTTCATGCTGCCGCCGTACTGGACCGTGACAGCCTCGGCCACAGCCTCGCCGTACACTTCGCCGATGACCTTGCGGATCTGAGCGCAAACCTCCTCGGCCTGG
>OLWM01000418.1_pt1 | contig 22805 bp, 16 predicted proteins | sample 1644141 | NCBI WGS metagenome assembly OLWM01 (sample SAMEA103958150, study PRJEB25191) | human gut metagenome | biome: human-associated habitat [ENVO:00009003]; feature: intestine environment [ENVO:2100002]; material: feces | place: Germany | collected 2013/2015
CTGCCCGTAGTAGGTGCTCTCCCCGTCGGAGGTCTCCGCGCTGAACACGTCAATAGGGAAACCGTCGATGCTCTGCCGGATCTTGACGGCGTTCAAGTCACCACCAGCCTGTTCCAGCTGGTAACGCTGCGGAGGGGTCAGAAGGCCCAGCTCAAGCATCACGTCGTTGTACAGCTTCGCCACACCGGTATTCAAAGTCATGGACGAGTCGGAATAGTCGGACTTCAGGTCCATCGGGATGCTCCCGGGACGCATCATGTACCTGTTGCCGCCAAGGGGGTCCGGGGTACCGTTGATCTCGAAACTGAGGTTCGCGCCGCCCTTGGTGAAGTAGATGCGGATGTTCTTGCTCGGGTATTTCGTGGAACTGGTACCCTGGATCCGGATGTAGCAGTCGCGGAGGACGAAGTCGTACTCCTTGCCGAAAGGGGACCAGAAATAGACGTCGGCGATGAAGTCGGTCTTCTTGTTGTTCGTCTCGTTCACCTCGTCAAGACCGCCCTTGCGAACGATGCGCATCACGCCCTTCCCCTTGGCGCGCAGCTTGTCGATATCGACGTCGCCGCTGCCGCCCAGGATGTCGTTCTCCTCGTACAGGCGCATCATGTCGTCGCTGCTGCCGGCATCCACCATCCGGTTCTCCAGGACTTCGTCATCGCTCAGGGCACGGTTGTAGATACGGATGTTCTTCAGTTCCACATCGGCGGACGCGCTGTCGACGGTGATGCCCGCCGGGGTGTCCTGGCGGAAGTAGTAGCTGTTGTCGTAGATGTCCGCGCCGGCACGGTTGCCGTTCACGTAAAGTTCCATCAGGCGCCCGTCACCGCGTTTGCCGATGACGAAGGCGACCTTCAGCCACTTCTCGGGGGCGAACTTCGTGCCGATCTTGATTTCACGGCTCGCGTCCTCGCCGTCCTCGTTCGTGTAGTGCAGGATGGTGCCGGTCTTGACGCTCGCCTCCTCGCTCGTGACACTAAGGCCTTTCCCCTTGTCCATGCAGCTGATCACCTCGCCCTGACGGTCCGTCACACCCGATACCCGGAACTCCATCTCGATGGTAGCGCCGGAGGCGCCGGCATCGTCCTTGAACAGCTGGTAGCCGATGACGGCCTTCGCCCCGCCCGTCAGTTTCAGGCTGTCACCCGTCCAGCCGTTGCTGCTCCAGTCGAAGCCCTCGAAAATTGTTTTCACGCCGTTATACTCCCACTGCGCCGGGTCGCTCTCGCTGTTGCTGCGGCCGGACGGGCTAAGCTTCACTTGAAGGCCGTAGGTGGCCTCGCTGATGTCGATGCCGCTCTCGACCACGTCTATGTGGAAAGTGTAGGCGGTGGCACCGACCTTCAGCTGCATCTGCTGCCGGCCCTGCTCCGTGAAGCGGTTCTGGTAGGTCTGGGCGGTACGTGGGACGCTCACCGTCTGGAGAAGCGTGCCGTTCCTGTAGATGCCCACACCCGCCGGGGTGGTACCGGGGTCGTAGGCGGCAAACTTGAACTCGCAGTTCTCGTACTGCCCCACCTCGATGACCGGGGAGAGGTGGTCGGCACCGGTAAGGATACGGCCGTCCCGGTGGGTGACCATCAGCCCCACGTAGGGGACGCTGCTGCCGCTCTTCAGGATATCGATATGGATACTCTCGCTTTTGAGCGTCAGGCCGTCACCGGCATCCATCTCGGCGACCATCTGGACGGTATGCCGGCCTACCGACAGGGAGGACATGGAAAGCGGGAAGCTGCTGTTGGTCGTACCGCTGCGGGTGACCGTATGGGCGTTCTGCTGTTTGCCGTCCACGTAAAGGGTCACCACCTTCGTGCCGGTGCCGCTCACGCCGTAGGGGATGTTCACGGTCTCCTGCGCGCCATAACCGCCGGAAGCCAGGCCGGAGGCGATATTGTAGCTGCTGGACAGGGCCAGCGTCACGCTGCGCACGCTAACGTACGCCTGCCGCTTCTGCGCCTTGCCGGTGGTGGGATCGGTGGTCTCGGCTATCACGTAGATGTCGCTCGTGCCGGAAAGGAGGTATTTCGTCAGGTCGAGCGTGTAGGTGCCCTTGCTCACGTCCTGCGTTGTCTCCGAATAGGTGGTGGTGGCACCGCGCCTCACCTGGACGGTGATTTTCGCTTTCTGGCCGGTACTCTCGCCTTTCTCGTCGCCGCTACCGTACTGGTGGTCGTAGGTATAGGTCAGCCTTACCGGGTCGCCTTCCTTGACGGTGGGCCTGTCAACACTTGCGCCAAGCACTATCTTTGTCGTACTGCCCTCACCGCCGCCTCCGCCGCCTCCGGCAGGGATGTCGAAACCGGTCACCTCGACGCCGCTTTTGTTCTTCAGGCTCACGTGGACGGTGGTCTCGTCATCGCTCAGTTCGGCGGAGCTGTCGAAGATGGTGTTCGCTTCCACCTCGCCCAGCTTCGCCGCCACGGCACGGTTCTCGACCGGGTTCGTGCTTTCGGCGTTCAGGCTCTCGTCAACCTCCAGCTTATCGATGGTCAGGCTCACGTTGCCCTCCGCATCGGGGATTTGCTTCTCGCCGTTCACCGTCAGGCTCTTCATCATGCCGGCCCCGCCGAAATCCTCCCAGCTCGCGGCCTGTTCCCAGCTCTCCACGCTCGTGCCGGTGAACTGTTTCGTCTCCCATCTGCCCTGCGCGGCCTCGTAGGTGATGCAACGGCCCTTGTACCGGTATTTCACGTTTACGGCGGCGATGGCCGTCTCCAGGGTATAGTAGCCGTTCTCCAGGGGAACCTCCTCCGTCACGTTGTACGTGTTGCCGCCGCTACCCGTACCGCCGGGAATGTCGGTGGAGGTGATTGCCTGCCCGTTACGGCCCAGGATGGTCAGTTTCACCGTGTCGTTCTTCTCGTCAGGGACGGCTGTCATGCCACCCACCAGGCTGCCGTCCACGGCTGCGGCGGCATCCTCCGCCTTCTTGGCGGCGGCGGTGGCCGTACCGGCAGCGGCATCGGCGGTTTCAGCGGACCTGTTTGCGGTACCGGCGGCGTTCGTCGCGGTCTGGGCCGCATTGGTGGCGCCGGTCGCGGCATTATCGGCCTTCGTGGCGGCAGCGTTAGCCACCGCCGCCGCGTCCTCCGCGGGTTTCCGGAGCAACGCCACCGGCGCAAGCACGACCTCCTGGCCGCGCATCGCAGGAAGGCTCTTGATATTGTCCAGCGAGGTGACCTCGGCCAGTTCATCGACACTCTGGCTCTCAGACTTGATGGAGTTCAGGATGTCCTTTTTCAATTCGTTCTTTTCCGATTCTGTCAGTGCCATAAATTATTCCTCCTTAACTTCTTTAACTGTATCAAGCATATCGATAATAGCGTCGCCCACGGAAGGGACGCAAAGGTTCACGGCGGCAAAACGCACCAGTTTCTCGTCCTCGGCATCCAGTTCCATATTCCCCTCGCTGTTGAATATCTTAAGGGCGAGGTTCTTGGCACGGACACCGTTTACACGGGTGTACAGCACGTCGGCAAAGGACTCGCGGGCGTCACCCGTTACCGTTTCCTTACGGGATATGCCGGTATAGACCGGCAACTGTTTGAAATTGATTCTTACCATATTTTTTATGTTTTACGATCCAATACTTGCGCGTAATAGTTACCGCCGTCATAAATCAGCAGCAGTTCCAGGACATCACCGGCGGCCATCTCTATATCGTTGCCATAATGCCCGCCGTTGTTGTTGCGGAAATACAGCGAGGACTGCCCGCTCTGGAAGGTGACCAGGAAACTCTGGCTGTTCTCATAACGGGCAACAAGACGCACGAACACGGCAAACACACCGGTGGAGTTCATCACCTGCTTCATGACGGAAAGCGTGGGAAGATAGACGTACCGTTTCACGGTGTTGTATATCAGCTGTGTGGTGCCGAAAGAGAAGTCCAGCACGGTCACCGAGTTGGCGTCGTTAAAGTGGCCGGAAGAGAGAAGCCCGCCCTGGCAGACAATAGCGCCTTCCGTATAAAGAGCCACATCACGGTTTATCACATTGTCACTGATGATCTTTACAGCGGGAAGATAATAATCGCCCGAAGAGGGGTTCATCTGACGGTAAAAATACCCGGCACAGTTGCAAAGTGATGAAGAACCGGTAAGCGTGGGATCGGCGCCGTTGCCGATGGCCACCTTGACATTGGCGATATCTCCCGGCGAAAAATAGCCTTCCTCGGACTGCAACCGGATAAGCCCCGGACGGATGGCAGCCAGATCCTGCTTGTAAACGGGATCGGTCCATTTGGACAGGTCACCGTAATAAAGCCCCTGGCTGTCGATGGAGAAGTAACCGATCTTCCCAGTGGTGGCCTGTATCTCACCGAAAAACTTGCCGTTCCGGCTCTCGATGCTGCCGTCGGCCAGGATCTTGAAATTCTCGTTGGCAGTCACAAGCCCCTCCAGCTTGATATGCTTGGCGTTTATTGTCACGGAGTCCGCCGCTTGGTTGATATAGGAAACAATGGCACCACCATCCTCAAGCGTCTTGCTCGCCCATAACTTATTGCCGTCTGCAGTAGTAATCCACCCAGCCTTGCTGATGGTTCCGTCTATCGTATCCACCCGGCTAACAATGGCATTGATTTGTTGTGCCGTCACGTGAAAGCTGCTCTCGTGCGTGGTGACACGATTGCCAAGGACATCCACCCGGTCAATGGTAGCCCATAGCTTGTTGCCGTCTGCCGTGGTGATCCAACCGGCGGTCTTGATGGTATGGTCTATCTTATTCACCTCCTCGGCCACGGCAAGAATATGCTCGGCGGTCTGCTCGAACTTGGTACTGACCTCTTTTTTATAATCCTCTAACGGATGATTGGTCAGGGTTAGCTGCTCGATATACAAGTCACCGGTAAATTTCAGGAGAAAATCACCGGTTCCGTTCCATACTCCTGATATCTCCAGCATATCAAAGCCCTCACCAGCCGGAATAACCTGCTCCACATAGGGAGCGGATCCACTGAAACCGGCAGTCAGGATCCCCTCCTCGGCGCAATGATATTTCAAGGTTAGAAATATGACGCTGCCATCTTCCGGCTTGGTGATATCCGCATTCAGCTGGCGAATGTGACTCCGTTTGATCCGGAGCATGAAACGGCCATCGAAAGAGTCAATATCGGCCACCTTGTTTTTCTCGGAATAGAAATTCACGCCTAAATCAAGCAGCTGCCCTCCGATATCAAATAAAGTCATATCACTCTCACGCTCCCAATAAGCCATGTCATCCTGAAAGCTGGCGTTTTTCAAAAAGTTATCCTCCTCGGTCATCGTGCCCACAACGCTCTGCATGGCACTCTGCAGCATACCCTCCATTATCTCGAATTTCGTCCGGACATCCTCACCGGTACGCAGACGGAAATCACCCAGCAGATAGGCGTTGTTGGAATACAGACCATATCCCTGCAGCTGCCCCCACCAATAGGTAATAATACCGGCCAGACGTCCAAGCCGGAGACGCACGGCGTTGTCAGGATCCGTTTTCATCCCGTACAGGACATCAAGATACGGACTGCCCTCCTCAACGCTGGTTTGTTTGATAACCCCTTTGCGGTCTGAATTGGTGGCGGAGTCCACACGGGTAAGCACGTCACGAAAAACAACACTACCCTCATCGCCTACAAAATTCTTATAGGTGATGCTATCGAGCCGTTCCTCTCCTTTGGAGGTATCACCGACTTTGGCAGTGACCACCTGCAGTTCGTACTGCTTGATGATACCATCCACGGAAAAACGCTGAACCATCAGGATATCACCCGGACGGAAAGGGTTGTAAAGGACTCCTTTCTCCGTATCGAGATAGATTGTCTTTGTGCCCGCATCGATGTGATCGACACGCATCATGTCAGTTGTCAGACGGGTTCCGTTCTCACCCATCAGTTGTGAGATGACAAATTCATACACTCGCATAACCCCACGGACGGTCATCTCGTCCAGCTCCATGACGGCTTTCTTTTCCTTTACTCCTGCGGCATTAAGCACCTCTTTCCAAAACAATGCCCATCCGGTTCCGCCGGGGAAACCCGAAGTAAAGACCTCGGAGGAAAGCAGACCTTTGAAAGTGGAGTCTTTCTCTACCGTAAGGCTTTCAACAAGAGCCTCGCCGATAACCTTTATCCCCTTCAAAAAGGTTTCAAGCTCTTTCGCCGTGTCGGGTATGTCCTTTCTGAGGTATTTGTCTGCCGTTTCTTTTTCCAGCTTGCTCAAGGAATTTGCGATCGTGCGTATTGTCCGGACGGCGGAAAGGACGTTATACTCGGTGGGATCAATACTGTCCCAGCTTTTCAATACGGTCAGCACGTCCTTATTCAGCTGTTCCTTATAGGCTGCCTGAATATCCACGATATTACTCTCGATCTGATTGATACGCCCGTAATCAACCGCATACGTGCATTCAATATCCATATCTGTGGTATTATTCACCCGGCGGGAGATCTTGGTCACACGGCTCTCGTGAGTGCCGGTGGGGAAATAAATCTCATTCTCCAAAAGGACACGCCGCCCCAATTTCAAATCGATATGGTTCTCATCCAAATAGATGTAATCGGTTGGAGCCTTATAGACTGACGTATCAATGCTTATCGACTCGATATGCTTCTGAACGGCCTCCTCGAATTCTTTTTCCGCCAGCGGATAATACTCTTTAGGCATCCGTATGTTCCAAAGGATATACTCGTCACCCGGCTTCGGGATCAGCAGGCCGCCCGGTAGCTGCTGGTTCTCATACGGGAATTGCGTGATAATCTCGAACTCCTTTGTCTCGGAGTTGAAATTCACCTCAAAATCACGCCCGTTCAACTCCCCGCCTTGAAACGACACCTGTTTAACAAGCCCCTCGATCTCATACGTGTTCGGATCGAAATTCAACCCCTCATCAGTAAAATAATATATAGTGAACGCATTGCCGTCCTCACCTGTGGCCTCTTCCGTCCTGACACCGGTAACAGTACCGATTCGTTTCGGGAATATGTACGCAAAGGCCTCCTCCTCCGCCTGCTCCACGATTCCAAGATGGATATTCCTTTCCACGTAACGGACACCACCCGGAAGCTGCAGGCGGCGGTGACCGTAATCAGAGGCCACGATATTACGGGTACTGCCAAGAGGATACAACCGGGTAAAGAAAGGAACCGTATCATTCTCCACACGGGAAAGCCTGAGCAGCCCCTTTCCGTACCCCAAAGATACGGGAGTGCCGTGTTCACAACGGCTCAGATTGATAGTGGTTCCCTCGATCCACCATTCGGTATTGAAATTCTTGGCTATTTCCGAAAGGGCATCGAAACAAAATATCTTATCATACTCTATGTTTACATTAGCGGAGGACACCACCTCGCCGATAACCCAATTTTTCGTCCCCTTGATACGGTTTATATTGTCACATATCAGCTGCAGGTGTTCGGCAGCCGTGGCATCATAGGAAAAGGAAAGCTCATCGTCACCGTCCACCATCTTGAGGACTTTGGCCTTTTTAAGCTCACTCTCTATACCGTAGAACTTGCAGCTGTAGGCATACTCAACGGTGGATTTCTGCTCCGGCTTGTAATCCTCCAGCAGCGTGAAGCGTTCACCCTCAAAATCCACGTAATCATTCACGCCCAGTTCCACGTACTCGTAAAGGGTAAACGACAAATTCAGGATATTGTCATTCATCACTTCCTTTACGTGGCGGTCGGAGTCTGACGGCGATACCGCAGTCTTGAACACCCCTTGCTGGTTGTATATTTTAAGCTCCATTTTGAACGCTGTTTGAATAATGTTTGAATACTATAACGAGGGAACCGGTTCCCGAAATTTCACGCTGAATTTTGCGATGACCTCACCCCCGAAATCGGTCAGCTGGGTGTAATCCGTGCAATCCTTGTAGTACATCCGGTAACTCCTGCCAAGCTCCGGAGGGTTGATGGTCAACCATCCCTTATTACCGGCCTTGAGAAATTTCAGGAATGACGAATAACGGGACAGGAATTGCGCCCGGTCTGCCGCTATGATCGCAAATTGCAGGGTGACATCACGAGCCTCCCATGCGGGTAAAAGCGCATCAGGCAGTTTCTCCCCGTCTTTTTCCCGGAATGACACAGCCGTGTGCGGCTTTGCCGATGGCGGTTTCAGCAGGGCGGAGTAATTCTTGGTATCACCCGCTTTCTCCTCTGCGAGGAATGCCCCATAATCCACAAAGACATCAACCCCGTTTATCAGTAACAAGCCTTTTAAAATATCCATTGTCATTTCATCTTTAAACCGTTTTGTTTGATATCCCTTATCTCATCGTATATCTTTGGCAAGGCATCGGTGTTCGTCTTTATCTTATCGATCGTTTCCAATGCTCCGCCTATGCCCTCTGATATATTCTCCACGTTCTCATCGATGGAGGCATCGTGCATCTGCAGGGAGGTCATCAATCCCTCCAGCTTTGTACCCTGATCCTGTGTGAGGGTTTGGAAAGCACCGGCACGCCCGCTTTGGGTGGTAGTCTTTTCCTCATCGTTTTTCCAAAGATCATACCCCATAGCGGCGGCCTTGTCTTTCCACGCTTCCATCCACGATTGAGCCGCATCAACGTTATTCCCGATATTGTCATAAAAGCTATCGATCAGGTGCATGGCATCACCCGCAATCTGTTCCTCACTTTTACCGCTTCCATATACCGCCTTTAACTTTTTCTGCAGGTCATCGAACTTATCGGCAAAGAACAGGGAATATGCGATCTGCTCTCCGAGGTTCTCCAGCACGGAAGCGGCCTGATCCGCAAAATTCTCCAATGCCGTGCCGCTTCCCTTGATGGCGGAAGTGATGGAGTCGAGCATTCCCTGACCGAGGCTCCCGAACGTTTCCTGCAGATAATCCTCCAAAGCCTGTTCCGCCTCGTCCATCGCATCTTTCAGGTCGATCAGGTTCTCAAGATAGTTCCGGGTTTCATCGCTCATCTTACGGGTATCGAGAATGACTTGGAGCATCTCCGTATCCAGCTCGCCGTTGGCCTTTATCAGTTCAGGGTAAACATCAAGGATCCCGCTATAAACGTCCTTTCCTTTTCCCCAGCCGAACAATCCCGTTTTTTTATGTCCCGTAACGATCTGCGCATCGTTCAACCCGCCAAAACCTTTCTGATAGTTCTCCAGCCGTTTGCGGTAGGTTCCGGCAAAATCACCCGTCATGCGCTCTATCCAGTTCATGGTGGGAGCGTCACCGGCCAGTTCTTCCTTGAATTGCGAGAGGGCATCACGATAGACCTCTATCGCATTAGCGGCCTTTGCTACCTGACGCTCCCCGAATATGTTCTCCGCCTTTTCGAGCAAAAGGTTCTGCTCCAGCAGTAAGAGGTTGTATTGCCGCTGGAAATCGAGCTTTGCCTTTTCAATCTCTTTTAGAGCCTCCTTGTGGCGGGCTTCCGCAGCAAAGGCCGAGGTCAGGAAATTTGCGGCCTCACCGATAGCCGCACCGATGCCACCGATCAAGCCCTTGGCGAAACCTTGTCCGATATTGGAAACCGCCCCCATCACCTGCTGCATACCGTTCAGGGCATCGGCAACCTCGTTGTCACCCATCTGGTCAAACATATTGGCAAGTTCACCAGCCGCCTCGGACGCTGCCCCGCTGATCGTACCGATTGCGCCGGACACCTCTTTGGCTCCTTTCGCACCTTTGAGTTCGGCAAAGCCTTTCTCAAATGTCTTGAAGATGTTCTCCCACTTATTATTGCCTCCCTTGCCGGTATCGAGCAATTTATCAAGGGCTTTTTTCAGCTTTTCAAGTTCTGCCGGACTTTTCTCTATGTTTTTCAGTTGATCCGGAGAGATGAACGTGATACCTTTCGCATCTCCCTTGCCGGATAAATATGCACGCAACTGCTTCGCCTGTGAGATAAGTTTCTGCAGTGAGTCGAAAGACATGGAAGAATAATCCCCAAAGAGCTTTTTAAAGAAATCATTGTCCTTTGAGATACTGTCAGCCTCCGCATCATTCACTGATTGGATGCCTTGTTTTACCTTTTCTCTTGCGACGGCTATCGCCCGGTCAATCTCCGCCGAGTTTGCCTCAGTCCGCTCCGCCTCCAATTTAGCGATATCATCATCACCTTGTTTCTTTATAGCCGCACGCTGTGCCTCATAGTCACGATATTTAGTCAGAAGTTCCTGCAGGGTTTCCTGCTGTTTCTTCTTTTTCTCCTCGTTATCCTTTTTCTCCTTACCGTCAATCTCTGCAACGGTGGCATCATATATCTGTGCAACCTGTATACGCTGGGTTGCGGCCTGTGCCGAGATATTGGCAAGCTGCTCAGGAGTAACTTTTTCCCCGGCGGCTTTCAGCTTGTTATAAAGTTCAATGCGCTGTTGCTCCTCACGGTTGATACGCTCTTTCTCCCGCTCAAAGTTCAACGATGCCTCCTCACGCTCCTTGTCATATCCCTCTTTCAGGATGGCGATACGCTGATCCTCTATCTTTTGCCGGGCTTTCAGTTCCAGCTCGGCGAGGTTGTTGGCCGGTTTCGCTTTATCCTTGTTGTTCTCAGGAGCCACGAACCCGCCGATACCGGATTTCTTTCCCAGCTCGGCATATTCCTCCTGCAGTTTCCTTGCCTCCTCCAGATAAGCGTCCCGCTGTTCCTCGGCGGCTTTTACGGCTGCATCCTTGGCCTCCTTATTATGTTTCTCGATCAACGTCTGAGCGTCAATCTGACCGTAAGACTCGCTTTGAGCCATATAAAGTCCCATTTTAGAGAACCAGCCCATCGAACCCTCGACATCGGATTCGGGAGTAGCCTTTACCTCGTTCACCTTTTCGTCCGCTTCCACCGCCTTGTTCACAAGGCTTTGGGCTTTCGCCTGCAGGAAAAGCATTTGGATATAGTCATCACTCTTTTGGATCAGCACATCGTACCACTCGGCAACGGTATTGTAATACCCGAAGCTCTCGCCGTATTTCCGGTTCAACTCCTCAACTTTGGCCTTTTCCTGCTCCTTGCTACCGGTAAAGTCTTTCAGGCTTTTCGTGGTATTCTCTATCTCAAAGCGGGTTTTGATCATTTGGGAACGCCCGTCACTTTCTATTTTAACCCGTTCTTTGGCCTTTTCCGCCGCTGCCTCCTGAGCATCGCTGTATTTATCCCAAAGCACGATAAGCCCCGTTATAACGGCGGAAAGCCCCAGCGTAAGGGTGGCCATCAAAGCGGTGGCAGCCGCATTGGAGATGCCCAATGACACGGCCAACTTTGTATTGGCCGCCGTCAGCAGCTTTTTCATCTTGACAACGGTGACCAGCCGGAAAGCGGAGTCCTTGTTCAGGGTATTCATGACTTGCTGCAGCCCCATAGTGACGGCCATGACGCTCTGCACACGGGTTTGTATCTTTATCAGATCCTCGTTTTCCGAGGCGAAAATCCCCATGACACCGGTGGCGGTCGTGAACAGACCGGACAAGCCGTTCACACCGCTCATCACTCCCTGCAAGGCTGCATCATCATTGGCGAGAATATTCGTTTGGGTACGCAGGTCACCGATCGTATCGGCTAATACGGCGGCTTTATCGGCCATATCCGCATACTCTTTGGTGTTCTGTTTGCCCTCCAAACGCAGGCGAGCCATCGCATCCTGCATCTCCCGGAGCTGCATCGAAAGACGTTTGGTGGAAACGGCTGCCTTGTCATGCTCCGCTTCAAGGGAGGAGAGTATGTTCTTGTCCTCCTGCAGGGCTTTGGTACAGGCATCTATCTCCGCGCGCATCTCCAGCTGCGCCTTTCCGGGTGCGAGGTTGTCGTACTGCTTCTTTAAATCCTTGAGACAGGATTCAACATACTTGATCTGCTCTTTTTGGGCGGCAATACGGTCTGTGATGCTTTTAGACACCTGCTCGGCCTTGTCTCCCAGCGTTTCGGCGGACTTACCTGCCTTATCAATACCGGGAGAGAGCTTATCTCTCATTATGAATTCTATCTCAACGGGTTTCATTGTTCTTTCAGTCGTGATTGGAAAAATCCGGAAAGGCTTTTAGGTTTCCCTTTACCGCCTTTGCTTCCGGTTCGGTTGTTATCATTCTCTTTCTCATAATGTGGCGCATCGGCAAGCATCATCCGGAGCGTTTGGTAATTGACACCCCAAAGGATGTATTTTACACTCCAGCCGGTGGCCGCAGCTATCTGCCACACTATACCAAAGGGGCTATGGGATCCGACATATTTCGTTCTTAACTCCCCTTTCTTTTTTGGCTCTCTCTCGGTTTCAGTGGATTGGATATCTGAACCGATTCGATAATACGCATAAAAGACTTTGTACCCAGCAAAGTGACAAAACGCTGGTTAGCACCCTGCAGGTATTTGTCAGGAACGAACCATCTCAGCAGCCATGAAACAATGCCGGAAAACAATAGTCCGGAGATCGCTCCACGGCAGATGGTCAGGGATACCATCTTGGAAACACGTTTGCCATGAATGGCAAGGAACGCCATCTCCTCATGCTTGTTGAACTGCTCCATCTCCTCGTATGTGATACCCAACTGCAGGTATAGCCTTGCGATCCGGATCTGACTCCCCAAGCAGGGACGTTTCATGGTTACCCTGATCGATACCGGTTTCTTTCTGAATGGCATCTTAAACTGCAAAAAAGGCAGGGAAACCCCTACATCAAGCAAAGCCTCCGCTGCCTCTATTTCCACGTTCTTTTTCATGGGTTACGCATTACCAGCCGCCTGACTCAACGTGAGGGTGGCCTTTTTGGTATTATCAGCCGCAAGGATAAACTCTACCGATCCGTTTCTCGCAGCCCCGGTATTGGCATCCGCCGTGATGGTAATCCTGCCGTTTACAATCTCAAGGCTGAAACCGGCGGGAACCTTTCCAACGGAAAACGCTCCGGAGGCTTCAATATCCACCGTCTTGCTTTCTCCACCTTTGGCGAATGACAAAGAGGTGGGCGTTATGGAAATAAATGGAACCGTGTCATCAAAGCTGAAAGGAGAACCTCCATCCAGCGGGTTCAACATTTCCATTTCACATTCGATACCCAGCGGATCATCACCGCCAATCTTGCCACGTACCACACCGTCCAGCGTCATGCGTTTCACCTCGATAGTCTGACCGGTTCCGCAGAGGATTTTCAATGTACCCTCCAATGAAACGGATTCCGAGGGAGCCTCCCATTTTGTACCGTCCACCGTTCCGCCCATCACGTCCTTACAGTTCTGAGGAACAAGTTCAATCAGGGTAAACTTTAGCAGATTGGTAGCATCCTTTTTCTTTATTTTCTTGACCGGGGCATTACGAACCTGTGCGGCAAAGAGCTTGATATATTCAGCGGCATCACCGCCCCAATCGATACCGTCATCAGAAACATTGCCGATCTTTTTACCATTGAAATAAATGGCATCAAGGAGCATCATGTATCCATCATTCACATATACTTTTGACATCGTTCTCTATTCTAAAAAGGTTAATATTCTATTCTTTAGTTTCTTTAGTGGAGAGGTAAGCAGCAAACCACCCACGAATCCGGCTAAAAGCCATTTATACCATGTAGCGGGAGGTTTTTCCTTGATACTTTCAGCGGCATCGCTCTCCGCCTTGTAGGTTTCATCACTACGGCTGCTCGTCTGTTCCATCCGGGAAATAACCTGTTTTAAGCTATCCACCTCGTTGCGCTGTCGGAACACCTCACGCTCGTAAAAAAGGCATTGCCGGGCGATAGAGTCACATTTACCCGTAACCGTGATATTATCGCCATGCCTTTGCACGCTTACCGATGCCTGACCGTCTTTGGCCGTGTAGCCAGCACCGTCCGGCAGGTTAAGGAGGTTCTGTATCGGAACATCCACTTTCGCCTCCGACTCCGGGATCCCCTCCCGTGTCAGGGCGGTTATCGTCTGTCCCTGCAGTAGTTCCCCCGTCCTCTGAGCCGTCACGTCTAACTGCTCTCCGGTTACTCCGGTGGTGGTTCCGCTTTTCGTCTGTTCCGTCAGCGTGTGTGACTGCTGGCTCTTGGTTAATTTCGCCGTGGCACATCCCATCAGGCAGAACACGGCTATAAGTAGCACGAGGGTTACCCCTCGGATTGGATTTCTCATCATTTCCTGTTTGTTTATTGATTACTTTTCTTAATCTCTCCACCTCTTTGGTAAGACGGGAGAGCTTTTGGATCATCTCCTCCTGATTCGCTTTCAGGTCGGCATTCTCTCTACGGAGTTGGATATTCTCATCCAATATCTTCCGGTTCTCACTACTGAGCATATTGATGGACGCCTGAAGCTGGGATAACATATCATTGTTCTGCTTTCTACGGCCAACAAACCATGTGAAGATGCTCCCGATAAAACCACCCGGCAGGGCGAACATTAAAAAATCCATCAGACCGTCCATCTCTTTGCTTTGTTATTGGTTAATGCCTATTTTCCTGAGCCATGCCTGAACGTCAAATGACGGGCACGCCTTGGCCGCAATCTCGTTATGACCGATGATTCTCACCCGTGGGAAACGGCGGTGGAAGTCTTTCACGTAATCCTCCAACGCTTTCAGCTGGCCGGGAGTACGGGTGTCTTTGGGAGTCTTGCCGTCAGCGGCCACACCGCCAACGTACACAATGTGCCGGGAAATGGAATTGTACCCTTTTGCTCCATTGGTAATCTCCCACGGATCCACCCGTGCGTCCTCGTTGTTCCGGGCCAATCGCTCCACCGTTCCGTCAAGGTGAAACATATCGGTATATCCCACCTGCTTCCAGCCACGCCCACCCTTACTCACCGGGTTCGTGTGCCATGCCCGGATATCGTTACCCGTTACCTTACGGCCTTGAGGCGTGGCGGTACAGTGGATTACCAAATATTTCAATTCTGCCATAACCTTATCCCGCTGCAGGGGTTCCCTGCACTAAAGCGATTACACCCTTTTTATCTTCCCGCATGATACGGCCACCGGCACGTACAAGGAATGAATAAATATCACCGTAATAGGTTGCGTCACCCTCGTTCTCGAACGCTTTCACCTCACCCAGCGCACGGCAGACGCTTTGCTCGTGCCATGCAAGACCGGCGGCGAGGTCGGTGGCTGCACCGGCGGTACTCCATGCTTTGGGAGCTTTGGCCGCAGTGTAAAGGGCTGCCCTGCTACGCATCATGATATTAAAGCTGAACAGCTTACCGAGGATACCGTTCTGCGCATCGGCGGAAGCGAGGAACGCCGTGTTCTCGTTCTCCGTCAGGCTGTTCAACAGCTGGGAGTACATCTGCGCATCCAGCAGCAAATAACGCCCCTCCTGCGGAATATCATCATTATTGAACTTGGTCATCAAGCCCAACACGTCTGCCTTGCAGATACCTTTGCGCTTACCGGTGGCCTTATCTGTGTAAGCATCAATCTCCGCACCGGTGGTTTCAATGCACTGTGCGGCGGCGGGACTCCAGTTGAAAACGAAATCGAGTGCCACATCATCCTGCAGTTTGAGTTTATCCTGACGCAGGACGGACTCCCGTTTGTCATAGCTGAGTTCCACCGTGTCGGCGTTAGGGATAAGTACCGGATCAGTGGTGTATTCATCCAGCGGGAACGTCACATCGATATCCGTTCTTTTGGTTACCTTAGCGGGAAGTTCGGTTCGGTTTTTCTTGGTTCCGGATGCTGCACCGGCATTCGGAATGTGAACAATTTTTCCGTTGTTCACGTACTCATCGGCGTTGAACGCCTTGCTCAGGAAGCTATTGGAGGCAAACAAGCCCTCCACGATAGCCGCCATCCAAATTTCTTTCTGAATTGCCATTTCTATTCTTGTTTTACTGGTTAATAATTACAGATTCGGTTCGATGCCGAAACGTTCCTTAAACTTGGACTTATACAAGTCCGGGGCGGCATCTTTCAGCTCAACGAGCTTACCGGCCTTATCCAGTTCGTCCCATGACTTGTCTTTCCAATCACCGAGAGTCACACCGGATCCTTTATCCGTGTTGATTTGACCGGCCACGTTTGCACGACACGGGATAGCTGCCAGCATAGCCTTTGTTCCCTCGAAATCCTTATCGAAAAGGTTCAGCAGGTTCTCACGGCCTTTCGCATCATAGCGTCCGTCTTTAATGGCCGCATCGGTCAGGGAAACCGCCTCCCGCTTTTGGGATTCCTTTTTGGCCTCGTTCATTTTATCCACTGCGGCGGCCAGCGTCTTGTTTTCTTTTTCCAAGCGGTCGGCATTGGCAATGATTCCCTGAATGGCGGTTACGATTTCCGCCTCGCTTGCAGAGTCCTGCAGCTTCAATACTCCTGTAAGTACGCTCATTTTTAATTGTTTTTTTGGGTTATTACTGTGATCTATCAACCGGATAAGATTACCCTTATCATTCAGGTCGATAATCTGTTTGCTCTCTCTGTCATAGAATACCAGCGCATTGTGATTGGCTCCGATTGTAACGACACTGCCCTCCCGAACCGTCCATCTCGTAACGGTAGGGAGTGTTTGTCCGGGGAGCATCAGGTCATAGGCATCGCTTTTCTCCTCCGGAGGCCACGCACCGATAGAGGCCATACGGATAAAGTCATTCTCAACTTTACGCTTTACCTCTGCGGCACGGGCATCTCCCTCATCGAACACGGCATCGGCTAAAATCTTACCTCCCTCAACACGGATATTTTCCCACCGGCCAATCGGCAGGGAGTAATCATCGTGATTCAAAAGCATCACGGGATTCTTTTTAAACTCCTCCAAATTGGCTCCGCTGGTGAGCATCCTAAACCCGTAGGTGTTCACCGACTCATCGTGTAATACAAAGGTTAATTTACCCATTTCGCTCGTTTGATTTTGTGACAAAATTCAGGGTAAAAAACGGGCTGTACAAATCGGTCTGTAACGGTTTCAGATTAAACTGCAACCATTACAGTTTAAACGTAAAACATTACAAACCAATTATTTTCACTCATTACAAGGCTTTACCTTTGGGCTATTAAATGATATAGTCATGGCGGAAGAATTGAAAGCAAATCAACGGAAAGAATGGGCGAAATTGATGTATCTCAAAGAGAACATCACCCAGCAGGAAATTGCAGACCGGGTAGGTGTTTCCCGTGTCACGGTGAACAAATGGGCTAAGGAATGGGAGGGCTTAAAGCTCAATCTCCTGCAGACACGGGAGGAACGCATCAGCTCCACGCTCACGCAGTTGGACGAACTTGACCGTTCCATCGCAAGCAAGGAGGAGGGCAAACGGTTCCCGTCAGCGGCGGAGGCCGATATCCGGCGCAAGCTGACGGCTGACCTTGAGGCATTGGAGCAGGATGCCTCCATCAGGGATATATACAACGTGTCCCGTGGGCTGCTCGATTGGCTCCGGCAGCAGGATCTCGAAAGGGCAAAGGAATTGAGTGATTATTTCGATGCGTACATAAAGGAGAAAATGAAATGGGTAAAATAGATGATATTCAAGCATACAAGGAGTGGACTGAATACCACCGTTCACTCAAAAGGGACAAAGCCGCCGACAACCTCTCGCCGGTGGAACGAAAAAAGAAGCTGGAAAAGCTGGAGGCGAACGTCATCGAGTGGATCCTTTTCTTTTTCTCGGAATTCGCAAAGTACCCCTTTACCAAATTCCATAAAAAGGCCATCAAACGCATCACCACGAATATGGAATGGTACGAGGTTCTATCGTGGTCACGTGAGCTGGCAAAATCCACCATCGTGTTCATGTGCATGATGTACCTCGTGCTGACCGGAAAGAAAAAGAACGTGCTACTCATCTCAAACAGTCACGAGAACGCCGTCCGGCTTTTGGAACCTTATAAAAAAGCCTTTGAGAGCAATTCCATGCTAAAGGCATATTATGGTGATTTGAGGGAGTTCGGGAGCTGGACGGCGGACGAATTCACGCTCACTACCGGGGCAACGTTCCGGGCTATCGGTGCGCTGGAGTCACCCCGTGGTACGAGAAAGGACGCTGTACGTCCGGACACGGCTCTCGTGGATGACTTCGATACGGATGCAGACTGCAGGAACCCGGACATCCTGAAAAAGAAATGGGAATGGTTCGAGGAGGCTCTGTTTCCAACCCGATCCATCAGCGAGGATTTGCTGGTGATATTCTGCGGAAACCTGATCGCTCTCGACTGCTGCGTGAAACGTGCCGGTGATAAAGCTGACCATTGGGATATCGTGAACATTCGGGACAAGGATGGCAAATCCAGCTGGCCGGAAAAGAACACGGAGGAACGCATTAACCGCATTCAGTCCAAAATCAGCACAAAGGCGTTCCAGCAAGAATACATGAACAACCCGCTCTCCGAGGGTGACACGTTCAAAGAAATGGTATGGGGCAAATGCCCGCCACTCTCAAAGCTGCAGTTTGCCGTTGTTTACGGGGATCCGGCTCCGTCCAACTCAAAGAACAAGGCCACCTCTTTCAAAGCCTGTTTCCTTATCGGGTATTATGACGGTAAATTCTACGTTTACACCGGTTATCTTGACCATGTGGTAAACGAGGAGTACGTGAACTGGTATTATTATCTTCGGGATTACGTGGGGCAAAAAACGCAGGTATATAATTACATCGAAAATAACAAGCTGCAGGATCCTTTCTATGAACAGGTGTTCGTTCCGCTATTTAGCGAGAAAGGAAAACAACTCGGATTTATCGGGATCATACCGGATACCCGGAAGAAACCGGAAAAGTTTGACCGTATCGAGGGAAACCTTGAGCCGATCAACCGGCGAGGACAACTCATCCTCAACATTGACGAAAAGGATAATCCGCACATGAAAAGGCTGGAGGAGCAGTTCCTGCTCATCAACCGAGCTATGAAATCACCCGCTGACGGCGTGGACTGCATCGAGGGTGGCGTGTGGATCATCAACCAAAAGATAAGCACGCTCTCGGCTGGATCCTACACCGTGGGCGCACGTGTAACCAATAAAAAGAGATTTTAATCATGGCATTTATCACACCCAAAGAATTGGAAACGCACCTCTATAAAGAGAATATAGAGGCTATCAGCAGGGAGGATGAAACAATCCTCACGGCAGCCATAGACGCTGCCCTGCAGGAAGCATACGGATATCTTGGTGCGTATGACCGCAAAAAGATTTTCGAGGCCACAGGGAGCCAAAGAAACGCCCTCCTGCTCATTTTTGTAAAGGACATAGCCGTGTGGCATTTCGTGAACCTATGCAATGCCGGTACTGACCTGCAGCTCCGGCAGGATAGGTACGAGCGTGCCGTGGCATGGCTCCGGCAAGTGCAGAAATCAGACATTAAGCCTAACCTCCCCATTATAGACGAGGACGGTGACGGGAAACCGGATACTGCAGGTGAATATATCTACGGGAGCAATCCCAAGCGTAATCAACATTTTTAATATATGACTATGGCGAACAAGAAAAAAAAGACGGCCACGACAAATGCCGGGGCAAAATCAAAGGAGCAGCTGGTCATCCATCAGATCGTTGTCAAGGCTCCCCAGCGGAAAGTGTATGACGTGAGGAATTGGCGGACGGCTCTCTCCTCTGCAGACAATGGACGAACAAAGCAGCTGTATGACCTGCTCGATGATATCATGATTGACGGCGTTTTGAGCGATGCCGTTCAAAAGCGCATCGATGCGGTCACGAACTCGGAGCTTACTTTCCAAAATGCGGCTGGGGAGGAAGTGGAGGAGATCGCAGACCTGATGGACACCACCGCATGGGAGGATCTGCTGACTGAAATCCTGAAAAAGAAAATATACGGGCGTTCAGGCATTGAAATGACCTTTAATGACGGTTTCAACGTGGAACCGATTCCGGCAAAGCATATCAACCTGAAAAACCGCACAATCCTCCGGCAGGACACGGACGAAATAGGCATACCATACGAGGGAGATTCACAGCTGCTCATTCTCGGCAAAGACCGGGATTTCGGTTTGTTACTCAAGGCGGCTCCCTATGCCATCTACAAACGTGGAGGCTTTGGGGATTGGTCACAATGGATCGAACTTTTCGGGATGCCCCAGCGCATCGGTAAATACAACACGTATGATCCGGAGAGCCGCAAGCTGCTGGAGGAGGCTTTCGATAAAGCCGGATCCGCACCGTATGTGGTCATCCCAAAAGAGGCGGATGTGGAAACCAAAGAGGGCGGAACGGGTTCAGGATCCTCGTACAACGAATTCCGGCAGGCCAACAACGAGGAGATGCTGATCACTATCCTCGGACAAACCATGACCACCGTACAGGGAGAGAAAGGCGCACGTTCATTGGGTGAGGTTCACAAGGAGGTAGAGGAGGGAAAGAATAAATCTGACCTCCGGTACGTACAGCGTGTCCTCAACCAAAAGGTACTCCCCATGCTGGAGGCGAGAGGGTATCCCGTTGCTGGCGGAAAGTTCATTTTCCCCAAAGCGGCGGAGCAGCTCTCCGTTGCCGAGGTGGTGCAGCTCTCCGACATCATGGATATCCCGCAGAGCTACCTGCATGAAAAATATTCGATTCCCGTGCCTAAAGACGGGGAGCCGGTCGCAAAACGTGCCTCCGCTCAGTTCGATATAGGAGAGGATTCGGAGGAGGACACAATCAGTAATGCAGACCGTAATTTCTTTATGCGCTTATGGGATTTTTTCGTGCAAGCCCCGCAGGTCGGGGCATCCATTGGAAAAGCCCCCATCAGGCTGAATGATAACGCTCCGATGTCGGAAAAGCTGGCCGCAAGGATTGCAAACGGCGAAACCGGGAAGTTCGATGCGGAGTTGTTCTCCTTTATTGCTACCGACTTTTTGAACGGTGTTCAAAGTGCGTTCAAACGTTCAATGAACCATGCGGATGTAAGATTCGCATACGGCCTGCAGGATGACGCTTTCATCACCGCTTTGGAGATGAACCTGTTTCATTTCTCCGCCGGTAAGACGCTGGCGGAAATTCAGGAGCTGAACAAGGCGTTCAGGGAGAGCGGTAATTTTCAGGAGTTCTCCAAAAAAGCGGAGCAAATATGTGGCACGTTCAATAAAACGTGGCAAAAGACGGAATACGAAACGGCGGTACTAACGGCGGAGTCCGCCAGCAATTACCACCGGCTCATGGGAAAAACGAAAATGTTCCCTTATTGGAAATATGTCACTGCCGGGGATGAAAAGGTAAGGGAGGAACACCGGAAGCTGGACGGGGTGATATTACCGGCCAATGATCCACGGTGGAAAAAGATATTCCCGCCCAATGGCTGGAAATGCCGTTGCCGGGTGGTTCCGCTCATGAAACACGAGGTAGAGGGACATCAACGCCATGCGTGCCATTGTCGATGAATACCTCGGTACGAGTGAATGGAAAATGAACGAGGCTCAGGGCTGGGATTCAAACCGGGGAGAAACGGCTGAGGTGTTTTCCAAGAACCAGCATTATATCCGCAAGTTTCCCGATAAAGCCGCCTCCTTGCTGGGTGACCTGCATTATAATGATTACGGGCTGGAGTCCTTTGGAAAGAAAGCGGCGGCAGCGACCGAAAAAGCACCGGTGTTTGCCGGGGATCCGAACCAGTGGAGGGATTCGCATCAGGTGATGGATGACTACAAAGGCCGGAAGGTGCAACTTACGGAGGAGGTGTTCAAACGCCACACCACAAAGAAATACGAGGAGGCTCGTGTTCCTCTCGTGGAGTGCATCCCGGACGTGCTTAAAAACCCTGACGAGGTATGGATAAACGACTATCAAAAGAAGTTCGACAACCTGAACTTTATCAAGTTTTACGAGGATAAGGTGATTAACGTGGTTTGCGAGGTTAAGAACGGAACGCTCTATCAGGTCACGACATGGTTCGAGATAGAACAAAACGCCAACATCAAGGTGAAAGGCCGCAGGAGCAGAAAGATAGATCCACGATGGAGATATCGCCGTGGTCTGCTTATCAAAAAGTAAAAGGAGGCTCTGAGAACCTCCTTTTATATACGGATTAACATCCCGCTCCGCCGTATAAAGCCCGGACTTTTTGATGCCCCCGTCATCCGTCAGGTGTTGGCATATTCGATTCATCCCCGGAGCGATATGCTTACGGAAGCAAATATACAAAATTATTTCAATATGAATATCAAAGAATTAAATAATTATCTGCAATCGCTCCCGGAGGAGATAATCTCCGATGCGGCAGAAATCGTGGTGGAAACGGCCACGGAATACTATAAATCAGCTTTCAAGAAGAAAGCATTTGACGGGAACCCGTGGACTCCGGCAAAAGCACCGAAAACAACCGGTTCCCTGCTGATCGACTCCGGTGCGCTGGTGAACAGTATCAGACCGGCGGTGATAACTCCCCAGCGGGTGGTTATCTCTGCAGGGAATGAAAAGGTAGATTACGCTCAGGTACACAACGAGGGATTCAAAGGTATAGTACCCGTACCGGCACACACCCGGAAAACAAAACGGAAAGATGTACCGGTCAAGGCGCACACCCGGAAAACTAACATCCCGAAACGTGAATTCATGGGAGATTCCGAAGAATTGAACGAGCAGATACACGCACGGATAGAGGGATATATTGACTCACTTAACAATGAATAGCTATGAACAAAGAAATTTTTATTGCCGTTTGTGACCGGCTGAAAACAGAAGTACCCGGGCTCCGGTGGATAGATGCCGAGGAGGGACAACTTAACACGGGAGAGCGGCCTGCTGTGGCTTTCCCGTGCTGCCTGATAGATATATCTTACCCGTCCTGCGAAACCCACATGGGTGGACGGCAAAAGATAAATGCGCAAATACAACTTAGGGTGGCCTTTCAAGCCGGAGGGAGTACAAATGCGGCAGCCCCTAAACTTGTCAGGGAACACGCTCTCTCCTGCATGGACACGTTGGATAAGATACACGAGGCTTTGCAATGGTGGAACGGCGGGAACCTTTT